>Ga0123357_10002984_pt1 | contig 19148 bp, 13 predicted proteins | sample TergutEmb28metaG_FD_89873 | JGI IMG/M metagenome (GOLD analysis project Ga0123357, IMG submission 89873) | Embiratermes neotenicus P4 segment gut microbial communities from Petit-Saut dam, French Guiana - Emb289 P4 | ecosystem: Host-associated > Arthropoda: Insects > Digestive system > Gut ...
TCGAGCATGACGACTTCGCTCGCGATTTTGTTAAATGCCAATACGTTAGCACACGTAGCGCCTACATTACCGGCGCCTACAACAGTTATTTTTGCCATAATAAAATAATTTAATAATTTTTTTATTAAACGGATACACTATCGTCCCGTTTTTATAATATTGCTTTCAATTTTTCTTCCAATAATTTTTTTGGGGTGGCGCCGATTTGTTTATCTTTTAATTCGCCATTTTTGAAGAACAGGATTGTCGGAATACTCCGAATACCATATTCTCCTGCGACTTCATCATTTTCATCCACATTCATTTTGCCTATAATCGCTTTACCTTCGTACTCATTGGCTAATTCTTCAATCACCGGACCCACCATTTTGCAAGGACCGCACCATTCCGCCCAAAAATCAACCACTATCGGTTTATCTCCTTTTATTATCTCCTTAAAACTTTCGTCTGTAATTTGTAATGCCATAATTTTATTGTTTTAATTAATCGTAAATTTCATTTTGTTGTCTTCCAAAAAGCGGACAATTTTCTTGTTAATAGCTAATTTTTGATTTTCGGTAAACAGAGAAACCGATAGATGATTTTCTATATCTTCGATTTTAAAATATAACGAACTACCTCCCGGATTATTTTTTATTAAGAAAGATAATTCTGTTATTAATTTATCATCCAACTCATGCAAAGGCAAAGCAAGTGAAACTTTCTTTACTAATGAATCTTTTATATCCGACAACGGTTGAATGGAATTAATCTTAAAATCCAAAATATTTTCTTTAAATTTTCGCGGTTGAAATTTTCCTCTAATCAGTAAACAAATATTCGGATGACCGTATTTGCTGTAATTGATGAAATCTTCTCCAAAGAGAGGAATTTCAGCGCTTCCCGAAAAATCTTCCAATCGAATCACTCCGTAAAGGTTGCCTGCTTTTGTATTCCCTTGTTTATAAGAGGTAACTATTCCGCCAATTACCAAATCTTTATCCGGATAATTAACTTTTGCCTCCTCGAAATCTTTCAGTTTCGGATTGCAAATATAATTCAAAATTACGTAATAATCGTCCAGCGGGTGGGACGACAGATAAATTCCGACCAAGTCTTTTTCTTTATTCAGCCGTTCAATGTTGTTCCAATCTTCGGTTTGCGGAATTTCAGGCGTTGCTATATCAATCGAATTCATTCCTCCGAATAACGAATTCATTGCGGAACTTTTGTCGGTTTGGTATTTATTTCCGTAGCGCATCAACGTTTCCAGAAAAACTTCCCCTTTAGCGCCCTGTGCAAAAATCTGTTCGCGTTTGATTTCCTGAAAAGTATCTAACGCGCCCGAATAACAAAGCGCCTCTATATTCTTTTTATTGCAGGCGGTTAGATTGACGCGTTCGACAAAATCGAAAATGCTTTTAAATGGTCCGTTGGCAGTCCGCTCTTTCACAATTGCTTCCACTGCTGTGGCGCCAACGCCCTTTACGCCTCCCAAGCCGAAACGGATGTTTCCTTTTTTGTTTACGGTAAAATTAAGTTCCGATTCGTTGATGTCGGGACCTTTGACCACAATGCCCATGCTACGGCACTCGTCCATAAATTTAGTGATTTCTCCAATATCGTCTTTGTTCCGCGTTAAGTTAGCCGCCATAAATTCGCCCGGATAATTCGCTTTCAGATAGGCAGTATGGTAGGCGACAAGCGAATAGCAGGTAGCGTGGGATTTGTTGAAAGCATATTCGGCAAACTTAGCCCAATCGTTCCATATTTCCTCTAATTTTTCGGGAGGACCAAAACCTTTTCGTGAAGCGCCTTCAATAAATTTGGTATGTAATGCCTCCATTTTATCTTTTTGCTTTTTCCCCATTGCCTTTCGCAATTCATCGGATTGTCCGCGCGTGAATCCAGCCAAATCACGGCTCAGAAGCATGACCTGTTCCTGATAGACCGTGATACCATACGTTTCTTTCAGGCGCGACTCCATTTCAGGGAAATCGTATTCAATTTTCTCCCGTCCGTGTTTCCGGTCAATGAAATCGGGAATTTTTTTCATCGGACCGGGACGATACAGGGCGTTCATTGCTATCAAGTCTTCAAATTTAGTGGGCTTCAATTCACGCAGGTATTTTTGCATTCCCGGCGATTCAAACTGGAAAGTTCCTATTGTTTGGCCTTTGCTGAACAGCTCGTAAGTTTTTTCGTCATCTAAAGGAATATCAGCGACATCAATCTCAAATCCCTTTGATTTCTTAATGTTTGCAATTGCTTCTTTGATAATGGACAAGGTTTTAAGTCCCAAAAAATCCATTTTAATCAAGCCGATAGATTCTATGATCGCCCCTTCGTATTGCGTAACCCTGACGTCTTCGTCGCTTCCTTTTTCTTTTGCCGTACTTAACGGAACGTAGTTGGTCAAGTCGTCGGCGCCGATAATTACTCCGCAAGCATGTACGCCAACCTGCCTCACAGTACCTTCCAGCATTTGGGCGTATTTTAATGTATCTGATAGCAATTGGTTGGTTGATCGGCTTGCTTCATATAATTCCGGAACGTATTTGATGCTATTTTCTATGTTTATTTTCAACGGATTACCATTTCTGTCATCCGGTAAACGGTCGGGAATCAGCTTGGTCAGCCAATCGGCTTCTTGAAGGGATAAGCCTTGTACGCGTGCGACATCTTTAATGGATGATTTAGCCGCCATCGTACCGTAAGTGATTATGTGAGCAACTTTTTCTTTTCCGTATTTTTCAGTAACCCAGCGTAATACATCCGCTCTTCCGTCGTCGTCAAAATCTATATCAATATCCGGCATGGAAATACGGTCTGGATTCAGGAAGCGTTCAAAAAGCAAGTCGTATTTCAACGGATCGATATCTGTGATTCCCAAACAAAAAGCGACAGCCGAGCCGGCAGCCGAACCTCTGCCCGGTCCAACGGAAACGCCCATCGACTTGGCGGCTTCGATAAAGTCCTGAACGATCAGGAAGTATCCGGGAAATCCCATCGTCTTCATCGTTTCGAGTTCAAATTCCAAACGTTCGAGCACCTCCTGAGGAACAGGGTTGCCGTATCGTATTTTGGCTTTTTGTAAAGTTAAGTCCTGTAAATAATCCGCTTCCAATTTGATGCGAATAACTTTATCGTACCCGCCCAATTTGTCGAACCTGTTTTTATCCTCTTTATTAAATTCTTCGCGAAGCATTTCTTCGGAATATTCTTCGCGGTACATTTCTTCCGTTGAGAATGATTTCGGAATGGGGAAACGCGGCATAATGGCGTCGGAATCAATACTGTAAAATTCAACTTTTTCAGCTATTTCCAGCGTATTGGCTAATGCTTCCGGCAAATCGGGAAAAATCGCCTGCATCTCTTTTTGCGTTTTAAACCATTCCTGTTTGGTATAACGCATGCGGCTGGGGTCGTTCAAATCTTTGCCGGTATTCAGGCAAATCAGACGGTCGTGCGCTTCGGCATGTTCTTTTTCTACAAAATGAACATCGTTGGCGACTATACATTTGGTGTTTGTTTTTTTTGCCAAATTCAATAAAACGGCGTTCACTTCCACCTGTTTTTCATAAACGGTACGGTCGGCGCTTTCATCATCGGTTTTGTGCCGATGAAGTTCCAAATAAAAATCATCGCCAAAAATCGACTTAAACCATTGAATGGATTCTTCGGCGTCTTTGATATTGCTGGCAAGGATTTTCCGGGGAATTTCGCCTGCAAGGCAAGCAGTGCTGACAATCAATCCTTCGCTGTACTCTTTCAATACTTCTTTGTCGATGCGCGGACGGTAGTAATGTCCGTCGATCCAGGCAGTAGAGACTAATTTGCAAAGATTTTGGTATCCTTTTTTATTTTTAGCCAACAAAATCAAATGCCAGCCGCTTCTATCTTCTTGCGTTGCTTGATCGAATCGTGAACGGCGGGCGCAATAGGCTTCTACTCCTAAAATGGGCTTGAATTTTGGGGACGATTCTCTCTTTTTATTTATTTTATTTACGTAGTCGTAAAATTCCTTAGCGCCAAACATATTACCGTGGTCGGTGAGCGCTAAAGCGTTCATTCCGTCGGCAATGGCTTTATCAACTAATGCAGGGATGGATGACATTCCGTCCAACAAAGAATAATGGGAGTGGACATGTAGATGAATAAAAGAGGCTTCTATATTATTATCAATCATTTGCATTTTTTTGAGAGATTTTCTAAAACCGGATGCAAATATACGGAAAAAATCGGCAAAATATTACTTTGAAGCGTTGAAAAAATATTTCTTTTTTATAGTGCGTTATCAATGAGTTTATTCATTTTTGAGCTTTTCTTCCAATTTAATCAATTCATCGCGATATTGAGCGGCTTCCAGAAATTCTAATTTTTTCGCCGCTTCCAACATGGCTTTTTTCGTTTTAGCTATCAGTTTTTCCAGGTCTTTTTTCGTCATGTATTGAACGACAGGATCGGCTGCAATGTTAGGACTTTCTTTTTCGATATAGGCTGCCGGTTCAACTTTGAGTTCTGTTCTCAATAAAGTGGATTGCGTGTTTTTGATGATTTGTTGCGGAGTGATACCGTGTTCTGCATTGTAAAGCAACTGTTTTTCTCTTCTTCGATTTGTTTCGTCAATGGTTTTCTGCATACTTTCGGTTATTTTATCGGCATAAAAAATGACTTTTCCGTTGATGTTCCGGGCAGCCCTCCCTGCCGTTTGCGTCAACGAGCGATGCGATCGCAAAAAGCCTTCTTTATCGGCGTCTAAGATAGCAACCAACGAAACTTCCGGCAAATCCAATCCTTCACGCAAAAGGTTTACGCCGATTAGAACATCAAAATATCCTTGACGCAGTTTTTCCATGATTTCGATACGCTCCAATGTCTCAACGTCCGAATGGATATAAGCCGTTTTAATGTCCACTCGCATAAAATAGTCATTCAGTTCTTCTGCCATCCGTTTGGTTAAAGTGGTGACTAAGGTGCGTTCTTTCCGTTCGGTACGCAATTGAATCTCTTCCATCAGGTCGTCGATCTGATTCAAGCTGGGACGGACTTCAACCGGCGGGTCTAACAAACCGGTCGGACGGACGACTTGTTCTGTGATTATCCCTTCACACAGTTGGAGTTCAAAATCGGCAGGCGTAGCGCTGATGAATATTTTTTGCGGCGTGAGTGATTCAAATTCATCGTAAGTCAGCGGACGGTTATCAATCGCTGCCGGCAGCCGGAATCCGTATTCGACCAGATTGAGTTTACGGGAGTGGTCGCCTCCGTACATCCCGCGGACTTGAGGGACGCTGACATGGCTTTCGTCGATAACGGTTAAAAAATCGCGTGGAAAATAGTCTATCAGACAGTAAGGACGGCTCCCCGGCGGACGGGCGTCGAAATAACGGGAATAGTTTTCAATTCCTGAGCAATAGCCAAGTTCGCGAATCATTTCCAAATCGTAAGTAACCCGCTCGTACAATCGTTTGGCTTCCTGAAGTTGTCCATTGTCGTTGAAGAACTTTACCCGTTCTCCCAAATCCACGTCAATTTCTCCGATTGCTTGATTGATACGTTCGCGGGTGGTCACAAATATATTGGCGGGATAAATATGGAACTCATCAAATTCTTCAATTAAACTGCCGGTTAGCGGGTCAAAAGTATGAATTTCTTCGATTTCGTCTCCCCAGTACAATATGCGAAGAGCAATATCCATATAAGCCGGAAAGACATCGACGGTATCGCCCTGTACGCGGAAATTTCCTCTTGAAAATTCGACTTGATTGCGGGAATAGAGACCGTCAACTAATTTACGCAGAAAAAGATTACGGGAGAATTGTTCTCCTCTTTTAACAGGAACAACACTTTCCCTGAAGTCGTCCGGACTGCCGATACCATACAAACAAGATACGGAAGATACGATAATTACGTCTCTTCTTCCCGATAACAAAGCGGAAGTAGCCGCAAGCCGGAATTTTTCTATTTCGTCGTTGATGGATAAGTCCTTTTCAATATAGGTATTGCTTGATGGAATATAAGCTTCCGGTTGATAATAATCGTAATAGGAAACAAAATATTCGACGGCATTATGAGGAAAAAAATTTTTAAATTCGCTGTACAGTTGAGCCGCCAAGGTTTTATTGTGACTTAAAACCAGTACAGGTTTATTCAACTCCTTGATGACATTGGCAATAGTGAAAGTCTTCCCCGAACCGGTTACTCCTAATAATGTTTGATAAGGTAATCCGTGTTGCACGCCTTCCACCAATTCCCGAATAGCTTCCGGTTGATCTCCGGTCGGTTGATAATCGGATATCAGTTCGAAATTCAAGATTATACTCCGCTGAAGGCTGAAAATCCGCCATCGACAGGGATAATGACCCCTGTAATGAAACTTGCCGAATCGGAACAAAGGAACTGAACAAGACCGTTTAATTCCGAAATATCTCCGAAACGCCCCATAGGTGTTTTTGCCAATATTTTTTTGCTTCTGTCGGTCAACGAACCGTCGGAATTAATCAGCATCGCTCTGTTTTGGTCGCCAATAAAAAATCCGGGAGCTACGGCATTTACACGAATTTCGTCGCTGAATTTCATTGCCATTTCGGTGGCTAACCATTGGGTGAAAATGTTAATTCCCGTTTTGGCAACCGAGTAGCCGGGAACTCGCGTAAGCGCTGAATACGTTGACATTGACGAAATGTTGATGATGCAACCTTTTTTTTGCTGAGCGAAAACTTTTCCAAATATCAAACAGGGAAGAATTGTACCGTCTTGATTCAGCCGGACTACTTTTTCCCAATCTTCCCATTTCATATCAAAAATGGTTTGTTCGGGAGTGAGGGTGGCGCCCGGTACGTTTCCGCCGGCACAATTGATAAGAACATCAATCCTGTCCCATTTTTCAACGATTTTTTTGGAAACTTCCTCTAAACTGATTGAATCTAAAACATTACAGCGAAATCCAGTGGCTACTCCTCCCGCTGATTTGATTTCATGAACTTGTTTGTCAAGATTTTCCTGACGAATATCCAATACCACTATTTTTGCGCCGGCTTGCGATAGGCTTTTGGAAATGCTACCGCCTAATACGCCTCCTGCGCCCGTTACTACAACAATTTTGTCCTTGATGCTGAATGAACTTTCCATATATACTTCAAACTAATCTAATTTACCTAAAATGCGCGCAAAGATAATTATTATTATTTAAATAAAAAACAAATTTTAGCTATATTCCAAACGAAATCCCCATACGTTTGCCTTGCACAATTAAATCGTGATCGGGGGAAACTAATTTTGTTTTACCGGCAACTTTTTCCAATGGGACGGAAGTGATTTTATCGTCGATCAGAGCAACCATCCGTCCGAATTGACCTTTTGCAATTAATTCGGTTGCATGACCGCCTAAGCGAGTTGCCAGATTGCGGTCGAAAGCAGAAGGACTTCCTCCACGCTGGACATAACCCAAAATTGTTTCACGAGTTTCTAAACCCGTACCGTCTTCAATGAGTTTGGATAAGCGGGAAACCCTGTTGCCGCTTTTACCTCCGCCGCCATTCAATTCCAATCCTTCGCCGACTGCAATAATCGAATATGGTTTATCTTTTTTTGCACGGTTGAGAATCGCTTTGTTTACCTTATTAATATCACAGCCCAATTCCGGCAGCAGGATAACATCGGCGCCTCCCGCCATTCCGGCATAGAGCGTAATCCAGCCGGCTTTGTGACCCATTAATTCGATAACCATCACCCGTTTGTGAGAAGACGCCGTAGAGTGTAGGCGGTCAATTGCTTCCGTTGCAATATCCACTGCCGAATAAAATCCAAATGTGACGTCGGTTCCATAAACATCATTATCGATGGTTTTCGGTATTCCAATCACGTTCAGTCCTAATTGCGATACTTTGTAAGCTGTTTTTTGAGTGCCGTTTCCTCCGATACAAACCAAGCAGTCTAAACCTAATTTATTGTAATTGTCAATAATGATTTGCGGTTTTGTATCATCGCCTTCCAACAGTTTTTTGAATGGTTTTTCCCTTGAGGTACCCAAGATGGTTCCTCCTAAGCTCAGTAATCCCGATAGCGATTTATCATCTAAAGGAATAAAATCCCGGTTAAGTAATCCCTGAAATCCATCGCAAATTCCAATGACGTCCATACCATAATAGGTAACAGCAGTTTTTCCAACCCCCCGAATGGTGGCGTTAATTCCCGGGCAGTCGCCTCCGGACGATAAAACACCTATTCTCATCTTTCAAAATTCTCGTCGATTACTTCTATTTTCTTAATGATAAGATTCAGCTCTTCTTTCAAACTGCTGATTTTACGGTTCATTTCTTTCATCAAACCTCCTCCGCCTTTAGAAGAAACCGATAAGAAACCGATATTGTTTTCGTAGGTTTGTATGTCGCTTTTAAGCCGTTCATACGTTCGCATCAACTTATCGCGTTCGTTCAATAATTTGTTTTTTGAACGTTCGTCGCCCGATGAAATATCGCTCAGACTTGACTTAAAGGTTTGCAACCGCCGTTCGGATTCATCTAATTTCAAGCGGTCGAAATGTTTATCAACAGCTTTACGGTATTCTTTGTGAATCCTGTCTTTTTCACGGAATGGAACGAAGCCGATTCTATTCCATTCGGTTATCAAATCTCTAATAATAGCGACAGCTTCTGTTGTCGGGAGATTGACGTCGATGGAGTTTATTTTTTCGATAATCTCCTTTTTCTTTTTCAGGTTATCCACTTCTTCCGTTTTTTGTGAAGAAAAATGGGTGCCTTTTTGTTCAAAGAAATAATCACAAGCGCTAATGAAACGTTTCCAAACAGCGTCGGAATGTTTCCGGGAAACGGGTCCGATGGATTTCCATTCTTTTTGTAAAGCAATCAAATGGTCGCTTGCTTCTTTCCAATCCTGACTGTTTTTCAATGCTTCCGCCTTCTCGCAAAGCGCTTTTTTCTTTTCAAGGTTAACCTCCATTGTGTCCTTGATGCTTTTATAAAATTCGCTTTTATTCCGGAAGAAAATATCGCAAGCCGCTCTGAATCGTTCGAAGACCTTCACGTTACTTTTTTTTGGAGCAAAACCGATAGTTTTCCATTTTTCCTGATAATCGAGCACTTTTTTGTTTTGTTCATCCCAATCTTTGAATGTGGTTAATTTGGAATAATCAATCGCTTCGACTTCCGTACAAAGTGTTGTTTTATCTTCCAAATTGCGCTGTTCAAGTAAACGCATGGATTCGAAATGCTCTTGATGCCTTTTATTGATAACCGAAGATGCTTTTTTGAAGCGCGACCATATTTCTTCCCGCAATTCTTTAGCTACGGGACCTATTTCCCTCCATTCCTGGTGCAATTTCTGCAGTTGGTAGAAAGCGGAGATAACGTCTTTTTCATTCTCTAATTTTTCTACCGATTCGCAGAGCGCTTGTTTCAATTCCAAATTTTTCTTGAAATCGTAATCCCGCATTTCGTTGTTTATCTTCAACAGGTCGTAGAATTTTTCACTGTAATGCTGGTAATCTTTCCACAAGTCATTGGCGGCGGCTTGCGGCACTTGTTTCGTCTCTTTCCAATGTTGCTGCAATTTTCTAAATTCGTTATACACTCTGTAGAAATCATCTTTACTTTCGATAAGTTCTTTCAGTTTTTCAATAATTTGTTTTTTTGCCGCTAAATTATTTTCTTTTATTTTTTCTGTTTGAGAGGCTAAAGAAGTTTTTTTATCTCGGTAAATAGCTAATAATTCTTTCAACTTTTCTTCATTTTCATCGGGTTCCGCTATAAAATCTTCTTTTGCTCCACCCTCGGCGATAAATGTTTTTTCCGCTTCTTCTACTTCCGCATTTTTAATTTTGTAGAACGCCTGTTTGCAGGTTTCGATTTCATTTTTTATATTTTCATTGATATCTAAATGAACAATTTCGGATAACCGTTCAAGAATCCGCTTCTTATCCCATTGGTCAATTTCCTTTTTGTTAATGGGTTCCTCCGGCGAATCCGAGCTGTCGATTTCTTCACTTGCCGGAATAGGTTCTTCCGTATCCGGCTCTTCGTTCACACTGTTTTCATTCATAATGATATCAATTTCACCCGCTAAATCCGCGGTTTTGTTTTCTTCGGAAATATTTTCATTCGTAATATTTTCCGCATCAAGAAGTTTATCCATAGCGCACAACAAATTTTATACCATAACGCTTATTTGCGTTTATATCCCACAAAGCTATGAATAATTTCGGAAAGTAATTACTTTTTATAAGTTTTTTTTTATTTTTCTTAAAAAAATTACAGAGAGATTATTTTGCGTACGTTCTCAGTAAATATTGGCGTGACGAAAAAATTTTTCCATCAGCACAATTTTTAAAAATAAAAAATTTCCTATCAGGTATCTTTTCCACATCCGGCGCGGTTCTTGGATAAGACGAACAACCCATTCCATTCCCATCTTTTGCATCCATACGGGAGCTCTTTTCCTAAGCCCTGCGATAACGTCAAAACTACCGCCTACCCCCATCATAAAATTAACAGAAGTTAGGCTATTTCGATGATTGTAAAGAAACAGCTCCTGCTTGGGCGAGCTGGTCGCTACAAACAGAATATTTGCCTGACTGTAAACGATTTGTTTTACGATTTCTTCTTCATCGTCCGTGTGGTAATATCCGTTTCTGTATCCTGCTACAACATCTGGGGAATATTTTTGAGAATAGACATCCGTCAGTTTACGCACAGCATCTTCCTTAGCTCCAAAGAAAAAACATTTGTATCCTTTTTGATGTGCCAGCGATACGAGGTTTTCCATTATATCAATTCCTGCAATTCGTTCCGGCAAAGGGTTTCCCAAAAAACGTGAAGCCCAAACAATACTTTTCCCGTCTGCGCCAACGATATCACAACTTTTCAAGCAATTGAACAGGTTTTTATCGTTTTGCATTGCCACAGCCTTTGAAGCATTAATGTCAACATACCAGATCTGTTTATTTTCCCGAACGGATTCATCGGCTAAGTTGACCATTTCTTTCATGCTAATGGCTGCTACAGGGATGGATAGGAAAGATGTTGAAAAAAAATTCATAATAATTAATTTTTGTTTAAAACCGCATCATCATATATCTGCCTGATTTGTGACACAATGCTTTTTTCGTCGTATTTCAACTCGTATATTTTTTTTCTACCGTCACTCCGAAGGGGAAAACCGGTTACTGAAGTCTGTAAAATCCCTTGAATGGCGCTCACATAATCCACAGGGTCATATCCGTCGATCACCGTGCAATTCGCCACTCCATCGAGCATCTGCTTGACTGTTCCAACATTCGAACTTACAACCGGCGTATTACAGCACATCGCTTCTTTAATTATTTGAGGAGAACCTTCATGGAATGAAGTCATTAGAAGCAAATCCGCTTCATTCAAATCGGCAAGTATTTCTTCACGAGTTTTGTTATCCATCTCAATTGTCGTTATCTCGCAGGAACAGCTCGGTTGCATCCGGGAAACGATCTCCATGAACAAAGGATAATTTTTAACCTCTCGCCATTTGGCGGAAGTAAATGCAATCCGGATGACCGCGTCGTTTTTCTTCCGGTTATCCGTAAAAAAGTCATCGCGAACAGCACAAGGAACAGTGTAGGTCGCTGCATCAGAACATTTATTTTTTACAATGCGTTCGATTTCTTCGCTTACGCAAATTAAGCGTTTTGCTTTTTTTATTACATGCTTGCTTACACGATATTGCACAGGGTCCAAAATTTCCGTCCCATGCAAGGTAATAATCACATTTTTCCGCAGAGGAGCAAATAACAAAAAGATCCCCGACAAAGCCGAATGAATATGAATAATATCATAGGTATGAAACAGCAAATGCCAGTTCAATTGAAAAATGCTGAAGATATAATTGAATTTGCCAATGTATCCTCTGATAAACCATATTTTATTTTTCACTTCCGGATAATAGCGAGCCAAAGCGTCTACCTGTTCTTTGACAAATATACCGTAGTGCTTCTTCCCGGAATATGGCCACATATTAGTAATTGTCAATACTTTCATTAAAATAAATTTTGCGTTGAACGGGATACGATTGAATATAATTTCTTGCCGTCGTTTGAACGTCGAACCGGCTTAGCTCTTCTGTGCGAACAATTTGTTTGTTGATTTCTTTATTAACATATAAAAGAATAATTTGTTTGATTTTTTCAGCCAAATCCGCCGGATCATCCGGTTTGACCAATAATCCCGAATGCAAAGTTTCTATGATTTCTTTCGGACCGTCCAAATCACTCGCAACGACCGGCAAACCGCAGGCAAAACCTTCTACGACTGTCAGTCCGAAGCCTTCTACAAGAGATGGTTGTATCAACAAATGATAATTCTGCAAATTATTTTTTATTTGGTTTCTATCAATGGTCCCTTCAAAAACAATTTGATCCCGGACAGCATATTGAACAGCCAACTCTTCTAATTCCATTAATCCTTCGCCACTGCCAACAAAATACAATTTGAAATTTAAGCCAGGATTTTGCTCTTTCAACAGGCGTATCGCTCGAATAGCGATATGCTGTCCTTTTTGCTTAGGCGTTAAGCGGCTGATTTGTATAATCTTAAATTCATCTTTCTTCGGATCAAAATCATATTTTACGCGTCGTTTGTATTGGGCTATTTCAATTCCGTTAAGAACAACTTGGGCGTTCATCCCTGACAATTTTTTTATATTTTGTTGTACAGCAACGGATATAGCAAAAACTTTACTGTATTGCTTAATAAATGCAACGGAAAGATTGACGCTATGAACGGTCAGGCAGGTTTTTCTTTTCCACCGGATAAAAAAAGGAAAAAGCTTGTTATCGTGGCAATGGATAACGTCCGGATTTATTTCATTTACAATTTGATTTATCTTGAGAAAAGCGGATAGCAATTGCATTTTGTCGCTTTCTTTTCTGTTGAATAGATAGACATTTACACGTTTGTCTATCGTGTTTAACAAGTCGATATTTAATTTTTCATTGACAATGATCAAACTTACGGACGCTTCTTTACATTGCTGATTGATAATATCGACCAGCATGGTTTCCGCTCCTCCTACATTGAAAGAGAAAATCGAATGAATAATTTTCATCTAATGAAAAACACTATTTTTTATATTTGAGTACAAAAATAGTATTTTTTGTAAGATAAAACCTAATTTCATCCGGTAAATAATACGAAACATCAGTGGAATTTTCACATTTAACTCTTTTGCCATTTTTCCGGTAGCTGCGATTTCTTTATATTTTCCTAAAGCAAGCCCTAAAATGAATATTCGCTTAATCATGTTTGATAAGATTTTTCCGGCATGAAATTCCAAATAATCATTTTTGAACAGGGATCCCATTTCCCTCAAAACGCAGTACTGATTATTTAAGGCTATTTTATTGTTCAACAGGGTCTCTTTTGTTACGGAATCCGAACGTCCTCTGTTGCGGTTAACTGCAACTTTTTTTATAAATAATAATTTTCCTCCAGCTTTGAATATCCGGTAGAAATTAAGGTTTTCATAAATGCGGAATTCTTCATCAAAAGGAAAAGGACGAATTAAGTCGCTTGACATAACATGAGCAAAATCGCCGGTGATTTTTTCTGTAAGGAAATCAGCAAATACTATTTCCGCCTTTTCCTTTTTTAATATGGAATTTTGATTGTAAACATCCATGCGGTCATTTTGTGCAAAAAGATAATGCCGGTATTCCGGATGGGCAAGAATGATACCCTGAATAGTATTTAGTGCATTGTCAACAAAATAATCGTCACTATCCAAAAATATGATAAAGTCTTTAGAACTGTTTTTTATAGCATAATTTCGAGCGGCATTGACTCCTCTATTTTTATCGAATCGGTAATGCCGGATTGTAGGGTATTGAACAGCATATTTTTTGATTATATCGTAGGTTGAATCAGTCGATCCGTCATCAACAATCCAATGTTCAACATCTTCATATTTTTGATTGATAACGCTTTCGATACATTTTCCGATACAGTCGCTTCGATTGAAAGCAGGAGTTACAATGGTAAAACTTATGTTTTTATTTTTTTCTGTTTCCATCAAAAGAATTAGCCATATTAGGATAACAGGGTAATTTTTTCATTCCCTTTAACTACGCAAACCGATTTTATTTGTGGATGAAAATGAAAATTTCTTTCAAAAATAAAATCAATAGAAAGGGAATAATTATTCATAAAATATTCATTCAATTGATCAGTTGATATATTCAAGTGATTATTTTGAAAAACATTTTGTACTCGGTTCAATTCAAATCCGACAAGGCAACTCTCTTTATTAGCGATTCCATAAGGAAACAGCCGATTTTTTAATATGTAAAAACAAAGATTACTTTCCAATGTGTTAGGATTATTATAAATAGTTTTTTCCAATATCGGCGCTATTGCGTTTTTCAAATAAATATGTCCATCCACTGAAAATGGGTATCCCCAATCGGTATTTTTGTCGTTATCATACATATTCCATTGAATCACATCCTTTTCTATTGAATAGACTCCACCTTCCAAATTAGCGCCATGCCTCAAGCTGAACGATGTTTTTCCTGATGTATCAAGTATTTTTTGAATACAATCCTGAGGAATATGGATGTTTCGATAGAATAAACTGTCGTCTGTGAGAAACATTAAAAAATTATGTTTTGTTTTTTCGATAATTCTCAGGAGAACACGTTTGAAATCGCTTTTCTTTTTTCTCAATCCTGAATACTTAAACCACCAGAACCAATTGCGCAGGTTAAAAAAATTGAATTCAAAATTATATTCCGGTCTGCTTGTCAACGTTTCTTTTTTCCATGCGATTGCAGGATATTTTTTCTTCAATAATTCATATCCTTCTTCATGCAATGTAGATGAATAAGCATACACAACCGCTATATCAAGTAAACAAGTGTTATCGTGCTGAAAGATACTCTCAAGTAACGAAGCGAGTTGCATTGCTCTGTTGAACGAAAAAATTACAATCTGAATCATGAACTATTTTTTAATCAATGTGAAAATACCGCAACCATACCAACAGGAAAAATTTGATTGGATGGATTTTTCCGTCAGTTCCGCCTTTTCAACAAAATCTCCTTTATCTGTTATATATGAAAAAGATTTAATAGTATAATCAGGCGACAAAATTCGAATCAAATATTCTATCGAAAAAACACGTTGCTCATTAAATTCAATTCGTAGAGGTCCTATTGGAACGGAGAAATAAAAAACGCCACCTGTCTTTAATATTTTGGTAATATTTTCAATTCCTTTCAGGTGTCCGTTGTAATCAATAAAATCTCCGTATCGTCCTAAGCCGAAATGTTCAATTGCATGGAGGGAAGAAATGGAATCGCAATAATCAACCAAATCCTCCGGCAAATTCATCAGATCAGCCTGTCTGAAGTTAATATTATATACCTGACTATGAATAGGGCGAATATCGATTAATTCAATTTCCCTGAACGAAGCTACATGTGCAACAAAACCATCGGTACGTGAGCCTATATCCAAATGTTTCTGCGGATTCGACATATATATTTGCCTTGCCACATACAAATCCTGATGAAAATAAGCGCCTGTCATTACACCGCCTTCTCCATTTTTTTCTTGCAGTACCGGATATATTATATCCCATTGAAAAGTATCATCTCTACCTTTTTGGCGGAGAAATTCGCGCATATCGGAAACAAAATCCGGATTTTTTTTTGCTTGGACTGTACTTCGCAACTTTTTAGGATCAAATCCATAAGCTACGGATACTTTATAAATTTTTTTTAAGAACGGCTTCATTATGTTTGTTTTAATATATTTTAGAGAATGATTTATCAAACCATATCCCAATCCCCCGCACAGACGAAAGATCGTAGATGAATTGATTTTTTCAAGCGGATGCCATTCACCAAAAAAAAGCAATTCATTTTGCCGGTATTTTTTTCGAGACAAACCAATAGCAAATGGATTAACTTTTTCATAAACACCGTAACGCAAATAGAGCGTCGTATTCTCTACCTCCTGTATTTCATTCGCGCTAAGTTTGTGCGGCTGATCTTCTAAGTAAATACCCAAAGGGTCATTCACTTTTATTAATAGAAATCGCCTGACTGTCCGTACTTGAAAATCGAAATCGGCAACACATTTAAACTGTTCATCATAATAACCGATTATCTCATGAATGGATTTACGCCACATTTGAAAACAGGACATATAATATCCCGATAAAAATTTTTTACGTGTAATCTGATTATAAACAGGACTGTTGGTTTTTTCCGTACCGCAGTCGCCATATTGACTGGAAACCCAAATATCACCATAAGCAATGGCTGCCTCAGGGTTTCTGTCCAAAGCTTCCGCCTGCTGAAGGATGCTATCAGTAAATCGCACATCATCGACATTCCAAACTGTGATATACTCTCCTTCGGATAGTTGAATTCCTCTATTCCACGTTCGATACAAAGTTTCCCGTTCCGGAATAATTATATGACGAACGAAATCGAACGCCGGAAGATTTTCGGCAATAATAGCTAATTCTTTTTCCTGCGGTGCATTATGTAAAAGAAGAACTTCGATTTGCTCTTTACCTTCAATTTTCAAAAGCGCATGAAAGTAATCCTGCAAAAATAATTCACAATTATATAACGATGTTAATACGGATATTTTTTTACTTTTCGCCATTTGTTAATTTTCATTTTCTATTTTTGCAAGATCTGTTTTTTTAATAATATTGTAACTAATCAAAGGTAAAAGAAAGGTAACCGGATTAAGAAGGTTTGCAGAAAAAAATGAAACTCCTATTGTCAGTACAAAATACAAGAAAGAAAAAAGACCATAGCCGTTATCTCTTTTTTTATAGAAGAAGACCATTAAATAACCAATTAACAAAAGATATAAAAATGTTCCTAAATAACCTAATCGAAGAAGCAAAACAGAATAGGAAATATCGCCGGTATCTAATTGTACCACATTACCTGTTAATTCCGCTGCCAATCCGATTTTGAAATCAAACATTTTATCTACCAGCTTGGAATTCTCAGGCATTAATCCGGCTCCAAAAATCATAGATTTAGGATGTTCTAATATATATTGATTTCGCTCCAATAGATGAAGTATCCTGAAAGTGAAAGTAGCATTTCCCAAATCACTCATATCGAACTCTGTATCTGTAATATTTCCTGAGATGACAGCTTTGACATCCAAATATGTTCTCGAATGAACAAACTTATATCCCGTAAAAACTACAAAAAACAACAAAAAAATGGAAATAATTGTTATAAAACGAATCCTTTTTAAATACGGAAGACAAATAATATATCCGGTTATTATTGAGAAAAAGAACCACCCTGCCAAACTTCGATGAAAAGCACCTAATAAAGCCGCCACAAATATTATCATAGCTACATATTTTGGAATACCTCTCAATGGATTGTGATACAAAGCCATGAATGTAAAGAAAAAAAGCATGTCCGGTTGATTGTAAAAGCGAGGAATTTTATATCCCCAAAATCGAACATAAAAAGTTTCTGCTTTCAATAAAATGTTTTCATTAATAACGATCTGCAAGAGAAAAAGAATAGCTGTAAACAAAGTTACAAAAAACAGACATTTTAGAAGCATTTCTAATTTCTCTTTAGGCATATATCTAAATAAAAAATAAGCTATCCAGAAAAATTGGTAACGGCAAGTTCGTAGAATGTCACCCCAACCTAAATTTATTGAGAACTTGCTGTAAAGAATACAGATAATCAGAAATGAGGCAAACACGATAAGATATTTGGTAAAATTATCCCGATTGAAATATCCTCGATTAAAAAGGCTGTCGATAAAAATAATCCCAACCAATATTAAAAAAGCGAAATCACTTCCTTTGGATACAAATGCAAATTTGGTTATCGCTTCCGGAACTAAATTGAATCCGGATGTGATAAAGAAGAAAAACAACAATAGAGCCAGAATTTTATAATTCCGTATATACAGAAATATGGCAATTAATACGATTCCAATAAAAATCATGACTTACTATTTATTCCAGATTCCAGTTGCTTTGTTTTTAATTAATTTGTTTAATTGTATAGGCGCCCAAATCATACGAGGAAGATAGACAATTACAGGCGCAAGTGCAATTCCTGGGGCTTTCCATTTATGACCCATCCATAAAGCAAGAGGAATAATCAAAATCATTTCTACAATTGAACTATACATTTGCAGTTTTACTTTTCCAATTCCGTTGATTGGATAAATACAGATATTTAACCAGCAAGTAGCAGAAATATACAAACATACGGCAAACGATAAGAAGAATGAAATAGCTAATATATTTTGACTTTCCCGCATCCAATAATTAACCCAAGCATAATAAATTAGCGGTGATAAGATAAGTACAGCCAACTGAAAGATTAACAAAAACAGAAAAAACTTGTGTAATTCGGAGATGGATTTTTGCATCCATGCAAAATCTTTTTGTGTATAAGCATCTGTAAATGAACTCCAATAAGGCAATACAATAATTCCCATTGCATTAAGCGCTAACGAGAATAAACGAAATGCCGTATAAAAGTTAGTTACTTCCACTGGATTAGTAATTCCTTGAATCAATATATACAATGTCTGCGTAACCATAAAAGAAGCAAAAGTCATAATAAAAAACTTTAGCCCTAAATTCATCATTGATTTAGCTAATTTAAAGTTTACGCACTTTAATGTCGGACGCCATGCTTTATATTGATTTTTGAATAATACAAAGGTTGAAATAATTAAAACTATGACCGGAGCAAATCCAGTTACCAAACCCAATGATACTAAAGAAGGAGTGACGGTTTTGGATAAAATGAAAATTCCAATCAAGGTGAGTATTTGCCCCAACATATCCAAAAAAGAACCGATTGCCGGCTTTTGATCAGCTGTAACAACAAATTTTATCAAATTGAATAAAAAAGTAAAACAGAATGAAATAATTAATATCCATAATAAACTGAAAACTTCTTGATTGTAATCAGGTGAAATATGCAGCTTTTCAAAAGCCCAATTCCAATTTAAAAATGGGTTTATTATGCAAAATAAAAGGAAAATAATTACGCAAATGATTCCCATTATAGCATAAGTTGAACTAATGTATTTCCTTGCCAATTCCATATTTCCCATTGCTTTTGCTTCTGCCAGCTTATTTTTCATTCCATTTCCAAA
>Ga0123357_10002986_pt1 | contig 19146 bp, 12 predicted proteins | sample TergutEmb28metaG_FD_89873 | JGI IMG/M metagenome (GOLD analysis project Ga0123357, IMG submission 89873) | Embiratermes neotenicus P4 segment gut microbial communities from Petit-Saut dam, French Guiana - Emb289 P4 | ecosystem: Host-associated > Arthropoda: Insects > Digestive system > Gut ...
CAGGGATCACAAGCTGGCCTTCGAGGCCTACAGCGATATCGTGACCAGGGAGGACGGCAGCACGGTCGATGGCCACTTCAACCCGCGCAAGGTCTATTACGGGCTGTTCGACAGCAAACTGTGCTATCAGGGCATCGGGGTCAATATCAATGGAACTCTCGTTACTTATGTCAGTAGCGACTATTTCGAACCCTCCAGTGCCGTCACCGACATGCAACTCCACAAATGTGACAAGAAGCAGTGGTCGGGGAACTTCCTCAACTACGTCACCACCAGCCGCATGGATGCCCTGCGCAGGTTGCTCTATGGCGGTACGCGTGGCGTAGACACCGCTACCGATACCGTCCTGCGCCGATCCCTCATTCCCAAGGATGGGCACGCATGGGGCAAGGAATACACCAGCGTAGCGGTAGACGGCTACGACATTGCTGACTACACCCCGTTCTCCCCCCCCAGTCCGGGTAATCACCACTTTTTCGGCAACTATGACGGCTGGCCCGGAATTTGCGATTCCTGCACCCTTGGGGCCCCTGTGCTGGCCGTGGCACTCAATGCCGTACCCAATAGCGATCTTGGATTCAATCGCGTATGGGACTGGGCCAACGCAGATATCACTGTCGCCGGTTTCGGTATAGGCACCGATAACAACTTCAATGACTCGTACTTTAACGTCACGGGTTCCAATTCCAAAAAATACGTCATGCATGTCAGAGCCTGTTCCAAGGCATTCACCCTGCCGGATGGCACACAGAATTACCGGGGCGAAAATTGTAGGCCCTACACGGATGACAAAGGCGTCACCGTATACAAACCCGTCGGCATACTGCATAAATTCGGGGAAGACGGAAGCATCCTCTTTGGCCTGCTAACCGGCAGTTATGACACAAACATTTCAGGCGGGGTGTTGCGCAAGCACATAGGCTCCTTCGCTGACGAAGTCAACCCGAAAACCGGCCAATTCACCGCCAATGCCACCATCGTCAAAACTTTCAACGCCATCGCAATCAGCGGTTTATCGGCTGACAAAAAGAATCCGGTTTACACGAATTATGTTTATCCTCCCCCCATGGTTGGAAACACGGTCAGCAACCGCCTGATGAACGAAGGCGAATTCATCGACTGGGGCAACCCTATCGGGGAAATGATGTATGAGGCTCTGCGCTACCTCAGCGGTAAAGGCCAGCCCACCGCCGCGTTCAGTAAGAGCCCCAGCCCCAGGGACGCCTATATTGTCCTGAGCCGCCCCGCTTGGGACAAACGGCCCGATGTACCCCAGTGCACCAAGCCCAACCTCCTCGTCATCTCGGACATCAACCCGTCATTCGATTCGGATCAACTGCCAGGTACACGTTTCCAGACTTGCACAAGGACGACGATAGCTCCAATCATGGACACTGACTCCTGCACCAGCATGGGGGCCAGCAACACACTGGATCCGATCAACAACGATAAACCGCTCAACGTTGAGCAACTCCTCGATGAAATCAGCGTAAAGGAAGGCATCAGCGGCAAGAGCTTTTTCATCGGCCAATCCGGCAACAATACCAACTGGATTCCGACGGCCAAAACCGTCAGTTCCCTTGCCAGCATACGCGGCCTCGCACCGGAGGATCCTGCCAAAGAAGGCAGCTACACTTCCGCCGCCGTCGCGTACTACGGCAAGACCGTAGGCATACCCATGTTTGGCGGGAAGGAGAAACAGAAAGTCAACACCTATGTCCTCGCGCTCAGTTCCCCTCTGCCCAAGATAGAAGTCCCCACGTCCAAAGGGATCATCACCCTCATACCTTTCGGCAAAACCATTTTGGGAGGCAACATCAGCACCGATAAAAAATACTTCCAACCTTCCAATCAGATCGTCAGGATCAACTCCGTCAACATCAACCCACACGACCCAGACAACGGGGGCCGTTACAACGCAACATTGCTGGTTACTTTTGATGATGCGGAACATGGCTCGGACTTCGACATGGATTACCGCATCGAATACCGGGTCCGGAAACTCGTAAACGAGGATGTTGAAGTCACACTCACGCCGAAATACTTCGCAAACAGCAAAGAGATAACGATGAGTGTCGGCTACGTTATCTCCGGTGCAGGCGAACAGGATGGACCTTACATCGTCCTGCAAAACAGGCCGCTAACCACCTATGACAGCACCCATAACTACTACCTCAACACACCAGAGGGGAAACCTCCCGGATGGTGCGCGATTCCTGCCAATATTCCCCCCAGTTATGATCCTAATAACCTCATTTGCATCAAGTTAGCCGCCTGCTACACCGGCGTCTTCGGTACATGCGACTTCCTCGGGCAATACAGCACGCGCGTCTTTACGCCCAGCGGCAATGCGGCCACCCTGTTGAAAGACCCGCTTTGGTACGCCGCCAAATGGGGTGGTTTCCGCGACAAACCCGGTGACACTGACAGCTACTTTTCTATAGAAAATCCCCTTGCTCTGGAGAAGGCGCTCGTCACCGCCATTAATTCCAACTTCACCAGCGAAAGCGGGAACCAATCTTCGGGTCTGATCAGCACGAACAGCGACGTCCTCAGTTCCCCCGACACCCTTGTTTTCAGCACGACGTTTCGTGCTTCCGCCAATCCACCCGACTGGAGCGGGGATCTCGTTGCCACGGCCATCACCAGGATCAATAAGGACAATCCCAGCGGGCTTGGCGAGGTGCGCTGGCAAGCCGCCGAAAAACTCCCGGCAGCCAGTGTGCGCCGCATCTTCACCCGTGACAACACCAACCTCCGGGACATCTCGAGTCACGGCGTGGAATTCAAATGGGGACAACTTAATCCGAACCAACAAACTGCGCTCGCCTGGGACGGAAAGTTCGACGGGCCAAGCGTGCTCGACTACGTGCGCGGCAGTGCCGAAAATGAAGCCGCGAAGGGTGGGAACTTCCGCAACCGCACCAGGGCAGGCAGTGCATCCAGCCCGCTTGGCGACAGCCCAAACAACACCCCTCGCTATTTCAAACCCACCAACACCGTTTATCTCGGTGCAAACGACGGGATGCTGCACGCATTCGATGCTGCAACGGGCAAGGAACTGTTCACCTACGTCCCTTCTGCGCTCATCCCGAAACTGCCGGAACTCGCCAGCCCTAACTACGGCCATGACTGGTACGTCGACGGTGAAATCGCCGCCGGAACCATTAAGGAAAACGGCTCCAGCAAGCACATGCTGATTGGTGCGCTTGGGCGTGGCGGCAAGGGGCTCTTCGGGCTGGACGTTACAAACCCTGCCTACTTCTCTGTTGGCAACGTCACCTGGGAATTCAACGGTACGCCGACCGAGCAATGCGGCGCAAACGCAAATCACGACAGCCTCGGACTCATCCTCGGCACACCTATCATCGGTACCCTCAACGACGGCAAGACTTATGCCCTCGTGGGCAACGGCTATAACAGTTGCAGCGGCAAGGCCGCGCTCTACATCATCGACATCCAGACAGGCGAAGTCGCTAAGCGGGTCGAGGTTCCCATTGCGGGCGGTAATGGCCTCTCCACCCCCGTTGCGCTGGACGTCAACGGCGACGGCAAAATCGACCTCGTCTATGCCGGTGACCTCCTTGGCAACCTCTGGCGGTTCGACCTGCGCTCAGATTTGCCTGGAAACTGGGGCATCCGCTTCGGCTCTTCCACAACCCAACCCATGTTCACCGCCCGCAACGACAAAGGCGAAACACAACCTATCACCGCCACCCCTGCCGTCACCTTCGACAACAACGGCGTCCCCTGGGTTTTCTTCGGAACAGGCCGTTACATTGCCATTGCCGACAAGTCCAACCAGGACGTTCAAAGCTGGTACGGCCTTATCGACGACAGCGGCAACGACACCATTACCCGCAGCCAACTGGTCAAGCGTACACTCGAAACCTTCGGCTCCAACACGCGGATCATCCAGAAACAGGAAAACGCCGACGACATGCAAAGCAAGCGCGGATGGTTCATCGATTTCGACATCAAGGCCGATGCTGGCGAACGGGTCATCAGCGCCCCCCTGCTCGTCAAGGCCCGACGCGGCACAGTAGTTGAAATCCCCACCATCATTCCCGGCAGCGACCCCTGCACAGCGGGTGGACGGGGCTACATCAACTTCGTTTCCGCCTTCAGCGGCGCAGCGGTCGAATTCGCCTTCATCGACGTCAACGGCGACGGCATCGTCGATGACCAGGACCTGCTTCCCGGCTCCGGCTCCTTCCCAGGCTCCATCGACCTGGAAAACGGCATGCCGGGGAACATCACCATCGTTGGCGACCAGAATGTCATTGGCGGCACAGGTGGAGGGTTTAGCAGCCTGAAAAAGGAACTTGGCAGCACAGCCAAATCCCACGGACGGATATCCTGGCGAGAAATCATTCGACAGTAGACTTGCTCTCTTATCCCTCCAGGGCACCCTGCAAGCATGGGAAGGGAAGAAAATCCCTCTCCCGCTTGTGGTAGAAGGTGGCGCGTAGCGCCAGGAGAGGGTGAACCGCCAAGTCAACGGACTTCCGTGACGCGCGAGTTCAGAATGTATTTGGCCGACCTGCTCCCCAAGAGGAAGCCAAAACCATAGTCTTCCAGGTAATAATAGGTGGAGATTTCGTCGATCTTGCCCCCAACGACGTGGCATTTCAATTCTTTCGCCTTGCCTTGGAATTGCCGGTGCAATTCTCCGGCCGAGATTACGCGGGCAACTTTACAAATGACTTCCGTCTCCCGGTTGGATTGGTTGGTCACCATATCCGTGATCCGCATGTGCTGCCAATACCCCAATTGAGCGTTGACAGGCATATTGTCCCAATCCCCGCGTAAATCAATCTTGTCGACCTGGAAAACGCTCTGCTCCTCGGCGTTGTAGAGCATCTGGCTGATAGGGATCATGCCAAGAAAACTCATCTGCTCTGTCCTGTCATTGCCTTCCTGCCACGTGACGTAGAAAACGCCCGGTATCTGCGTCGGCTCGATCTGGACTTCCTGCTGGAAGAACCCAGGTTTGCTCAAACTGGCCACCGAACTGCCGCTCAAAGACGAGCGGGTGCCTTCCACGCGCAGGGCACTGATGGGTTGCTTTGACGGGGGACGGTCGAAATGCGCAAGTTGGGCGGCGATGTTGGTATCCGGGTCAGGCAAGGCGGAAAAATTCGGCAAGCGCTTGTTGCGCGATTCGGAAGGCAGAAGAGTCTGAGCTAGGTTTTCCTCGCCGCAAACCGCCGATAGCATGGTGGCGGAATCGCCGGTGGCCTGCGGGATGCTCAGGACGGGCTGGCGGACCTGCATCCCACCATCCGTGACTTTTTGTTGTTGATCCAGGTAATAGACATGGAGAAGGGAATACAACTGTTTCTGGCAATCCACCTGGTAGAGCCCGGCCCGACGGGCATATGGAGCCTTATAGAGCCGGATATACGCGAGATAGGGGTAATCAACCGCTGCCCAAAAACGCACGCTACCGTCCGCCTGTGCCTGTAGGCTCGAAACTTCCAGCAGGAGTTGCGTTTCGTTTTTCTTGTCGTAGGCAATTTCGCGCCAGGAGGGAGTGCGTTCACAGGCTTTTTTGACTACATCCAGTTGATGAACCACCCTGGCGGTAGATTCACCCAAGGCAAGCGGCGGAGAATAGAGCGAGGTTCCATCAGCGTAACGCCTTTCCTTCTTGATGGAAGATGCTTTACTGTCAACGATGTCGGCATAAATCCAGTCAGCACCCTTGCTGGCACAATCTGCTTGGAGATACAGTTCCCCGGCCACCTTGTCCTTGGAATCCCGCAAGCGCATAGCCAGAAAAACTTTCTCTCCATCGCGCAGTACGCTTTCACCAATCACATTGTTTTCTTCGACGGCCTGCCTGACGATATGGTCGATTTGCCCCCGGTCGCTCGATGGCGTCGATGGGAAAGAAGGCGTACCACATGCAAACATGGCGGAAGATGTGGAAAGGATAGCAAAAAGAGTTGATTTTTTCATGATGGATGGATTCCCGGGAAACGCTATCGGCGTTATCGACAGATGCTCTTTTAAATTGAAAATGTTTTATTTTAACCCCTATTTTTCAAACAAAATTCTCTGATACTAATGAATTTTTCGTTTTGGAAAATTGGAACTTACCAGCTTACGAAAATTGCCTTGGAACCGTCCCTTATCCACGTCACACAAAAAAACCATCGGCTATCATGCTGATGTTCCCTTTTGCGCTCGCTTCCAAACATGGCGATTTCCCGCATTGAACGTCTCGTAGCAACCGCCAGCGAAATCATTCTCGGTAAGGAATACGAGTGGCGGTTAGCTCTTTCATGCCTGATTGCCCGCGGGCATTTACTGATCGAAGATGTCCCAGGTACGGGCAAAACGACGCTCTCTCATACCCTTGCCCGCCTATTGGGACTACAATACCAGCGTATTCAGTTCACCAGTGACCTGCTGCCTGCCGATATTCTCGGTGTGTCGGTGTTCGAGCGCGAAAGCTCGACTTTCCAGTTCCGGCCTGGTCCCGTCTTTGCGCAGGTAATCCTGGCCGATGAAATCAATCGTGCCACCCCAAAAGCTCAAAGCGCATTGCTCGAAGCAATGGAGGAGCGCCAAGTAACTTCTGACGGCCAGACTTTGCCCTTGCCCGACCCCTTCTTTGTCATCGCCACCCAGAACCCTTCGTATCAGATCGGCACTTTCCCATTGCCGGAAAGCCAACTCGACCGTTTCCTTTTGCGCATCCGCCTCGGTTATCCGGATCGCGCCGCAGAGCGTGCATTGTTGCAGGGAGAGGATCGGCGCACGCTGCTGGAGGGCATCGAACCCGTGATGAGCCCTGCTGAGTTGATGGAATTACAGGACACAGCCAGGACGTTGATCATTTCCGAACGTTTGGTCGATTATGCACAGGCGCTGCTGGCTGCGACCCGGCAAAGCCCAGAATTCGCTGCCGGCCTCAGCCCGCGCGCGGGTCTGGGTTTGCTTGCTGCAGCACGGGCGTGGGCTTTGATCGAAGGGCGCGACCATGTGCTCCCAGAAGACGTGCAGCGCGTTTTTCCCTATATTGCTGGGCATCGCCTGCGCCTGGCCAGCGACGGGCGCATGCCGGGGCCTGACGACCTCGTGCACCTGCTGAAAAGCGTCGCGGTAATCTGACTTGCGCATGTCCACCCTGCTCCCCCGCCTACGCGCCGTGTTTCGGCTGGGGCCAAGCAGGCCGGAAGCAGCACCGGTCAAGTTACGGCAGGGACGCATTTATATCCTGCCCACAAAATCGGGGCTGGCCTTCGCAGGCATGCTGGCAATCATGCTAATCGTTTCGATCAACTACAGTATCAGCCTGGGTTACGCGTTCACGTTCCTTCTCGGCGGTGTGGGAACTGCCAGCGCCCTTTGCGCCTTCTGCAACCTGTTTCAACTCTCGATCCGGTATGGCAAGGCGGAGCCCGCATTTCCCGGTGGCAACGTGGTGTTCCATTTGCTCATCGAGAACCCCGACTCGCGCCGCCGCCCGGCCCTGCGCCTGATCGGCAATGATAATCAGGGGGAAACCAGTTTCGATTTGCCCCCCAACACATGCAGCGAAATTCTCCTGGCCTTACCCGCGCAGCGGCGCGGCGTGCTGCCGATTGGCCGCACGGTGATCGAAACACGTTGGCCGCTCGGCCTTATCCGCGCCTGGAGCGTGCTGATACCGAATATGGAAGCCTTGGTTTTCCCAACGCCGGAAATCGGCTCCCCCCCGCCCGACCGTTTTCCGAGTGACCGCCCTGCAGACTTGGGAAGTTTGTGTCCGGGTAACGAGGATTTTGCTGGCCTGCGTGCTTTCCGAGATACAGATTCGCCCCGCAGGGTGGCCTGGAAAGTCTATGCGCGGGACGGAAAGATGATGACAAAGGAGTTTTCGGCCTCGGCGAGCGGCGAGCTCTTATTCAATTGGTACGACTTGCCTGCCTGGTTACCGGAGGAAGCGCGGTTATCGCGGATAGCTACTTGGCTGTTGCTTGCCAGACAGGCCGAGGAACGTTATGCGCTATGGCTGCCCGCGTGCGAATTCCCTGCTACGCGGGGCGAGGCGCATTTGCGCCGTTGCCTGGGGGCTCTGGCTCGGCATGAGACGGGACAGGAAAAGAGATGAAAGTACAGGAATTGAACGTGCGCTTGTTCAGCGTTTTGTTCCGTGGCCGTAGCGGTGGCAGCGACTCTCCAAAGCGCGGCAAACCCGTCGAAGTTTCCCTGCGCCGTGACCAGGCTGTCTGGCTGCTGGCCGCAGCAGCGTTAACCCTCACTGCCCACCTACCGAAATTTCCTGCCTGGGTCACTATGTTCTGCGCGACCCTTCTCATCTGGCGCGGCTGGCTCCTATGGCACGGAAAAGCCGCACCGCCGCGATGGGTGCTGCCGCCGCTCGTGCTAGGTGTAGCAGCCTGCATCCGCCTCGACCTCGGGCAGTTTTTCGGCAAAACACCAGGGTTGATTTTCCTGGCGACGCTGCTCTGCCTGAAACTATTGGAAACTCGGAACATGCGCGATATCCGCGTCGTAGTGCTCCTGTGTTTTTTCCTCCAGTTTGGACTGTTTTTCAACAATCAATCCTTACCTGCCGCAGCGACGGCTCTCGTCGCTCTGTTGGCCACGCTTGGCAGCCAAGTTGCGCTGGCCGACTCGTCCAGCAACTCGCGCGAACGTTTGAAATTGGGTGCAATCCTGCTCGCACAGGGAATGCCGTTTATGCTGGTGCTGTTCGTGCTTTTCCCCCGTGCGATTCCGCCGTTATGGGGCGTCCCGGCTGACACTGCCGCAATCAGCGGTTTATCCGATTCGATGTCGCCGGGCACCATCAGCGAGATGATCCTGTCAGATGACCTTGCATTCATTGTGGAATTCGATGGTTCCCGCCCGGCTCCGGCAGACCGCTACTGGCGCGGTCCTGTTTTAAACCGGTTCGATGGTCGCACCTGGCGCATGGCGGCACACTTGCCGGAAGACCGTCCGGCCTACACGCCTTCTGGCCGACGTTTCGATTACCGGATCATGCTTGAACCCCATCAACAGCACTGGCTGCCGGCTCTCGATTACCCCGCCGGATCGGTAGAAGAGGTATATTTTACCCGCGATTTTCAGGTACTGACACGGCAACCAGTCGGTAACCGCATGCAATTCGCTTTCAGTTCCTTTCCCGATACGGCGGTCGGGCTGAACGAAACCCCATCAATGCTCAACCTATCCCTGCTGCTACCCGCGCATGGCAACCCCCGTGCACGAGCGCTGGCCGCCGAATTGAAAGCGAAAACACCCCAGCAAACGGTTAGCCAGATTCTTGGCTGGTTTTTGGAGGGACACTTCACCTACACGCTGCAGCCCCCAACACTGAAAGAAGACAGCATCGACCTTTTCCTGTTTGAAACCCGTTCAGGTTTTTGCGAACACTTCGCCGGATCCTTCGTTTTCTTGGCGCGTGCGGCGGACGTTCCTGCACGCGTGGTCACGGGCTACCAGGGGGGACGCATCAACCCCATCACCAAGTCCATCAGCGTGCGCCAGTCAGACGCCCACGCCTGGGCCGAAGTCTGGTACGCAGGGCACGGTTGGGTCAGGGTCGACCCCACTGCGCTCGTTGCGCCAATGCGTATCGACTATGGCCTGGAAGGGGCATTGGAGGGAAAGTTGCCTTTCATGCTGCGTCCGGAATATTCGTGGCTCCGGCAATTGCGTGACGGTTGGGAAGCCGCTGCAATGCAATGGAACCGGCACATCATCGCTTATGATGGCAGGCGGCAACACGACTTGCTGAAAGCCCTCGGCCTGAATGACGTTTCCCCGTCGACGGCGTTCGGCGCGGCTTCCATCGCTATCGCCCTCCTGATGGCCGCATTTTATGGTTTGGCACAGTTTCGCCGCAACGACGACCGATTCGACCCACTCGACCACGCCTGGGTACGGTTCTCGGCTCGGCTTATCCCGTTTGGCCTTGCCCGCATGTCTAATGAAGGCCCGATCGATTATGCCCGGAGGCTGGCCGCCGCCCGCCCCGCCGATGCCAGTGCACTCACATTAATCTGTACCCAGTATGCTCGTTTACGCTATCGTTCACCGCCTTTACGCACGGAAATCAATGCATTGGCGCGCACTATCGATACCCTGAAACTTCATTAGCCGTCAGTTTCCAGTGATCGCTGAAAACACTGATAACTGAGCTAGAGCAAAACCCTTCAGGGCTGCCGATCTGACGTCATCGGGGTTTGCATCCCCTCCCTGATGGCTATACGGTTGAAGCCCCGGCCTTCAGGCCGGAACCCAACCTTCGCACCGCCCTAAAGGGCGGGGTTTCAAACCAGAGTTAGTTTTACAATGAAATCAAAGACAATCAAAACACTTGGCTCTCTGCTCCGCCTGGGTGCCGCTTTTTTAACGCTCATTCTCGGGTCGGCCTGTGCGTATGCGGACTTCACGACACGCGAGGATGTCACCGCCTTTATCGAGGACATCGCCGCACGCAACGGGTTGGATACCGCCCCGATCTACGTGGCGCTTTCTCGCGCCAATCCTATCCCACGCGTTATCGACCTGATAAAACCGCCCGAGAAACGCGGGGTACGTTCATGGCGCCGTTACCGTAGCCAGTTTCTTGACCCCACACATATGGAAGGCGGGCTCAGAACCTGGGCACAATATGAAAACGAATTGAACCGAGCCGAAAAACAATACGGCGTACCACCAGAAATCATTCTGGGAATCCTCGGGGTAGAAACAATCTATGGCCGCAATACAGGTAAATTCGAGACGCTTTCCGCACTCGCCACGCTGGCTTTCGATTACCCGCCGCGCGCTGAGTTATTCCGCAGCGAATTGGAATCTCTCTTCCTGCTTGCTAAGGATCAAAAACGTGATCCGGCCAGCTATACCGGCTCCTTTGCAGGCGCAATCGGCTGGCCGCAATTCCTGCCGAGCAGCATCCGCCGTTACGCGGTGGATTTCGACGGTGACGGAAAAATCGACTTCGATAGTGACGCGGTAGACGCTATCGGCAGCATCGCCAATTACCTGCACGAACAGGGTTGGACGGCGGACACGCCCGTGGCGGTGAGGGTTCGGTTCACCCCCGGCGCAAACCCCGCGCCGCTCATCGAAGCGGGGATCGAACCCAGTTTGAACGAGACGCAACTGCTAGAAGTCGGCGTCCGCCCACTCGCTAGTTCCTTGCCCGCCGCTGGCAACGCCACGCTGGTCGACCTCGAATCGCCGGGAGAGGACATCGAATACTGGCTCGGTTACAACAATTTCTACGTTATCACGCGCTACAACCGCAGCAGTTTTTACGCAATGGCTGTATTCCAGTTGGCGAGCGCGCTACGAACGAGCCATGACAGCGACGGCATCAACACCGCCCACCGGAAAGCAAAACCCGCAAAAACCGCGACAGCGCACAAAGCATCGCCACGCGCCAAGGCGGGCAAGAAGCAAACGCCAAAACATGTGCCGCGCAAGCCGAAGAAGTGAACAGAGCCTCCCTCCTGTGAACTGACCCCCAAAAGCCAGACACCCATCCTAACGATTGAGGAGTTTTCTTGAGGGAGGCTGCATCAGGTCAAGGCTCAAGCAGCGTCATCAACAATTCCCCCTCGTCGACCGTGTCACCTTCGGCAATCCGCACCTCCTGCACGGTTCCGGCCCAGGGCGAGGGGATATCGAGCGCTACCTTGCCGGTTTCCAGGATAAGGATCGTATCATCGCGTGCGATATGGTCGCCGGGTGCAACAAGGACTTCAAGCACAGACACCGTACCCTGTGCGCAACTACCGCAAGACTCCCAACATTCGGGGAACTTGGGCATATGAATTTCCTTGAGCAGCATGGCGGCGACACTTCCTGTTAGCGCTTACTTCTATCAGGCTATTATATCCAGGAGGCCGAAACTAAGCCTGCTGGCGTAGTATCCGCATTGAACCTCAGCAACCTTCTGCAACAGGGAAAAATCACGTCCGAGGGAACGACATCGGTTCTAAAGGGAAAATACGAGGTTTCAGGCACTTTACAGACCCGGAAACGCACACTACAATGCGCCCTCTTTCGTCGGGGGTATAGCTCAGCTGGGAGAGCGCTTGCATGGCATGCAAGAGGTCAGCGGTTCGATCCCGCTTACCTCCACCAGGAAGAAAACGTGGTTCTGTAACCGCGTCCCCATCGTCTAGAGGCCTAGGACACCGCCCTTTCACGGCGATAACCGGGGTTCGAATCCCCGTGGGGACGCCACCCGTTCCCCGCTTTTTGAAGCGGGAGCAAGCCGGAAATATATCTCCGCGCTGAACGTATCAGGCGTCAGGATGACCTTTTCTACTGTCTCACGCAGCGCATCCCGGAGTTCCTCCGGTGATGCTGCGTTCATGTTTTCAGCGACCTTGTGCAGGAACTGTTTCACGTCGGCTGCCGTGATCTCGCGCAGCGCCCTTGCCGCTGCCTTGTCGGCTTCGATGCCTTCTATCGATGCCGCAATCTTCTCCCGCTCTTCCTCCAGCGCCTCGATCTGGCGCAGCAGCGCGTCCGGCGCGCTCGTCTCGCTTATCAGGTCGGCCAGCCGCGCTGTTTTCCTGTCAATTTCTGCGATGCGCTTCTTCATCGCTGCCGTTTCTGCTGGCGTTTTTGCCGCTGCCCGCAGCCTGCGGTAGTGCGCCGCGATCCCTGTGGCCATTTCGTCAGATTTCATGGCTTCGCAGACCTCATGCACGACTGATCTCTCCAGCGCATCGGCACAAATGCGCACACCCTTGCCAAGCCTGTAATTACCGCCGTCGCCGTGCCATTGGCTGCCGTCCGGCGCTGTCACGAGGCCGGAGAGCAGGTATGGTCATTGTCGTCCTGAACGAACGACATGCTGATTCCACCGTTTTGCAGCCGGATATCCGTCGCGCGAAGAAGGGTGTCGACGGTTCCCGGTATGCTTGCCAGCGCCTACCGTATCCACGTCGTGATGCTGATTCGCGTTTTATTTCAACCATTTACGGGAAACAAAAAAACCCGCATCGTTGATGGATGCAGGCTTTGTTCGCTCGAAAACCCGAGTCTGCCTGAAAAGTAGCAAAACCGTCGCACGGTGTCAAATTTTTAATGAAAAAACATATAAAAATTGTTGAGGAAGTGCAACCATTGCACTATAATAAAACCATGCCTACGATAAAACGCTTCCAATCTTTCAAGGTCTGCATGTACGCAGGGGATCATCTCCCGCCGCACTTCCACATCATTTCAAATGACGGGCGGCAAGCCATGATCGAAATATCCACACTCACCGTTCTTGCCGGACGTGTCAGCAACGCGGTTCTTTCTGAAGTCATTGAATGGGCGTCCGACAAGTAAGAGGCTTTGAAATCAAAGTGGGAGGAACTGAACCATGTCTAAACAATTTGTCATCACATCCATCCTGACGGAACTGCCGTCCACGTTGCGCTTGCAGTTTGCAGACGGGGAAAGTTTTACGCTGAACCTGATGCCAATCATCCGGGCGCATAAATCGCTGAAGCGGCTCGAAGAACCCTCCGTATTCGCATCCGCATCCATCGCTGATGACGGTCGCACCGTCGCGTGGGGCGACGACGATGATCTTGAACTGGCATCGGACAACCTTCGTGCACGCGCTATAGAACAGGCCGGTGAGTTCTCCCATGAATTCATCTGGAACTGGATGGCGACTCATCACTTCACGCTGGATGAAGCCGCCCGCGCCATCGGAGTGTCGCGCCGGATGCTCGCTTATTATCGAAGCGGGCAGAAGCCTGTTCCGCGCACGGTTGGTCTGGCGTGTATTGGATGGGAAACCGGGAAAAAGATTGCTGCCTGACATCAATTTTTCACTCTCGAAAAAACACACTCCGCCGGACTCACTCTTTCCGAAACCTTGTGCGCCGGACAGATCGAAGATGACAGCTTCTTCGCCTACATCTGCGCACTGGATGAAAGCGATGACCCGTTCAAGGATGAGGGCTGCTGGGAGAAGGTGAACCCAAGCCTGCTTGCACCGTGACCCGATGGGGATCATTTCAGACCGTTATCTCATCAGCGTCGATAAGCAACTCAAGATCGTCGCCACCCTCGATAAAAAAATTGCGTTCTGGATTGATACGTCCAGCAGTGCATTTTTTTCCGCCGCTGAAAACGCGGCGATTGCATCAATAAAAACCACAGAAAAGCGCCAGAAAATAAGTACAAACCGATAGAAGTGCCGTCATTAACATGGCGGCATGAACTACTCGGCATCCAACTACATCACCGCATCCGTCAAAGACGGAATCATCTATGCCATCGACCCATACCGTGGGGAGCAAGAGATCGGCATCACGAACTGGAACGCCGCCGAACTTGGTGGATTGTTAAATGTGGCCGCACTCCCTTGACGGCATGCGCCGTCATGCCTACAATGCGCGCCTTCTGTTGTGTGGGATGACCACACGCATTATCGTTCTGAAAGCGGGGTATGGTTCGTTACCCTGTGGAGACGCCACAGTTTCCAGAGTGCTGCTACAATGCGGTGCTCCACGCGGAGTGGTAGTTCAGTTGGTTAGAATACCGGCCTGTCACGCCGGGGGTCGCGGGTTCGAGCCCCGTCCACTCCGCCAACCTTATTTTGTAGTACGTTGATCTGTAAAAGGCTACCGGCAGGTGGTTTTTTTACGTAGCTTCCTGGTATGGATGCCCCTTGATCCTTGGTACAGTCACGTCCCGGCAATAAAGCGGCCTACCTTGGCAATATCCGCCACCTGACGGATGTGCCGTGCATTCGTTAGAACATAAAGTTTCTCTGCTCCGACCCCGCTACGATGAGTCAACGTTTGCGCGAAGTCCCCTACAACTACACCTCGTTCTCTGACCGCGAAATCGTCATCCGCCTGCTTGGCGCGGATGCCTGGGCAGCTCTCGAAGAATTGCGAGGTGAACGTGTCACCGGGCAGTCAGCGCGCATGCTCTATGAGGTGCTGGGCGACATCTGGGTCGTGCGGCGTAATCCGTATCTTGAAGATGACCTGCTTGCCAGCCGCAAGCGACGCGAGGCACTGGTTGCCGCCCTCCATCACCGCGTAAGCGAAGTCGAAAAACGCCGCCAGGGCAACGAGCGTGTTGCCCTACTCACCGAACGTGCACGTGCGGCAGTGACCGATTTCGAGCAGTGGTTCATTGATACTGCGCACCGCCGCCGTACCGTCCGCCATCGGTTCTCTCGCCACACCCAGCATGACAACATTTGCTTCGATGGGCACGCCCGCGTCGCGCACGTCACCGATGCAACCGACTGGCGGGTCGAATACCCGTTCGCCGTCCTCACCCCCGACACCGAAGAAGAAATCGCCCCACTCGTGCGCGCAGCTATTGAACTGGGGTTGACCATCATCGCGCGCGGCGGGGGAACCGGCTACACCGGTGGAGCCGTCCCGCTGGATGCGCGCTCAGTTGTCATCAACACCGAGAAACTCACCCAGACGGGATCAGTAGAAGAGACCCATCTGCCCAGCCTCGACGGGCAACCGATGACGGAACCCTACGCCACCATCCGCACGGGCGCGGGAGTGGTCACGGATCGCGTTGCGGACGCGGCAAACCATGCAGGACGGGTGTTCGCGGTCGACCCTACCTCGGCGTCGGCATCCACCATCGGCGGCAATATCGCTGTAAATGCTGGGGGCAAAAAAGCAGTGCTTTGGGGCACGGCGCTCGACAATCTGGCCTGGTGGAAGATGGTTACACCAGACGGGCACTGGCTCGAAGTCGAACGCCTCGGCCATAACTTCGGCAAAATCCACGAACAGGAAACCGTCCGCTTCCGGCTACGCCGTTTCGATGGCACAAGCGGCGTGCCGCTCGGTGAGTCCACCCTGAACCTGCCCGGCGCAAGTTGCCGCAAGGACGGGCTTGGGAAAGACGTCACTGACAAATTCCTCGGCGGCATCCCTGGTGTGCAAAAAGAAGGCACGGACGGCATCATCGTCGCCGCGCGCTGGGTACTGCACAAAATGCCGCCCGTCACACGCACTGTTTGCCTCGAATTTTTCGATCAGGTACGCGAGGCCGTCCCTGCCATCGTCGACATCACCGACTATTTCAAACCCAACGGTGGTGGGCATCAGGCCGGAGTACGGTTGGCCGGGCTCGAACACATGGACGAGCGTTATGTGAAAGCCGTCGGCTATACCACCAAGGCTCGTCGCCACGGCCGCCCAAAGATGGTGTTGATCGGTGACATTACTGGTTTCGATGAACCTGCGGTCATGGCTGCCGCCTCCGAAGTCGTGCGCATGACCAATGCGCGCGGTGCTGAGGGTTTCATCGCCGTCTCGCCCGAACAACGCAAACGCTTCTGGCTCGAGCGCAGCCGCACGGCAGCCATTTCCCGCCACACCAATGCCTTCAAGGTCAATGAAGATGTTGTGATCCCGCTGCCACGCATGGGAGACTACTGCGACGGCATCGAACGTATCAACATCGAGCTGTCTATCCGTAACAAACTGGACTTGTGCGCCGCGCTCAACAACCTGCTTTCCAGCAAGCTGCCGCTCGACCAGGGGGATGCGGGTCTTGCCTCGGAAGAACTCATCGGTGACCGACGCGACACTGCGCTCGCTTACGTCAACACCGTGCGTTGCCGCTGGCAATGGCTGCTGGACAACCTCGACCTGCCACTTGCCGAAGCCGAAAAAGTTTTCATGAACCTTGGTATCGTTGCGGGTGAGTTCGTCAACCGTGCGCGAAACCCGACGCTGTTCCACCGTTTGCAAGATGCTTCCGTCCGCGTTTCCTGGAAAACCGAGCTACAGCCACGGTTATTCAAAATTTTTGATGGCACGGTCTTTCGCCCCGTCTTGGAAAAAATCGACACCCTACATACGCAAGTCTTGCGTAGCCGGGTTTTCGTGGCGCTGCACATGCACGCGGGCGACGGCAACGTCCACACCAACATCCCCGTCAACTCCGACAACTATGAAATGCTCCAGACCGCCTACCGCGCGGTCGACCGCATCATGGCACTTGCCCGCTCGCTCGGCGGCGTCATCTCCGGCGAACACGGTATTGGCATCACCAAGCTCGACTACCTGACCGAAGAAGAACTTACCCCTTTCCGTGCCTACAAGGCCAAAATCGACCCGGCTGGGCACTTCAACCGAGGTAAACTCATGCCGGGGGGCAATCTACTAAATGCCTACACGCCCAGCTTCAACCTGATGGGGTACGAATCCCTCATCATGGAGCAGACAGAAATCGGTAATATCACATCGGATATCAAGGACTGCCTGCGCTGCGGGAAATGCAAGCTCGTTTGCTCCACCCACGTCCCCCGAGCCAACCTCCTTTACAGCCCGCGCAATAAGATACTTTCCACTTCGCTGCTCGTCGAAGCACTTCTTTACGAAGAGCAGACCCGTCGCGGCGTTTCGCTCACGCACTGGAGCGAAATCGAAGACCTCTCCGATCATTGCACCATCTGCCACCGTTGCGAAAAGCCCTGTCCTGTCGACATCGACTTTGGCAAAACCACCATCAAGATACGCAACCTGTTGCGCGGGCAAAGAAAACGCTCCTTCAACCCGGGCAAGCTCGCCGCGCTTGCCTTTTTGACCGTCAAGGAGCCTTTCCTGCTTGGGTTGATGCGCACCGGAATGCGTTGGGCTTACAAACTTCAGCGTCTGGCACACGGGTTTGGGCGCAAATCCCTGCTTCTGCGCCACCAACTCAGGACGCCGCCCGCTACGGTTGGCCGCCCCAAACTCAAGGCACAGGTCATCCACCTCATCAACCGCCCCATGCCCGGCAACCTGCCGAGCAAAAGCAGCCGCGCCCTGCTCGACATGGAAGACGCTGCCACGATTCCCGTCATCCGCGACCCCTCCAGGACCAACGCCGAATCCGAAGCCGTCTTCTACTTTCCCGGTTGCGGTTCGGAGCGCCTGTTCAGCCAGGTGAGCCTTGCCACCCAGGCCATGCTCTACCATCTTGGCGTGCAAACCGTCCTGCCGCCCGGCTATCTATGCTGTGGCTACCCGCAGGCCGCGGCGGGCGGCGACGACAAGGGGCAGAGGATTACCACCGAGAACCGCGTGCTCTTCCACCGCGTTGCCAACACCCTCAACTACCTCGACATCAAGACCGTTCTCGTTTCCTGCGGAACCTGCATGGATCAGCTACAGGAATACGAATTCGATAAAATCTTTCCCGGCTGCCGCCTGTTGGACATCCACGAATACCTGCTGGAAAAAGGCATCCGATGCGAAGATGCTTCTAAAGGCATTCAATACCTGTTCCACGAGCCCTGCCACACCCCGATGAAACAATACGCGGGCATCGAGGTAGCCAACAAACTGATGGGTGTCCCGGTCACGCTATCCGACCGATGCTGCGGCGAAGCCGGGACGCTGGCCGTCTCCCGCCCGGATATCTCCACGCAGGTGCGGTTCCGCAAACAGGAAGAACTCGAAAATGACATTGCCGCTCGCGATGCTGCCGCCACCACTACTCGCGTCCTCACCGCCTGCCCAAGCTGCCTGCAAGGGCTGATGCGCTACCGCAAGCTTGCCGGGGGGCTGAAAGCCGACTACCTCCTCATCGAACTCGCCCGTCACACCCTGGGCGAAAACTGGATGAAGGAGTATGTGGAAAAGGCCAACAGCGGCGGGATTGAGAGGGTGCTGCTGTAAGTTACGGCGGGACTCTCACCCGCAGGAGTGCGCCCGTGCTGGGCGCACATCGGGATAGGGGCGGCTAGTATCCTAGCCGATCCCCTCCCACACCACCCGGCGTGCGGGTCCGCACCGGGCGGTTCGAGTAGTGAGGTCATGAGAGCCGGGGTACGCCAATCCGGTCGAAGTAGGCAATAAGCATTGCTCGATTTAGCCGCATGTAGCTGTTATGTCACCATCGACGGCTGTTCGCGGACACCTTGCCAGCATCCGCTTTCGAGGCCCCCAGTGCTAAGAGCCTGTTCACGAACTTTATTTTGACATAGACTTATGGGATGCGTAAAAAATACCCAAGTGATGTCAGCCGGGAGTCGTTTGAGCAAATCAGGCCGCTGCTGGGGAGCGTTCGCAAAAAGACCAAACCGCGGACAGTGGATCTGTATGAAGTGTTCTGTGCGGTGCTCTACCTGCTCAAAAGCGGCTGTCAGTGGCGTATGCTGCCGAGCGACTTTCCTAACTGGCG
>Ga0123357_10002988_pt1 | contig 19143 bp, 15 predicted proteins | sample TergutEmb28metaG_FD_89873 | JGI IMG/M metagenome (GOLD analysis project Ga0123357, IMG submission 89873) | Embiratermes neotenicus P4 segment gut microbial communities from Petit-Saut dam, French Guiana - Emb289 P4 | ecosystem: Host-associated > Arthropoda: Insects > Digestive system > Gut ...
TACTCTCATTGCCGTTTTGTATGTCGAAAACGGCTTGAGACAATCTTCTCCGTCTGATATACTCCGAAACAGACATACCTGCCGCGAATGAAAACACCCGGGAAAATTCATAAACAGAGCAATACGCTATTTTCGACAATTCATCTATTTGTATATCGCTTGTTAAATTCTCCTCGACGTATTCCACAACATTATTTAATCTTTCAATCCAATCCATAAAAATCCTGCCTTTCATGTGAATATTATAAAGGAATTTACGTCAGGCGTCTTTACATTTGTTGCAAAGTTATATCAAAACTTCTTTTGCGTACTTTTCAAGTTCTGCGACAATTTCTTTATACCGTTTTATCTCTTCGAGCATATCAGAATTGCTATATTCACACTCTGCAAGCACATTTAGATAATACTTTAATTCGCCGGAATAACGAAATATATTCCATTTTACTTGTATTAATTTTTCTTCGTCTTTTAAAACATGTGCAAGTATTATTTCTTTAGTACAGTCTATATTTGGCAGTTTGTTCGCCCATTCAACGGCTTTTTCCGTATCGTCCAAAAAATTAAAATATGTATAAGCAAGCCCTTGTATTGCGTCATACCGAACCGATTCATACGTATAACCGTATTTATGTTCAAGATTTGGCATTGAACCGTAATAATAATGAATACCGGCATATTCCCAATCAGATAAAAGCAATTCGTAAATTTGAACAGTTTCGTTTGCGTATCTTCTCATTTCCTCGTCGTTTCCTGAATTTTTCATTTCCCATGTTTTATTCCAAAAAGAACCTGCGAGGCGCGATAACAATATGTAATTATTCGGAAATTCCTGCAAGCCTTTTCTTAAAATTTCTATTGTTTCGTCCATGGCGTTTTTATCTGTTGCCTCTCTATTGATTGATTCGCTCACATGGTTAAGAATTTCAATAATCCGTTCCTCTTTTTTTGTGATGTCAAAACACATAAGCTCGTCTATTGTGATATTAAAAAAGTTCGCGATTGCAGGGAGTATCTCTATATCGGGATACCCCGCGCTGTTTTCCCAGCGCGATATCGCCTGTTCGGTTATGCCGAGATACTCCGCCATCTTATTCTGCGTGACGTTATTCTTCTCACGAAGTTGTTTTATTTTTTCGCCTATCTTTAAATTCATAATATATACCTGACCTTTCTGATTTTAAATTTTTAAAATTTTATCTCACAAACGTTTGTTGTATATATTATAACTTATATTTTCCCGGAAAACAATTATAAATCTATTGTTGAGAAGTTAATGATTGCTTTACTTATTTTACTGTCTAATAATTTACGGGTTTCTTCCGTCTCTTTAACACAATAATAATTACGCATACAATGACAAGAATCGCAATAATTATAGGAAACAGGAATATATTGCTGCTTGACGAACCTCTTATGTCGTTCCATAAACTGTCGATTTCTTTGTTTGTATCTTCAGGAAGATTCAAATACATTTCCGTATTGGCGAGAATTGCGTCATCCGGATATGTTATCGGATTATTTTTTATATCGTCGCTCAACAGGTCGTATGCTCCCTGATTGGGCGTGGAATATCCTATATATTCGCTGTTAGCCGCCGCAATATCGGGTCTGCACATGAAATTTATAAATTCTTCCGCTCCTGTCTTATTCTTTGCGCCTTTCGGAATACACATCGCGTCGACGAATAAATTCGTCCCTTCTTTTGGATACACAGCCGTAAGATTGGGATTGGTGTTCATCATCGTCAAAGCGTCGCCTGCGTAGTACGGCGCAATATAAGCCTCTTCGCTCTCCATTTTATTGAAAATTTCGTCCATGTAATATCCCTGAAGCACGTCTTTTTCATTTTTCAGCTCGTCAGCCGCCTGATTAAGCTGGTTTGTATCTGTTGTATTGACCGAATATCCCAATTTTTTGAGAGCGATTCCGAAAGCGTCCCTCGAATTCTGAAACATTATAATTTTGTCTTTGTAATCCGGGTCCCACAGAATATCCCAGCTGTCTACGGGTTTTGTCACATACTTCGTATTATATATCAAAACTACTGTTCCCCATGTGTAAGGCACGGAATATTCATTGGTCGGATCAAAATTCAAATTTTTATATTTGTCCATGATATAGCTGAAATTGGGAATATTGTTATAATCCAATTTTTCAAGCATATCTTCGCTTATCATCCGGTTAATCATATAGTCGGACGGGATAATTACGTCGTAATTCGCTCCGCTGCTTTTCAGCTTTGAATAAAGCTCCTCGTTTGTGGCGTATGTAGTGTAATTAACTTTTATTCCGGTTTCATCTTCAAACTGCTTAATTACGTCGATAGTTCCCGAAGAATCAGAGATATAATCTCCCCAGTTGAAAACGTTGATGACTTGTTGATTCCCCGCACAGCCGGAAAATAAAAACAACGGAATAAGCAGTGTAAGCATCAGAACAACAATTAAACTTTTGGCTATGAATTTCATTCTCTATATTACCCTCCTGTTATTAATTTAAATATTATTCAAATATTTCAATTCTCTTTTTTTACTGCTTCGTATATCTTTTACATTCATAACGACAAGAATAATAAGAACTACGGCAAACATAATTGTAGACAAAGCGTTAATTTCGGGGCTTATCTGTCTTCTTATCATTGAATATATAGCTATCGGAAGCGTCTGCATCGCAGGTCCGGTCGTAAAATAACTGATGACAAAATCGTCGATGGAATAAGTCAGCGCCATCAAAAATCCGCTTAATATACCGGGAAATATCTCCGGTAAAATAACTTTGAAAAACGCCTGATACTGATTGCATCCCAAATCAAGCGCAGCCTCGTACTGACTTCGGTCAAGCTGCCGCAGCTTTGGCATGAGATTCAGTATCACATACGGAACGCTGAACGAAATGTGCGCGATGAGAAGCGTAAAAAATCCCGGTTCCAATTTCATTAAAGCGAATAGAATCATAAGCGACACCCCGGTTATTATTTCGGGATTCAAGATAGGGAGATACGTCAGATTCAATATCACCGTTTTCGCCTTTTTTTTCATCGCGGATATTCCGATTGCCGCCAACGTCCCAAGTATTGTGGCAATTATCGAAGATATTGCCGCAAGTATAAGCGTATTTATAAAAGAAGAAATGATATAATCGTTGTGAAATAACTGCACGTACCAGTCAAACGTAAATCCCGTCCATACCGATTTGCTTTTCGACGAGTTAAAAGAAAATACAATCAGTATAAAAATCGGGAGATACAGAAATAAAAATATCAGTGCAAGATAAGCGGGCGATAATATTTTTTTTGTTTTTTTCATACAATTATGCCCTCCGTTTCGTCTTCGTCGAACTGGTTCAAAAGAGCCATGCTCAAGAGTATAAATATCATCAAAATAATGGAAATTGCCGAGCCGAGCTGGGGATTGTACGCATTTCCGAGAAACTGCTGCTCAATCAAATCCCCGATCAGAAGATTTGCGCCGCCGCCGAGCATCTGCGAAATGATAAACGTGCTTACAGACGGCACAAACACCATCGTTATACCGCTCATTACGCCGGGTTTTGACAGAGGAAACACAATTCTTAAAAGAACTCCGGAAAAATTCGCACCCAAATCCTGCGCCGCTTCAATAACGGATTTGTCTATCTTTATCATCACCGTATACAGGGGCAGAATCATAAACGGAAGATAATTATACACCATGCCGAGAACGACCGCCCCGCTCGTGTTAATCATCTGAAACGGTCCGAGTCCGACCAGCGCGGCAAGTTTATTTATAAGACCGTTGTTTTCTAAAAGCGTCATCCACGCATATGTGCGGAGAAGAAAATTCATCCACATGGGAAGCATTATAAGCATCATAATCAATTTTTGATAGTTCGGCTTAATTCTCGACATTATAAAAGCGAAAGGATATGCTAAAATCAGACATATAGCCGTCGCAATCAACCCAAGTAAAACGCTTCGGATAAACACGGAGCCGAACTTTCCCACGTCCGATATATTCATAACCGTAAAATTCCCGGAACTGTCGGTAAATGCAAAATAACCCACAAGAATCAGCGGAATCAATACAAACACCGCCGCCCATATTATATAAGGCGACGCGGGCAGTTTCGACTTAAATATCATTTATGTTTACACCCTCCTCGCTAATCTCGTCAATCATACGGGAAATTTCATTTGACTTGTTCGGGTCGTTTTCATCGCCTGTCTTTCTCATAATATGTATATTTTCCGGCAGAACAGTCATTCCCGCGACTTCGCCGGGATTCAGGGCAACTGTCGAATGCACTATCCATTTTACCCCGAAAGAATCAATTATCATTTCGTAATGGACGCCTTTGAATATCACCCTTTCGACTGTCCCTATGATATTTTTATCGGAAGGCTTTTCTATTATAATATCCTCCGGACGTATAACTACGTCTACCCTTTCCATTGCTTTAAATCCGGCGTCTATGCATTCAAAATAATTCCCTGCAAATTCTATAAAATAATCCCGGTGCATAATCCCGTCTATTATATTACTCTCGCCGATAAACCGCGCGACGAACGCATTGACCGGTTCGTTATAGATGTCCTCCGGCGCGCCTGTCTGCTGTATCTCTCCGTTGTTCATAACCACTATAGTATCCGACATTGTAAGAGCTTCTTCCTGGTCGTGGGTAACATATATAAAAGTTATATTCAAACGCTGCTGTATTTTTTTCAGTTCGCCCTGCATTTCTTTTCTAAGCTGCAGGTCGAGGGCTCCGAGAGGCTCGTCGAGAAGAAGAACGCGAGGCTGGTTTATAAGCGCGCGCGCAATCGCGATTCTCTGCTGCTGACCGCCAGACAGAGAATTTACGTCGCGCGGCTGAAACCCGTTCAGATTCACAAGCTCGAGCATTTCCGTGACTTTTGCCCGAATTTCCGGTTCTTTTAATTTTTTTAATCTTAGTCCGAATGCTACGTTTTCGTAGACATTAAGATGCGGGAAAAGAGCGTATCTCTGGAAAACCGTGTTTACCTGACGCAGATGAGGCGGAACGCCGTTTATTTTTTTGCCGTCAAAGTAAATCGCCCCATCCTGGGGTTCCATAAATCCGCCGATAATTCTGAGCGTAGTTGTTTTTCCGCAGCCGGACGGACCTAACAGGGTAATAAACTCTTTGTCGTGAATATCTAAGTTTATCCCTTTCAGAACTTTCACGGCTCCGTATGTAACTTCAATATTCTCAAGTTTTATTATTAAGCTGCCGTTCAACTTATAATTCTCACCCCCGAATTAAATTATTTGTATTAAATATGCAATACGAATAGTATACCAGAAAAAAACAAAAATTTCAACAAAATTATTATTTTTTTTTATTTTATTTTATTTTATTTATAATTGGCGTATAATCGGCATAAACTCTGATTACTGCCTTGAGAAAATTTGTTTTCTATTTTAATTTTGATTGGAGAAATGCAGGACGGCGGCGGACATATCATGGTATATATTGTGTTGCCCTATCATTTCCATAATTCCGTATCTTGACAGTTCAGACATAACGTGGCTTTCCACCTGTACAAGCCCCACCTGTATATTTTCTAAAGACAGATTGCGGCACAATTCGGCAAGCACCTGCCCGCCGGTATAATCGACGTCGGCGATGGCCGAAAAATCCAGCAGGATATTCTTCGGCACAGGTTCCGTATGGCTTAATTCCAGCACTTCTTCCGCAAAAAAATCAGCGTTGGCGTAATAAATGGACGCGGCAAAATGATATACTATGAACTCCTGTTTTATCTGTTTTATTTCGGCGTGTAACGCCAGCGGCTGCCAAATCCAGGCGGAACGACCGTTTGAAGTTTCAATCGGCGCCATAAGCGAGTTTTTCGGTCTGTAACTGCGCCGCAAATATTCAATCAAAGCCATACCCATTGCAAAAATTATGCCCTGAGCCGCGCCTACGACGACGACTACCGCCGCCGTCAGCAATGCCACGACAAATTCGTTCGGCTTTTGTTTATAAATACGTTTCATGCTTTTAATATCAATCAGTTTAATCCCTATAGTAAATACTAATGCAGAAAGTGCGGCATCGGGTAAAAATTGAAGAGGACCTGTCAAAAAAAGCAGAACAATTGCGGCGATAACCGCCGCAAAGATATTGGTTAGCTGTGTTTTCCCGCCGGCTTCGTCCGCGATCTGTGTCTTAGTCGGACTGCCGTTGACGACAAAAGTGCCGTTTAAGCCCGCTATAACATTGGCAAGCCCCAATCCTAACAAATCTGTGTTTTCATTGAAACTCTCATTATAGCGGTTGGCGTAAGCCGACGAGGTCGCCGCGCTTTGAGTGATGATTACAATAACTATCGTCACTGAAATAGAGAACAACGAGGCAATATGTCCGAAAGATATTTCCGGTATAGAAAAATGAGGCAGCCCGCCTTGAATAATTCCGACCGAGGGCACTCCTTTTTGCGTAAGATTGAGAAAATATCCCACGGCAGCCGCAGCTATCACCGCAATCAACGCCCATGGGATTCTTTTAATCCATTTCGCGTATTTTTTTAATATGTCCGGAAGCAAAATTAAAATAATCACAAGAACAGTCACAGCCAGCGCATATGGATTAGTCCGTAAAATTGACGCAACGGCAGTCGTCAGCTGTTTCAACGTTCCGCCCGCGCCGGACTGCACTCCCAGCATACCGCCGATTTGCCCCAGCGATACCTGTATGCCTACGCCTGTGAGAAACCCGACCAATACGGTCCGTGATAAAAATTTCGCGATAAACCCGAAACGCAGAATACGGCATATTATCAGCAGAATACCTACCATTAAAGACAGCAGGCACACATAAGACATATACAGTGAGGAACCGGCGGCGGCAAGCGGAATAATTCCCTGCGCCAATATAGCGGCAGTCGCAGAATCTGCGGCTACCACTAAATGCCGCGACGCGCCAAATAACGCGAAAACAATCATCGGCAGAAGAATTGTGTATATTCCCGTGACGATAGGCGTGCCTGAAATTTTTGTATATCCCATAACTTCGGGGATGGATATGACCGCCAATGTAAGTCCAGCCAACGCTTCATTGCCTATCCCGCGTTTATTTACAGACCGGAACCCTTGCATAAACTGCATATGTTTTATAATTGCATTGTTTTTTCTGCGGCTCATATTTTACCACCACAAAGCCGCCCACAAAAAAGCTGCGTCCTCGCCTTTATCGCAAATCATTGTGTGATATGTGTCCGGCGGTATTTCAATCACGTCCCCGCATGACACTTTCGCTTTCTCTTCTCCCACGACAACAGTCCCGCCGCCTGAAAACACAAAATAAACTTCGGTTGTGGGATGCGAATGTCCCTCCATTTCGCCGCCGTTTTCAAGATAACCCCAAGCGTGACCAAAGGGCGCGGTCATACCCTCAGGCAGAACCTCGCTCGCAAGTATTGTGTCGTTATGTCCCCCCGAAGCCGTGTTTTTATCAAATCTGCTTATCTTCATAATCTCCTCCGAATTTAAAATAATTAAATATATTTTTTATGACAACATTATATAATTTATAAATAAAAAAGTCAATAAAAAATCTGTGTTGAAAAATTTATAATTTTGTGTTATAATATATAAAATAAAAAAATACGGAGGCAAAAAAGATATGTTTAACGTCAGAATGGTAAATAAAAACGATTTGCCTGCGCTTCAGGAACTCTATTTAAATCTGCATGACAAAGAAATCATTCCCATAACTTCCGAAGCGCTTCATACATGGGACGAAATATTAAAAACAAACGGCTATTACATACTGATAGGAGAAGACCGGGGAACGATTGTGTCTTCCGTCACTCTTATTATAATAAAAAATATAACGCTGAAAATGCGTCCTTACGCTTTGGTGGAAAATATCGTCACCGATCCGGGGCATAGGAATAAGGGATATGCCGGGTGCCTTTTGCAGAAAGCGGTTGAAATAGCAAAAGAAAACAACTGTTATAAAATAATGCTTATGAGCGGTTCGACAAGCGAATCGACGATAAATTTTTATATAAAGGCAGGATTTTCCGATACCGAAAAAACAGGGTATGTCATGCGATTGTGAAAAAATAAGAAAAATTAATACAGAATTGTATTTGCAAGCTAACCTTTTTTAAATTTATGTGTCTTTATTATTGTAACGGTTACAAAAACTAAAAACAATAAGAAGGCGGTGCGGTTATTATCGGAATTGAAAATATAATACGACGGATTTTAAACGGCGAAACAGATTTATACAAAGAAATCGTCGCGGAATATAAAAACAGCATTTTTTCAGCCGTATATTCTATGCTCCGCGATTACCACGCCGCCGAAGATATAACTCAGGACGTTTTTATCGACGGGTATTTAAAGCTGAACTCGCTCTCGGATTATGACAAAATCGGCGGGTGGCTCGCGAAAATCGCGAAAAACAAATGCTGTAATTATCTCACCCGCGAGGTTTTGAAATACAGACGCGAGCGCGAACTCGACGATTTTATCCCCGATACGCGTAATCAAACGCCCGAAAGTTATGTTATTAACAGATACGAAAACGAAAATCTCGAGAGAGCCGTGAAAAAACTTCCAGATTCGCAGAAAACCGCCACAATTTTATTCTACTTCGAGAACTGCTCTCAGAAAAAGATTGCGGAGATTTTACATATATCGGAAAACGCGGTAAAACAGCGGCTTTACGAAGCGAGATTAAAATTAAAAAAGGAGCTTGATAACATGAGTGTAAATATAAATACTGTTAATTTTGAAGAAGAAATCGCAAAAAAAATCAAATCGCTTAAAGATTATTATCATTTGCATAATTTTTCTATCGACGGCAGAGAAAAAGAAGTCGGCGAATTTATAGAATTTATAAATAATATTCCTGACTCAAAGTTAAAACATTACGCGTATTCTGCGGCGTACCAATATTCGGAAAACGAAGAATACAGGTCTAAAATAAAAGAAGAAGCGGAACTCGGAGAAAATGCCGATATGCTCTCTATGTGGTATATAAACGAAAATCTGAATAAAAACTGGCAAGATAAAGAAAGTTTTATTAAAGGTTTAGAGGCGGACGGTATAATTCAAAAGCTCGAAAAAATGCTGAACAGTAAAAACGCGGTCGGCGAATTACTTTTCTGGCGGGGAGCGTCATATTTGAGATTGGATAAAACCGAAGAAGCAAAACGTGATTTTCAACAGGCGTTCGAGTATTTAAACATCGATAACACTTACCGTCCGGCGGCGGCATCGGGGTTAAAAGCAATCGAGTTTACTGAAAAAAACGGCGAACTATATTCAAATGGGAATTACGTAGTTGATTCGGAAACATACAGAATAACGGAAAATAAAGCTGAAGTTTTATTCCAGCCGGGATTCAGCAATACCGCCGTGTCATCCATAAATACTTACCCGTATATATATTGGTTTTCGGCGGCGTGCAATCGTTGCTTTTACGATTTGACTATGAAGCCGGGTGATACGATTACGGGTAAAGACAGCACAACGCTTACTGAAAAAGACAGTGTAACACTTACGTTAATTTCCTATGATGAAGAAATAAGCGTAATTGCCGGAACTTTTAAAAATTGTATGCACACGCATGTAAACAGCATGAATTCTAAATATTGGCAATGCGAGGTTGATACATGGTATGCAAAAGATGTTGGAATCGTCAAAATAAATATAAAGCCAATCGAAAACAGGGGCGCGGAGCAAAATTACGAGTTGTACAGATATAAGTTAAACGGCGGGAGCGGTTATATGCCTGCAGCAGAGAGAAACCTGTGGAGTTACAAAAATATAAATATTCCTGATGAGTTTAATCAGCTTTACGAATATGAAGTTGTTTCGGTTATAGACAAATCCGACGGAAAATATATGTATTGTTCGGCGTTATCCGCATTGCAAATCACGAAATTGCAAAAGTATTCTGCAAAATGCGATTCAGACACATATATTATGCTTGCAGATAACGCCGCGCCTTACAGAAGGTGGGACGAGCCTTTGTTTGACCAGCCGAAAAACCGTGATTTCGACGCCGCGATAAAATATCTGAAATTTGCGGTGCAGAAAAACAGTTCCGTAAGGGCGAGCCTTTATGCGGCGATTGCCGTTGATTATGTCGAAAGGTTCAAGCAGTGTTATGCAAAAGACTGGCACGTTTCGCCGTGTGGTTTAGAAGGTAGGGTGTTAATCAGAGATAACCGAGAAGGCAAAATTATATGCAACTACGGAAATTATTTTATTGGACCGTCGCAAGACTGGAGCCAATGGTGGGACGAGCGGAAATGTTTAGCCCGCAGCCCATTCAGATATTTACAGGAGTTATTCGGCATTATATACAACGATAAATGGGTCGCGGGATATTCCGAGCAAATCAAGCACGAACACGGCGATATTTATCTCAAAGCCGAGGACGGCGGAACAGTCACGACCAAAGCCGGAACATTTGAAGACTGTATTAAAGTCACGGTTGAATTGGAAAAAACCGACGAAACCGACGAAAGATATTATGTCCTTACTCCCACATATTCTCACTGCGGCACGAAAGTTTATTATTACGCGCCGAACGTCGGCATAATAAAATACGAATGTATATGGGGTAAAGCCCTGTATGCGTCAATGGAGCTTTCGGAATATAAATCATACGCGACAAACGGGGAATATATGCCGGTATATGTCGGCAACACGTGGATTTACGACGAAGTGACGATTCAGCCGGAATATGTTGAGAGAATGAAATTTGATATTGTTTCCGGCATGGAAAACGAATTCTTCATGGTCTGCGAGGGTGAAATGTTTTTCAAAGGCACGGAAGAAGAATTCGGGGAATTCCAAAAATCGCTTGACAAATAAACAATTTACAATTTGCAAAACAATATAAAAAATTATTGTAAAAGCCCTCTTTAGCAAAGAGGGTGGCGTCGCCAAGCAATTATAAAAATTGCAATACTACATTGGATGCGACGACGGGTGTTTTGTGAAAATTTAACAAAACACCCGTCACGCGGTTTAACGTAATATTACAGTATTTCGCAAAGTTCTCGCGTGCCACCCTCTTTAAACAAAGAGGGCTTTGTTGCGAATTTTTATGTTATTTTATAGTACCGTACACACCTTATTAAAATAGAATCCGCAAGGGCTGGAATTTCCCGCCCTTAAATTAAATATAATTACTGCAGCAATTCAAATTTATATCCTACGCCCCAGACGGTTTTTAAATTCCATTTGTCGCTCACTCCGTCGAGTTTTTCGCGAAGTCTTTTTACGTGAACATCGACCGTTCTTGAGTCGCCGAGATAGTCGAACCCCCAGACTTTATCCAAAAGCTGGTCGCGGGTGAAAACCCTGTTTACGTTCGAAACTAAGAAATACAGAAGTTCAAGTTCCTTAGGGGGGATATCTACAGTTTTATTTTTGAGTTTGAGCTCGTACTTTTGCAGACTGATTTCAAGATTGTCAAATTTTATAATCTCAATATCGGTCTCGTTTTCGGGGTTTTTAGTGCGGCGCAGAACCGCTTTAACTCTTGCGCAGACTTCCCTCGGACTGAACGGTTTGGTGATAAAATCGTCGGCTCCGAGTTCAAGACCCAAAACTTTATCGAAATCTTCGCTTTTTGCCGAAATCATAATTATAGGCTTTGAAGAAATCTCGCGTATTTCACGGCAGACCTGCCAGCCGTCTTTTTTTGGCATCATTATGTCTAAAAGAACCAAATCCGGCTCGTAGACTTTAAACATAGCGATACCTTCCGGACCTCCCGGGGCAATTATCACTTCGTTGTCGTCTTTTGAAAGATAAAGTTTTAAGAGTTCGCAGATATTAGGCTCGTCATCAATAACTAAAATTTTATGGCTCATATTAAATTTAACCTCCGTTTATTATTAAATTATATTGTTTGTATATTTTGGTAATCTCTGGGGCTCCGCATAAGCCCAACGTTAAAAATTAATTATCCGAAAATTTATTTTGATTTATTACTAATTATATATTATATCACAATAAAAACTTTTTGTATATATTTTCTTGAAATTTTAATAAAAAAATTATATAATATTTATATAATTATAATTTGGAGGATAAAAATCATGAAACTTGGCATAGTAGGACTCCCGAATGTGGGAAAAAGCACGCTTTTTAACGCTTTGACTAACGGAAAGGCTGAATCTGCAAATTATCCGTTCTGTACTATAGATCCGAATATAGGTATAGTGACTGTTCCGGATGAACGTCTTGATGTTTTAAGTAAAATGAACAACTCGGAAAAAATTGTTCCGGCATATATAGAATTTGTGGATATAGCCGGTCTTGTAAAGGGAGCGTCTAAAGGCGAAGGGTTAGGCAATAAATTTTTATCTCATATCAGGGAAGTAGATGCTGTAATTCACGTAGTCCGGTGTTTCGATGACGGCAATATAACGCATGTCGCAGATTCAATTGACCCTGTGCGGGACGTAGATATTGTAAATATGGAATTAATATATTCGGATATAGAGATTGTAGAAAGAAAAATCGATAATCTAAAGAAAAAATTAAAAGGCGATAAAACAGTAGAAAAAGACCTGAAATTATTCGAGGATCTTTTGCTGATTTTAAACGAAGGAAAATCGGCGCGCTCCGTCAATTATGCTCCGGAAGATGAAATAATAATAGAAGCTGTGCCTCTATTGTCCCGTAAAAAAATAATCTACGCCGCAAATGTGAGCGAAAATGATGTAACTGATATAAACAATAATATATGTACAAATGAATATTACAATAGGCTGAAAACGCTGGCAGAGAGCGAAAATGCCGAAATACTGCCGATATGCGCTAAAATAGAAGCTGAAATAAACGATCTGCCGGAAGAAGAAAAAGGAGAATTTTTACGCGTCTTGGGGATAAAAGAATCCGGACTGAATAAATTGATTAAATCGAGTTATAAATTATTAGGTCTGATTTCATTTTTAACGTCCGGACCGAAAGAAACGAGGGCATGGACAATAAAAAAAGGCTCAAAAGCTCCTGAAGCCGCTGGGAAAATCCACAGCGATTTTGAAAGAGGGTTTATAAGAGCGGAAACGGTCGCATACAATGATTTATTACAATACGGAAGTATGGCGGCGGCAAAAGAAAAAGGCGTAGTTCGCAGCGAAGGGAAGGAATATGAAGTCAATGACGGCGATGTGATATTGTTCAGGTTTAATGTGTAAAATATTAATTTATATAAAATTCTTATATTATATAATTATAATAGTAGCAATAAAATGAAATTTTGCACAGCTTCATAAAATAAAATATAAATTTTCTCTATTTTAAATATATTTATTATAATAATACCACATCCTTGACAATTTTTCAAATGCAATCGCATATATATTTTATATATCGTGGATTGGGGAAAAATCAATATGATTGAATATATTGAAAAAATCGGGACAATTTTATGGACTCCTGTAATGCTTACCATACTTATCGGCTCGGCTGTAATTTTGACGTTCAGATTTAAATTTTTTCAAATAATACAAATAAAAAATATATATAGAGAAACTCTTCTCTCGCTTTTTTCAAATAAATCAGGTAAATCAAATGCGTCGGATAATAATAAAAAGAAGAAAAAAGAGATAACTCCGTTCGAGGCAGTTTCAGCGGCGCTTGCCGGAACTATGGGTGTCGGAAATATAGCCGGGGTTGCGACAGCAATCACGGCGGGAGGCGCGGGCGCAATATTTTGGATGTGGATAAGCGCATTTTTCTGCATGATTATAAAATATATAGAAGTTGTGCTCGCACAAATTTATAAACGCAAAAACGGTCCGAACTATGTAGGCGGACCTATGTATTACATATCGGACGGGCTAAAAAGCCGCAAAGCCGCGGGTTTATTTTCTGTTTTCTGCATTATATCCTCTTTCGGGATAGGCAACATGAGCCAGTCAAACACGATATCCGGCGCTTTTCAAAGCGCGTTCGGCGCGCCTAAAATAGTCACGGGAATATTCGTTGCAGTAGCAACTGCGGCAATTATAATCGGAGGGGTAAAAAGAATCGTCTCATTTACCTCAAAATGTATACCGGTAATATCGGTTATATATATGCTTGCGGCAATTATCGTCATTATATTCAATTCTCATAATCTGATTGAATCGATAAAACTGATATTCACGGAAGCGTTTTCGTTTAAACAAGCCGGTGCTGGGATATTGGGTTTTACAATAGCGAGGGCGATGAGGTTCGGCATATCGCGCGGCATATTCTCAAACGAAGCGGGACTTGGAAGCGCACCGATCGCCCATGCCACAGCGTCGCCGGAATCGCCGGTTCAACAGGGAATGTGGGGAATATTTGAGGTATTTTTTGACACTATAGTCGTATGCACAATGACCGCGCTCGCCATCCTTACTACGGGCGCTTACAAAATATCGGGGCTTGACGGGATAAATTTGACAAACGAAGCGTTTTCAAGCGTATTTGGAAATATATCAGACGTATTTTTAGCTGTGTCTATCGTTTTTTTCGCAGTATCCACGCTTGTAAGCTGGAGTTTTTACGGGGAATGCTGCGTCGCGTATCTTCTTGAAAACAAAAACGCTAAAACTGTAAACTTATGGAAATATCTATATAAATTAATTTTTATATTTTTAGTAATAATAGGAGCGGCGGCAAATATAGAAATAGTGTGGAGTCTTTCGGATATATTTAACGTTCTTATGGCTTTGCCGAACATAATTGCTGTTATAATTCTGAGTCCCGCCGCATACAGGGAAACAAAAAACTACTTAAAATATTATTCTCATTAAAAATCTATACAATCATATTTCGTAAAAACTTTGCGCCTTCCGCAAACCACGCATGGGGATACAAAATCATTTTATTGTCGACGATATAATCCATATATGCGAGCGAAGCCGATTCCAATGACTTTTTGAGACTGTCGCTCACAATATTGTAAAATGGCGGCTCGCTTTCCTGATCCCAAGCCAGTTTATCCGCAACAAATAAAGCCATGTCATAAGCGGACGGGTTTGCTTTCAATGTGGCGTGACATTCAACAGCGGATAAAATCTGCTCGTCGGTAATATCAAAATCCTGTTCGGCAATTATTTTTGATATACGCGGGTGCAATAACATCGGAATTTTTTTCTCGGCTTCGTATATATGCCAATTATTGTCAACGGCGTATGCCATCATATCGTTATACGGGATAATCGCGCTTATGTCGTGCAAATAGCCGCATATTTCACAGATATTCAAGTCTAATCCGTATTGTTTGGCGATTTCTCTATTCTTATCCGCGACAGCCTTTACATGTTCAAACGTTTTCGGTTTATTGTTTAAATAAAGCAGATTTTGAACGTCTGATTTTATATCTCCCGAAAAATCGGGGATTTTAATATATTTAAAATATGATAACATAATAACTCCACTTATTAATTATTAAGCTCGTTCACGACATAATTTTTGCCTAAAGTCGCGTCATACTGCACAACGCCCAATTTATTGAATATATCTTTTATCTCGGATGAATCGGCATTTGCAGGATTTTTCCCAATATTGTTTCCGTTTGCGTCCAAAGTATACTGCGACGTAAATCCATTAGTCGATTTTTTCATATTTGCCAGCATCTGAATATATCCGGGCTTGGGTAAATTAGTAATCTCGAACAGTTCTTCTGTCAGCATAGAGGGACTTATAGTGTTTACTTTCTGTAATTTCTGATAGACATCGGAGTTATCCTGATTTGTCCAGATGACAAGCGGGGTTCTGTACATATTGTAATAATCTGCAGGATTCAGATCGCCGTTTTCGTTGATGGCGTAAAATTGTCTGTCGTTTGCAAAAGACGGCGCGTGGTCGCCGAACATAATTATATATGTCGGACGTTTCACATCTTTAAAATAATCAGTGAGATAAACATACGCTTCCGAAGCAAAGCGAACTCCTTCGAAAAAAGTTTCGGTTGCGCCGTTTGTATATGCGTCGTCTACTCCGATGTTCAGTTTTATCTGGCTGTCGGCTCCCGTATATCTGCCCGGATAATATCCTCCGTGATTCTGCATTGTAACCGCGAAAGTAAATATAGGTTTGTCGCCGTTTTCAGAGAATTGCTTATACCGGCTGATTATTTCGTTGCACACAGCTTTGTCCGATATAAATTCGCCTTTTACGTCTACATAATTGAGCGACCCGTTGTTAAAGTACATATTTTCAAATCCCAAAAGAGGATAAGCCGTATTTCTGCTCCAGAACCAATCGTAATACGGGTGAATTGACGTTGTCGCGTAGCCTATGTCTCTGAAGTACCATGCTAAAGACCATTCTTTTTTCGTTACAAACTGCTGATAAATCATCGCGCCCGGCGGATAATATATTATATTTTTGCCGGTCAGGAACTCATATTCAACATTTGCGGTGCCGCCGCCGAACTGGGGACTGAGGAGAGACAAATTGCCGTCTTGTGCCATAATATCCCTGACGGATGCCATCGGGTCCTGATTAAGCTGTATTCCCGTAAGGTTATTTGAATCCCAGTAGGATTCGTTCATTATTACAATTACATTAGGCATCTCGTCCGGCGGCATTGCGTCCGCGGCGTCTTGCGGTCCTATAGTTTTATCTACATACCCGAGGTCGTCGGCATATTGCTGAACCATAGTTTTATTGTAATCTTTGGGAGCCAGCATAAGGCTTCGCTTACAGCTTTCGAAAAATTCAAGCACAAAGCCGTTTGCATTATATTCCGTCGTCAGATTCCATACGGTCTGCGTCATTGTTTTTTCAATAAAAGTATTTTGCGGAATCAATGTGAAATAAAAGAAACAAAACGCCGCGATTAAAGAAGCTGCGCCGAGAATCACGCGTTTTATCCAATTTAATTTTACGCGTTTTATAAACAGCGGCAGGATTAATAAAACAATAAACACAGGTATTAAAAACGGCAGGTATTTCCCGAAATTCAAAGGATATTTATCCGCAATATTCGCAGATTCTTTTACCAAAAGCAAATCTGTGAAAACAAAAGGTTCCTGTCTGAACTCAATTTTCAGCACGTTTATGACAGAAGCTATCGTTACAATCGGAAAAACTATAACTGCGGGCACATACAATACGAACGTGAGAAGATAAAAAAACTCGCAGATTACAAAAATAATAAGATATGAGATAATAAAGAGTTTAAAATTATCTCTTATAAATAAAATAGTGCTTCTGTTCTGGTCCATAATCAGGAGTCTAAAAGTGAAATATGTCACGCAGAAAGCCAGAATTATTATATACAATTGGGACAAAATAGCCGATACAGGTCTATTTTGTTTATTTATTTTATTTTTCAGCCATGAAAAGGCTGAGCCTGTTTTTTTTAAAATATTCATTAAACCTTTGTTCTCTTTCTGTTTGATTGTTTTGTTTTGATGTTCTAAAATTTATATTTTATTATGATATATCCATAATATAAAAAAATTGTGAATACATTCACAATTTTTTTATACGATTATATAATTTAAATTTAAAAATTTCGTCGAGACTATATACAAACAGTAATATATATGATATAATAGTTAAGCGCAAATTAAAAACAATATAAAAAAACGAAAAATAAAAATTTTGAGGTAAATAATAGTTTTATGGATAATAACAGAGGCAACGGATATAACAGAGACAGAAACAGAAATTACAGCGGAAACAACAGAAGCGGTAGAGATAACAGGGATAGCAGAAGCAATTTTAATTCAGACAGAAATAGATTTTCAGGCAATAAAAGCAATTATAATAGAGATAACAGCAATAACAGTTTTAAAAACAGCGGCGGTTTTAAAAGGAACGATGGAGCGTACAAATCTGAAAGGTCCAATTTTTCGAATAACTCAAATAACTCGAATAAATTTGATAAACGCGATAATTTTGACAGATTCAATAAATTCAAAAGATCTGATAATAACGGATATAATAAAAATAAGTTTGAAAGAAACGAAAGATCCGAAAGACCTGCGCCATCCGACAGATTCGGCAAATCTGACAGGTTTAACAAATCCGAAAAATTTGACAGAAATGACAGACCGGCAAAGTTTAAGAAATTCAGTAATAATGCGGGAAAATCCGAGAGATTTAACAGATTTGAAAGATCGGAAAAACCGGACAGATTTAATACACCTACGAAGTTTAATAATTTTAAACGAAATGAAAATGATAATTTTGAAAAAAGAAGCGGAAATTTTGATGATAAATCCAATAAATACATTAATAATAAAGTTAATAAACCCAGACGTTCTGACGATATAAATAATATAAAAGAAAGTATTCAGCTGCCGAATGTTATAGTTGAAAACGTGGAGCAGGAAGATTCCGGCATGGTATACGGAAGAAACGCCGTTATCGAACTTCTGAAAAGCGGCAAGTCTATAGATAAAATTTATGTTCAGAGCGGTCAGCGCGAAGGTTCCATAACCATGATTTTCGCCGAAGCAATACGCAAATCCATACCGGTGATTGAAGTTGAAAAGCAAAAACTGGACTCTATGATAAATAATTCCGGACATCAGGGTGTTATCGCCTTAGCCTCAGAAAAAGAATACTGTTCGGTAGACGATATTTTAAATATCGCGAAAGAAAAAAATCAGAAGCCGTTTATATTAATCGCGGATAAAATCATGGACCCGCATAACTTGGGAGCGTTAATAAGAACAGCGGAGTGCGCGGGAGTTCATGGTATTATTATACCCAAAAGAAACGCCTGCGGCGTTTCGCCGATTGTTGCAAAAACCTCCGCAGGAGCTTCGGTTCATATGGCGATTGCTAAAGTCGCGAATATTGCAAATACAATCGAAGAACTGAAAGAAAAAGGCGTCTGGATATTTTCCTCGACTGTGCCGGTGCCGGAAGCGCTTGGTGAAATTGACGGGGATGAAAACGAAGTCAGAAACTATTCCGATACAGATTTGGATTACAGTCTGCCGCTTGTTTTGGTTGTCGGAAACGAGGGCGAGGGTCTCTCCCCTATTGTAATACAAAAGAGCGACTTTCTTATCAAAATCCCGGTATTCGGGGAAATAGAATCTCTTAACGTTTCCTGCGCGTCCGCAATACTTATGTACGAAATATCAAACCGCCGCGGCAAATCGTGATTGACTCAACAAATAAATAAAAAATATATAAAGTTTATAATAATTATAAATAAGGA
>Ga0123357_10002989_pt1 | contig 19142 bp, 17 predicted proteins | sample TergutEmb28metaG_FD_89873 | JGI IMG/M metagenome (GOLD analysis project Ga0123357, IMG submission 89873) | Embiratermes neotenicus P4 segment gut microbial communities from Petit-Saut dam, French Guiana - Emb289 P4 | ecosystem: Host-associated > Arthropoda: Insects > Digestive system > Gut ...
AACCCAAGGGGAGTGACGCTCCCCTTGGGTTCTTTGGGTATTGTTGGCATGCGCCGACAATCAAAGGCTTACGGAAACCCGCCTTCCGTAGCAGCTTGCCATGCAGTCAAACTGCTTATCTTGGTTGGGGGTCGGGCGGGGAATGAGGACGGATGCACCAGCCGGCCCAGTCCTGCATCAGTGCTTGGCGCCGCCCAAAAAGGTCGGATCGCTGGTACGCCTCTTCAACTATGGTCGCCTGTTTGTGCGCCAGCGCCATTTCTAGGACTTCCTTCGGGTAGTTTGTCTGCTCCGCTGCCCATACGCGGAAAGCCGACCGAAAGCCATGTACGGTGATGCCAGGGCGTTTCATCTTTCTGAGCAGGGCGAACATGGCGGTTTCGCAATACGGCAGCCCCCTTCGCAGGTTTGGGAACACCCAGTCTGGATGCAGCCCTTTCAGTGCGCCCAGGATTTCCAGCGGGGCTTCCGCCAATGGGACACGGTGCACCCTCCCGCCTTTCATCCGTTCGGCGGGCACTGTCCAGACGCGTTGGGCGAAATCAATTTCCTGCCACTTGACCCGTAACGCTTCGGATGTGCGGCAGGCTGTAAAGATCGTGAATTCGAGGGCTCTTGCTACGATGCTCCTCTCGGCATTCAACAGCTTGAAGAAACCGCTCATTTCCTGATAGGGGATCGATGGGTGATGGCGGACAATCTTGATCCGGGACGGTTTTGGCAGCAATTCCTGTAAGTGCCCATCCCACCGCGCCGGGTTCTCGCCATCGCGATAGTCACCTATCGTTGCCCAGGAAAGGATCCGTTCAATGCGTTCGCGAAGCCGTGAGGCTGTTTCTGTCTTTGTGACCCATATTGGCTCAAGGGCTTGTAAAATCAGTGCTGTCGATATTTCACGCACAAATACCTGCCCGAAATAAGGTGAGGCATATGTGTTAATGGAGCTTTCCCACTGTTTTAAATGTTTTATGCTCTTCCATCCATGTTTGTGTAGTTCGATATATTCTGTGGCGCATTCGTCGAAAGTTTTGTTGCGTTCATTGCGTTTTTTATCTTTGGCGACAACTGTCGCACGTTCCTGCAAGGGGTCGGTTTTTCTCGCAAGGCATTCGCGAGCCTTCTGAGCTTTCTTTCGCGCCCCCTTTATATCGACGGCATAAATTGAACCAAGCCCCATATAGTGTTCATGCCCATCCATCTGGTAACGGAACACCCAGCTTTTGACAAGGTTTTTTGTTACCTGCAAATACAACCCATTTCCATCATTATATTTTCCTGGTTTAGATATACGTAAAATTTTTGTGGTAGAAAGTTTTTCAATTGCCATTATTTCTCTCCTTGTAATGTGGCATGTTTCTCAAAATGCCACCTTTGAAACTGATAATTGTTTTTAACAATTCTAGGCAACTAAAATACTGGTTTTAATGAAATTAACTGGACCGTGAAAAATGACTTACGTATACTTGCCCCTTGTTGCCATTTATGTCACGGAAATCCCCCGCGCCTGATCGATTGCCTGCGTCACCCGCATCCTCGCAGCGGAAGTCGATTCCCAATGGACGCTCTTCGCTGGCAACTACCAGGAATACGAAGCAGACAAGAAAAAACGCCTGGGCGAAGAAGGCACGAAACCCAAGCGGATAGCCTTGTATGAGGCTATGGATACGATGGGTAAAAAAAAACCACATTCCTGTGGCTTTTTTACAACAAACCCAACCTGCTACAAAACGGTTGGCGGAGAGAGTGGGATTCGAACCCACGGTAGGCTTACACCTACGCCTGATTTCGAGTCAGGTACCTTCAACCGCTCGGCCATCTCTCCGCTCGAAGCGCAAAATTATAGGCAACCCGGTAAAAAAAGATAGTTGGTGTGCTGTTTTCCGGTGGCGCTTGGAGCCGCGGCAAGTGAACATCCGCCCGACGCCCTGAGGCATCTTTCCAACTCACGCCTGCCTCATGTGTGTGTTTGCCGCCATTCTGCATGCGCACCAGCAGGAAGGTAGGCATAATCGGATTAGCCTCTTACCTGGATACCCGTTTGCGCCTCTTTCATATCATCCTTGTCAACTGCGCTGCCCTTCTGGTTGCAACCGTCATCATGGTTGCCATCAGCTTTTCCCATTCGCATATCGAAGATTTCCGCGAGCTGGGCGAGCTGCGGGTGGCTACGCGCATCGATTCGCTCTCCTACCGCGAAGACGAACGGGGAACCTACGCGGGTTTCGAGCACGATTTGCTGGTCGCTCTGGGGCAGCGCCTGGGCGTGCCGGTGCGGTTCGTGCCTTATCCGGACACGGAACACGCGCTCAGAGCCGTTATCAACGGTGAGGCACATCTGGCGGCAGCCGGCCTGACCCCCGATAGCGACTTGCCCTTAGCCTGGACGACAGGGCTACGCGAGATTGATTTCGTGCTGGTTGGCCGCACCAGCCGCAGCACCATCCTGCGCGACGACGACTTAGCCGGACGAATTGTCACAGTACGGCAAGGTACGAAACTTGCCGTGTTGATGGAAACGCTCAAGCAGCGCATCCCTGGGCTGAAAGTCGTTCACCCTGCCCCACATATTGACGACCAGAATTTACTGATGCAGGTAGCGTCAGGCCAGATCGACCTCCTGGCAACCGATCAGGTAAATTACGCGCTCGCCAAGCGTTTGGCTCCCACGCTGGCCATCATCTACGACCTGCCGTCCAGGAGCACGGTATCCTGGGCAATGCCGCTGCAAACAGGCGAGGAACTGTCAGGCGAAGTCAATCGCTTCCTCGACGAATCAGCTGGGAACGGTTTGCTCGCCAGCACTGCGGACCGTTATTTCGGCCATATCCGCCGCCTCGACTATTACGATGTCACGGTCTTTCTTAAGCGTGTCCAGGATCGCCTGCCCCGCTACATCTCTTATTTCAAGGAAGCCGGAAAAAAGGCCAGTATGGACTGGCGTTACCTAGCCGCAGTTTCTTACCAGGAATCGCATTGGGATCCAGAAGCAACGTCTTATACCGGCGTGCGCGGCATGATGATGCTGACTGTCGATACTGCCAACCGGCTTGGGGTCGAAAACCGCCTCGACCCAAAACAGTCGATCCTCGGAGGCGCACTTTATCTCTCCATGTTGCAGTCCAAACTACCGAAAGAGGTTCTCCACCCCGACCGCATGTGGATGACCACCGCCGCTTATAACATCGGCCCCGGGGGAATCAACAACGCCAGGGCGCTGGCCCGCATGCTTGGCAAAAACGATACCATGTGGGTGGATCTGAAATCCGTGTTGCCTTTGCTGGCACAACCTCAGTACGCCACCCAGTTCAAGACAGGGCCGGTACGCGGCGGCGAAGCGCTCATCATGGCGGAAAATGTCCGCAATTTTTATGACATTCTCTGCCATAACTACCCAGCCGAACATCCCACGCTGGCTGAAGCCGACGATGAACGTCCCCCGCCGGTCGGCTTCAAGTTCAATGCCCAGGCCACGACGAGCGCACACCTGTCGCACACACAACCTGCGCCGTAAACGCTTTCAGGCCCCCGGTTCCATTACTTCCATCCCGCCCATGTAGGGCTGCAGGATTTCGGGCACAACGACAGAACCGTCAGCGCACTGGAAGTTTTCCAGCACCGCTACCAGCGTGCGCCCAACCGCCAGCCCTGAGCCGTTGAGGGTATGCACGAGTTCGTTCTTGCCTTGGGCGTTACGGAAACGCGCCTGCATGCGGCGCGCCTGGAAAGCTTCACAGTTGGAACAACTAGATATTTCGCGGTAGGCACCCTGCGCGGGCAGCCAAACTTCGAGGTCATAGGTTTTTGCAGCGGAAAAACCCATGTCACCCGTACAAAGTACAATGACGCGATACGGCAGGCCGAGTTTTTGCAGGATGGTTTCAGCATGGCCGACCATTTCTTCAAGGGCTGCGTCACTCTGTTCCGGATGGACGATTTGCACCATTTCAACTTTGTCGAACTGGTGCTGGCGGATCATGCCGCGCACATCCCGCCCGCCGCTGCCCGCCTCGGACCGGAAGCATGGGCTGTGGGCGGTAAGTTTGAGCGGCAGGGCATCAGCAGGCAAAATTTGTTCGCGTACGCTGTTGGTCAGCGAAATTTCCGCCGTGGAAATCAGGTATTGCTCGCGTGCTTCTTCATCGCCGCCACGGGAAACCCAGAACATGTCGTTCCTGAACTTGGGAAGTTGACCCGTGCCTTCAAGCGCCTCCCGGTTAACGATGTAAGGGGTATAACACTCGGTATAGCCATGTTCGCGGGTGTGAGTATCGAGCATGAACTGGGCAAGCGCCCGGTGCAGCCGCGCAACTTGCCCACGCATGAAGCTGAAGCGCGCACCGGAAAGTTTTGCAGCCGTGTTGAAGTCCAGCCCCAGCGCCGCGCCGATGTCGACGTGATCGCGTATTTTAAAATCGAATACTGGCGGAGTACCCCAACGACGAATTTCGATATTCGCAGCCTCATCTGGACCCACGGGCACGCTGTCCTGCGGCAGGTTGGGTAGGGTGGCGAGAAAGGCATCCATCCGTTCGAGCAATACCGGCAAGGCTTGTTCATAGCGGTTGAGTTCGTCGCCAAGACGCCCGACTTCGGCCAGCACCTCCGAGGCATCTCCGCCCTTGCCTTTCAATATGCCACTCTGCTTGGAAAGGCTGTTGCGCCGTGCCTGAAATTCCTGGGTACGGGTCTGGAGGGTTTTGCGTTCTTCCTCAAGGGCAAGAAAAGTGGCAGTATCAAGTTGTAAGCCACGGGCGGAAAGACGGGTTGCCACGGCATCAAGTTGGCCGCGTAGCATCTGAATGTCAAGCATGGGGATGCATCCTGTATGGGTTTCTTATGGATCGCGAATCAATGAGATTCATATGGTTAAAACAAGCAGTTAAAGCAACACTGCCAACTAAGCGTTACAAGTAATTGATTTGTATATGGTTTAATATTTGACTGCCCAATGCAGTATTGACTTCAATTAAGCTTGCTTGATTTTTTATTAAAAATTTCATGAACTTTTCCCTTGTTTTCACGTCAATTTGGCATAATCTTATAATATAGGCCATAGTAGAAGAGGCCAATTTCCTTGTAAGAGGGAGGGTTCTAACCATGCTATCCATGCGTGATTGTCTCGACTATTGCGATCTCACAGACGACGAGGTTGCCCTGATTGCCGAGTTCGAAGGAATTCCTGATGTCATGGCCGGTCAAGTGCTCTGCGGTCTGGTTCAGAGTGATGAGGGTGTGCAGCTGTTAGCACGCTGGCTTCAGGAATTGATTGAGTACGCCGATGCCACCGGAATGCAAGAGAAGGCTGCCCGTGCACGTGCGGGGTTCGCCCGCTTTTCCATCTCGTACAATCTGACGCACTGAAGCGGTTTTCCCTCGGGAGTCGCGGCTCTCGGCTCGGTTTGTTCCATCCATACCATTAGCCTTGATGGGATGCCTCATGTCAAGGCATTTTGTCATTGCTTTTTGCCATTGCCGTAGCGGGGCTGCTTTCGCGCCCCGCCGTGTTTGTTTGGACGTCGAGTTGGCGGAGATGGGCAAGTTTTTCGGCAATTTTCGCTTCCATGCCGCGTAGCGTGGGCCGGTACCAGCGGGGCGACCCCACGCCGTCGGGTAGATATCGTTCTCCGGCAGCATAGGCTTGTGGCTCGTCATGCGCGTAGCGGTAGCCGTGGCCATAGCCGAGTTCCTTCATCAGCTTGGTCGGCGCGTTGCGCAGGTGCATCGGCACAGGCAGCGAACCACTCTGCCTGATAAAGCGCCGCACCGCGCCATAAGCCAGGTAAACCGCATTCGATTTGGCAGCACAGGCCATAAATACGATGGCTTCAGCCAAGGCCAGTTCGCCTTCGGGCGAACCCAGGCGCTCATAGGCGGCGCAGGCATTGAGCGCAATTTCGAGGGCACGCGGGTCGGCCAGCCCAATGTCTTCCGTAGCCATCCGTACGACCCGCCGCCCAATGTAGAGCGGGTCGGCACCACCGTCGAGCATACGGCACATCCAGTACAGTGCCGCGTCTGGGTCGGAACCGCGCACTGCTTTGTGAAGGGCGGAAATCTGGTCATAAAATGCTTCACCCCCTTTGTCGAAACGGCGCAGGTCGCACGATAGCGCTTGTTCAACGAAGCGCGCCGTGACGGAATTTTCTCCGGTGGTGGCAGCAGCATTCTATATCTGCTCGATGAGGTTCATCAACCGGCGGGCATCGCCGTCTGCAAAGCCAATCATGCGTTCGCGTGCGTCATCATCGAACGCAAGTTCTGGGCACGCACAGCGGCAGGTACGCTTAAAAAGCACTGTCATCGCTTCAGGGTCGAGCGCCTCCAGCACATAAACCGCAGCCCTCGACAGCAGGGCCGCGTTGACTTCAAACGAGGGGTTTTCCGTCGTCGCACCGATGAAGGTGACAAGCCCCTGTTCCACGTAGGGCAAGAAAGCGTCCTGTTGCGCCTTGTTGAAGCGGTGCACTTCGTCGACGAAGAGAATGGTGTGGCGGCCTAGTTTGCGAGCCACCTCGGCCTGCGCTACCGCTTCGCGAATTTCCTTGACGCCGGAAAATACCGCTGACAAGGCGATGAAGTCTGCATCGAACCCTTTAGCCATCAGCCGGGCCAGCGTGGTTTTGCCCACTCCCGGCGGTCCCCAGAGGATCATCGAATGCGGTTTGCCCGACTCGAACGCGAGCCGCAGAGGTTTGCCCAGCCCGAGAAGATGCGCCTGCCCCGCGATTTCATCGAGCGAAACTGGACGCATGCGCTCGGCAAGGGGAACCGGCACGGGTTTACGGGACGATTTACCGGAGCCGATGGTTTTTTTCTCTTGCGCGACAGGCTCATCCGTCCCGAAAAGGTCGAAATCTTTGCTCATCACGGCGCAGAAGGGTCGCCGAGGATATCCACCCCGGCGGGCGGTTCGAAATGGAAATGATCCGGGGCAAACGAAGGATTGATCCTCAGGCTGGTGAACTCGATCACCGTGGTTTGCCCGAAATTGTCGAGCAGCATCAGGCGTTGCAAGCGTTTACCGTCGAAACCGAAACGAAAGAATTGGAAACCGCTACTGGCTCCCCCCTCATCGCCTGCCGTCTGCCGCGGGCGGGCTTCGACCCAGGCGAGCTTCTTACCGCCGCCTGTTTCTTCGTCTACCGTGCTCTCGGTCAGGATGAAATCGTGTTCGAATTCCTCCTGCCCAAACAGGATCCCGGCAGGCGTTGCGCCTAGGGCGTTTCCGATTGGGCGTACCGTCACCTGCCGGAGGTCACGATCCCACGACCACAATTGCTTGCCGTCGGCTACCAGGAGTTGCGGATACGGTAGGTCATATTCCCAGCGGAATTTGCCAGGGCGGGCAAAGGAAAACTTGCCAGAAGCCTGCTGTGCCGGCTGCCCTGCTTTTCCGGTGACGGTTTGCCGGAATTCCCCTTCGGCCCCACGGGTCGAAGCGACGAACTGTCGCAGGCTGTCCACCGCGCTGGCCGCCATTGCGCCCCCCGGCAGCAGAAACAAGACGGCAGCGCCCAATGCGCCTATCGCGCTGCGATAGCCTTTCATATCGTTCATTCCTCTGCGATTGGTGGGGCGAGCACTTCGCGGTTGCCATTTGCGCCAACTGGCGAAACAACCCCATTGCGTTCCATTTGTTCGATGAGACGGGCAGCGCGGTTGTAACCGATGCGCAGGTGGCGCTGCACCAGCGAAATCGACGGCCTGCGCGTTTTAATGACGACATTGACCGCCTTGTCGTAAAGCTCATCGGACTCGCCATTGCTTCCTCCGTCTTCGCCATCAAGGCCAAAGTCGTCCGGATCGTCCGAGACGGGCGTAAGTATTCCTTCCACATAATCGGGTTGTCCGGTTTTCCTGAGGTACTCGACGACCTTGTGAACTTCACCATCGGCAACGAACGCGCCGTGCACCCGCACCGGCAAGCCCGTGCCGGGTGCGAGGTAAAGCATATCGCCCATGCCGAGCAAGGCTTCTGCCCCCATCTGGTCGAGGATGGTGCGAGAGTCGATCTTGCTCGATACCTGGAAAGCAATCCGGGTCGGTACGTTGGCTTTTATCAGCCCAGTGATGACATCGACCGATGGGCGCTGTGTGGCAAGGATCAGGTGAACTCCGGCAGCGCGTGCCTTTTGCGCCAGACGGGCTATCAGTTCCTCCACTTTCTTGCCCACCACCATCATCATGTCGGCCAGTTCATCAACCACTACCACAATGTACGGCATGGGTTCGAGCCGTTCCGGCTCTTCCGGGGTGATCGAGAACGGGTTGGTGAGCGGCTCACCGATCTTGCGCGCATCGATCACGGCCTTGTTGAACCCAGCCAGGTTGCGCACGCCAACCGCCGCCATGAGCCGGTAACGCCTATCCATTTCGCCAACGCACCAGTTGAGCGCGTTGGCTGCGTGTTTCATGTCCGTCACCACCGGAGCCAGCAAGTGGGGGATGCCCTCGTAGATCGATAGTTCCAACATCTTCGGGTCGACCATGATGAGGCGCACTTGATCCGGCGTGCTCTTGTAGAGCAGGGACAAAATCATGGCGTTGATCCCCACCGACTTGCCTGAGCCAGTCGTCCCCGCAACAAGCAGGTGCGGCATTTTGGCGAGATCGGCTACCATCGGCTGCCCGCTGATGTCCTTGCCCAGTGCCACGGTCAAGGTCGCGCTCATGTCGTTGTAGGCTTTCGAGCCGAGAATTTCCGACAAGCGCACGACTTGGCGACGGGCATTGGGTAACTCCAGCGCCATGCACGATTTGCCGGGCACGGTTTCGACCACGCGCACCGACACCAGCGAGAGCGCACGCGCCAAATCCTTAGCGAGGTTGACCACCTGCGCGCCCTTGACGCCAACCGCCGGTTCGACTTCATAACGGGTAATGACCGGCCCCGGATAAGCGGCCAGCACCTTGACATCGACGCCGAAGTCAGCGAGCTTGTTTTCGATCAGGCGGGAAGTGAACTCAAGCGCTTCGGTCGAAGGCGGTTCCCCGTTGCCCGCCACGGCATCAAGCAAGTCCAGTGACGGCAGGTTACCACTCCCATCTGCAAAGAGCGTCCGTTGGCGTTCCTTGTCGGCACGGGACGAACGCGGCGCTTCCGAAACGCCCGGTTCGATTCGCAACGGCGTAGCCGGTGTCTGTTCGCTTTTTTTCTTGCGGCGAACCTGCACCGTTTCTTCGCGCTGCGAGGCCAGCCTGCGCCCCGCCAACCTGTCGCGGCAAGCCTGGAAAAACGCGAATAGCCCCAAGACGATCCGTTCCAGAATCCCGCCAATGCCTTCGGCAATCGACAACCAGGAAATCCCGGTAAAGAGCGACAAACCGGCAGCCAGCAAAGCTACCAATAGCAGGGCGCTGCCGGTATAACCGAAATTTTGCTGCATCAACTTGCTCAACTCGGAACCGAGTATTCCACCGGACTTCTGTGGCAAGCTGAACGTCAGGTCGGCCAACCCCAGGAAATGCATGCTTTCCAGCGTGCTGCTGGCCAGCAGCACCACGATGAAGCCGAGCAGGATGACGAGAAACGACCGACGGTCGAGCGTCAGACGGTCACGCAGGCGCAGAAACCCCCATACCAAGGTATAACCGAGGAAAACCACCCACCGCCAGGCCGAAATCCCGTGCAAAGAGAGAAGCACATCGGCAAGCCTGGCTCCGAAACGCCCCCCCGGATTGTTCACGCTCGCCGCCGAAGCAACTGTATAACCCGGGTCATTCTTGTCGTAGCCGAACAAAATCAGGCCGACATAAAGCGACATGACTCCCAGTACAAGCCAGCGCGCTTCCCGCAATAACAAGGGAATTCTTTCAGGCAAAGGGCGGGGCGGAGGACGGGAAGGCATTAGAAAAATTTTGAGAGAAGCGAAGTGTTTAATTATAGCGCCTCGCCCCCACTACCCGAACCCATCAAACCCGACAATACAAAACCTAATACAGCTTCCGCTGCCATGGGCATGCGGAAGCCGTGCCGAGAGAGCCGGCAAACTATAAGAGCAGATCAGGCGTTGCTGCCTAAACGCTCATGCAGGATGATGCCGTGCGGCGTCTCTTCGATCAGCCCCTGCTGGCCGAGGTCTTTCATCACCCGGCTGACCATTTCGCGCGAGGCGCCAATCATGCGGGCGATGTCCTGCTTGGAAATCTTGTGCGCCACCACGGTTTCGCCGTTGACGTCCTCGGCCATCTCCAGCAGCAGGCGGGCCACGCGGCCATAGACATCCATCAGGGCCAGGCTTTCGATCTTGCGGTCGGCATCGCGCAGGCGTTCGGCAAGGTTGCACATGATTCGCCAGGCCACTTCAAAATGATCCTGCATCAACTGACGGAAAGCCTGTTTTGTCACCGTCACCAGATCGGAGGCCACTACAGGAACCACCGAGGCGGAACGCGGCTGATCGCCAAACATCCCCATCTCGCCAAAAATCTGCCCCTGGCCCAGAATGGAAAGGATGACTTCGCGCCCGTCCTCGTCGCTTACCACGACCTTGAGGCTACCGGTCAGCACAAAGTAAACGTAATCGGTACGCTCGCCTGCACGTACCACCGATTGCCCGCGCGGATAATGCCGCATCATTGCTACCTGGGCAATTGAACTCAACACATCGTCGGACAATCCAGCAAACAGGGGGAAAGTTTTCAACGCAGTGGTCGAAACGAGAGCAGGCCGATTCATAGGATAGTGGATTACTTAGAAAAGGTTGTAATTTATCCACCCCTTGCGTGCGCACAAACCTTCCACGCGGAGAGGACTCCCAGAGCCGTGGAGCCAAAACATCCAGCCTGCACGGTTCAACGAAAAATTATTTGTGTATGAGTATAACCGTATCTTGCCCCATCGGCATTCGCTTTAAAGCTTGAATTAGACGGTAAATTCCCCGGATATAATTAGCAATGCCGTCCAACTCTCCCCATCGTACCCTCATGTCTACCGAACACATCCACACTCGCCTCCTCATTCTCGGCTCCGGCCCTGCCGGTTATACCGCCGCCGTCTATGCCGCCCGCGCCAACCTGGCTCCCCTGCTTATCACGGGGCTTGCACAGGGGGGGCAACTCATGACCACGACCGAGGTCGACAACTGGCCCGCCGATGCCGACGGGGTCCTGGGGCCGGACCTGATGGCACGTTTCCAGAAACACGCCGAACGCTTCGACACCCGGATCGTGTTCGACCACATCCACACCGCGAAACTCACGGAGCGCCCATTCTGCCTGATCGGCGACTCCGGCCAATACACGTGCGATGCTCTCATCATTGCCACGGGAGCCACGGCCCGCTACCTCGGATTGCCTTCCGAAGAGACATTCGCCGGGCGCGGCGTATCGGCTTGCGCCACCTGTGACGGGTTTTTCTACCGTGACCAGGATGTCGCCGTGATTGGCGGCGGCAACACTGCCGTGGAAGAGGCACTCTACCTTGCCAATATCGTGCGCAAGGTCACGCTCGTGCATCGCCGTCAGGCATTCCGCGCCGAAAAGATCATGGTCGGCAAGCTGATGGAAAAGGTCGCTGCCGGAAAAATCGAGTTGGCGCTCGACCACACCCTCGACGAAGTGCTCGGGGACGATTCCGGCGTCACCGGCATGCGCATCCGCCATGTAACAACCGGGCAGACGCAAGAAGTTGCCGTACATGGTGTCTTCATCGCCATCGGGCATCAGCCCAACACCGACATCTTTGCCGGGCAACTCGACATGGACGGTGGTTACATCATCACCCGTGGCGGCCACCGGGGCGATGCCACCCAGACCAGCATCCCAGGCGTTTTCGCCGCTGGCGACGTGCAAGACCCCATCTATAAACAGGCCGTCACCAGCGCCTCTAGCGGCTGCCAAGCTGCGCTTGATGCCGAGCGTTACCTCGACAGCCTGCAACGGTAAAGCTCCCTCACCCCTTCCACTGCGCCTGTACCAAACCATAGCCAAGGCAGGTCAACAGTATCGAGCCAGCAACATGCAACAGGATATGTGCAGCCATCCAGCCCCATTGTCCACGTTGGAGAAGGTGGAAGGCTTCCGCCGAGAAGGTCGAAAAAGTAGTCAATCCTCCGAGGATGCCAGTGATAATGCCCAATCGCAGCACGGGCGAAAGGCCGGGCCAGTGTTGCAGCACGCCCAACATCACGCCTATCAGGAAGCCGCCGATCAAATTGGCCGCTAAGGTTCCCAACGGCAATACGGAACCCAAAGGGTTAAGCCATTCTCCAAGCGCCCAGCGCAGCCATGCACCGCAGGCCGCACCCAGGCCAATTGCCGCAAATACTGCCGCGTTCATGCGTTCACGGGCGGCAAGGCCTGGGTGAGGTTGACGCGCGTCGGGAGCGCGACCTTTGCGCCATGGCTGGCGATGATGTCCGCAATCTTCAACAAAATGTCCTGCTTGACCCGCTGGAACTCAGCGCCCGCCGTCACTTGGCTGAGTGCGCGCACCATAATGTCAAGCGAAAAATCGCCGAACTTGTCGAAACTCACAACCACGGGCTGGCTTTGGTCGATTTCCGGATGCACGCTCATCATGGCCTGGATATCTTCAACGATGGCTGCGACCTTGTCGATGTCGCTATAACGCAGGCCGATGGTTTCGTTGATGCGGCGGTGGCTCATCCGTGACGGGTTCTCAACCAGAATGGTCGCGAATACCGAGTTGGGCACATACAGGGGCCGTTTTTCGAAAGTGCGGATGCGGGTCAGGCGCCAGCCAATGTCTTCAATCGTGCCTTCGATCTGCCTATCAGGCGAACGTACCCAATCGCCGACTGTAAACGGGCGATCGAAATAAATCATCAGGCTTCCAAAAAAATTAGCCAATAAATCCTTGGCGGCAAAGCCGATGGCAATTCCACCAATGCCACCGAAAGCCAACACCCCACCGACTGAGAACCCCAAGCTTTGCAGGACGACCAGGAATGTCGTAACCCATACCGCGATTCGCAGAAGCTGGGCGATAGCATCGGCTGTCGTCCGGTCGATTTCCACACCGCGTGCAGCACGCTGCCGAATAATTGCATCTTTCGCTTTGCCGATGAACCCCGTCAGGAACCAGCTCAGGCAAACGGCAACCCCGATGACGCGCACGGAATACACGACATCAACAATGGCGATATCCGCTTGCGTTTGTGCCATCTGGCCGACGAGCGAGATGCCGACCACCCAAACCAAAACGGACAGCGGACGCCGGGCTGACGCCACCAGAGCCAACTCCCAAAGCGTATCCTCCTTGTGAGCCACCCTGCCAAACCGAGCCAATACGCGACGCAACACGTAGTTGAAAACCACGACGACAAGCACGACCAACAGCGCATGCAGCGAAAACAGCGTCATGGTATCCCCGCCAGCGAAGCTCTCAAGCCGCGCTTCAAACCATTTCATGATTTACGCCTCCGGTTGCGTCGGCGAAACACTGTCTCACCATCAGGACGACTGAACGACCCGCTTCCGCGTCCACACCAAAAATACATAAACGTTTCTCAAGCCGCGTCGATCTTCGTGTCGTGCAGGTTCATGTATGACTCCCTGAAAAGCGTGTCCGTCTGCTCGGCATCCGGCCGCTTTGTTAGCCAACTGACCAGCGGCACGATCACCAACCCCGCAAACATCGCCAGCGCGCCCACGTTAATGAGGCTCAACTTGATAATCCCCTGGTAGTTAAGCACCATGCTCGTACATACCAGCCCCACCGCAAAGATGAAACACGCCCACACACTCGCCGTGGTCGTGCGCTTCCAGTAAAGGCCATACAGGAAAGGTGCGAGAAACGAACCTGCCAGCGCCCCCCAACTGATTGCCATGAGCTGTGCGATGAATGTCCTCGGCGAGTTGTATTGGACGAGCGCAATCACCATCGAAATCAGCACAAAAACCACGATAAGCAGCCGGATCGACAGAACCTGACCCTTAATATTCGTTTCTTTGATGTATTTACCCTTGAGAAAATCCAGCGTCAGCGTAGAACTTGAAGTCAGCACCAGCGTGCTCAGTGTCGACATCGAGGCGCTCAACACCAGCACCACCAGCAAACCCATAAGCAGATCCGGCATATCCTTGAGCATCGTTGGGACGATCGAGTCGTAAACGGGCAACCCAGCGGGCGTGTATTCGATACCGCTTGCGGCCAACCGGCCAAACCCGCCCAGGAAATAACACCCCCCCGATATCACCACCGCGAACAGGGTCGAAATGACCGCCCCTTGCTTGATTGCGCTAATGCTTTTGATCGCGTAGAACTTCTGCACCATCTGCGGCATCCCCCAGGTACCCAGCGAAGTCAGCACGAGCACGCCCACAAGGTCAAACAGGTTCGTCCCAAAGATCGAAACATAGGCTCCCTGCATACCCGCCATGCCCGGCGCGTCGCTGGGCACCTGCGAAAGTATGAGCACCGCCTGCGTGAAGCCGCCATACTTCGCCAGGACGGTGACGATCACGGCAACGATACCGAACAACATGATGCAGCCTTGCACCACATCGTTGATGGCAGTTGCCACGTAACCGCCCATGACCACGTAAACACAGGTCAATGCCGCCATGACCACGATGCACCATTCGTAAGGCACGCCGAACGCCATGTCGAAGAGCCTTGATAACCCGTTGTAGACGCTTGCCGTATATGGAATCAGGAAAATGAAGATGATGGCGGCGGCGGCAATACGCAGGGTTTGGCTTGAAAAGCGCGCGCCGAAGAATTCCGGCATGGTTCGTGCCCGCAGATGATGCGTCATTGCCCGCGTCCGCGCCCCAAGCACATACCAGGGCAGCATGCTGCCGATGAACGCATTGCCAAGCCCGATCCAGATCACTGCCATGCCATATTTCCAACCAAACTGCCCCGCATAGCCGACGAAAACAACTGCCGAAAAATACGCAGTACCATAAGAAAACGCAGAAAGCCACGTCCCGACCCTACGCCCGCCAAGTACCAAACCTTCAACATCCCGTGCGCTTTTGCGGGCATAAAAACCGATATAGACCGTAACGGCGATAAACGCCACAATCATCAGAATCTTGAAAAACATTTCAGTTCTACCGGTAGATTGAAAATTGAATACTCAGGGACTGCACGGGCGCACCGCCCTATGCTTTTATTTCTTCCCCCTCCTTGTCCCGCATCAGCCACATGATCAACATTGGTAATAGGGAAACGAGAACGATCCCCACGATCAACAGGGAAAGGTTTTGCCGCACCCACGGCAAGTTGCCGAACCAGTACCCTGCCAATGTGAGCAAAAAACACCATCCTATCCCACCCGCCAAGTTGAACATGAAAAACCGGGGGTAATGCATCGCACCCACACCCGCCACAAACGGTGCGAACGTGCGAAAAAGCGGCAAAAAGCGGGAAATGACCAACGTTTTACCACCATGCCGCTCATAAAAGGCATGCGTTTTTAGGAGTGCATTTTTATTGAACAACCGGGAGTTTTCCCATTGGAACACCTTCGGCCCGATGAAGCGGCCTATTTGGTAATTCATCATGTTGCCCAATATCGCAGCTGAAGAGAGCACTGCCAGCAAGCGCCCGATATGTAAGCCGCCTTCGGCCTCCGACATCCCTATCGCCGACAGTGCCCCTGCCACGAACAATAGGGAGTCTCCCGGCAGGAACGGGGTCACAACGAAACCCGTTTCTGAAAAAATAACGATGAACAGTATGGCGTAAATCCAAACACCATACTGAATAACCCATGCCCCCAAATGTTGATCCAGGTGCAAAACGATGTCGATAAACTGAGCCAGTATTTCCATAGAACCGTGAACTGCGCCAAAAATGTCCGCATTCTACCTGAAGCAACTTATCACCCGGCACGCGCAATGACGAAATTGCGTACCGTCGCGGCCCCGGCTGCTTTGAGGCAACGTGCGAGCGCATCGAGCGAAGCGCCTGTGGTCATCACGTCGTCGACCACCATTACGCTTAAACCGTCGAAGCGGCTGTAGCAGGCAAATGCGCCACGTGGGTTGGCGAGCCGGGCTCCACGGTCGAGCATCGCTTGCGGCGGCGTATAGCGCTCGCGCACGACCTTTCCCTGTTCCAAGGGTAGCCCCGCCGCGCGAGCCAGCGGGCGGGCGATTTCCAGCGCCTGGTTGAAACCGCGCTCGGACAAGCGTCTCGGATGTAGCGGCATGGGCACGACCACATCGGCCTCCGGCAAACTTCCCACCGCCCCTGCAAAAAACCGGGCCAGCGACAGCCGATGACGGTACTTGAACAAGCGCACCAGCACATCCACTGGAAAAACGTAGCTATATAACGCATACGTACTATCAAACGCCGGGGGGCTGCGCAGGCAACGCCCGCAAATCTGTCCCTCCGCCGTGGGCAGCGCGCAACATGGGCAAGCAGGCATGTCATGGCGCGGCAATTCACCCGCGCAACTGTTACACACCGGCACGCCCTTATTTTCACCTCCGACAGGGATCCCGCACAAACAGCAATCCGGCGGCATCAGCGTATCGAGCAGGAACGACAATACCCAATCCCGACGCACCTCCCAGCGTATTCCGTATGAGAACTTTCCAAATGTCTCAAGGATCATTCAAGCAGCCCCTTTATAGTATCTATAGCTGCCGTCATTGCGAGTGGCTTTGTTCCGTGGCAGGAAGCCGGACCGCTTCCTGCCACGCTACGCCCGCGGCTAAAGGCTTCGCTCGCAATAACGGTTTGGCTTCAAGGATTACCCCCGATTTGACTTGCTTTTACCCACTGAACGAGAATCACTGCTTCCTCTATTAGAAATCAAATCACACGCTATGATAAGAGAATTTCCCCTCCAGCCCCCCACCACAGCTTCTCGCGCCCTGGTGGAGCCCGTCGAAGCGCGCTGGAAAATTGCCGACATCGAAGCCCTGTTCGCGCTACCTTTCCTCGACCTGATGTTCCGTGCACAGGAAGTGCACCGTGCCCATTTCAAGGCAGGCGAGGTGCAACGCTCTACCCTGCTCTCGATCAAGACTGGCGGCTGTTCCGAGGACTGCGGCTACTGTTCGCAGTCCTCGCGCCACAGTACTGGGCTGGAACGCGAAGCCCTGATGCCGCTCGACGAGGTGCTGGAACACGCCCGCGCCGCCAAGGAAAGCGGTTCCTCCCGCTTCTGCATGGGCGCGGCCTGGCGTAGCCCCAAAGAAAAAGACCTTGCTGCCGTCATTGAAATGGTGAAGGAAGTCAAGAAACTCGGGTTGGAAACCTGCGTCACCCTCGGCATGCTGAATACAGAACAAGCCAAACTGCTCGCCGAAGCCGGGCTCGACTACTACAACCACAACGTCGACACCGCCCCCGAGTATTATGGCGAAGTCATTACCACCCACACCCTGCAAGATCGGCTCGACACCATCGAAAAAGTGCGTGACGCCGGGATCAACGTCTGTTCCGGCGGCATCGTCGGCATGGGCGAAGGCCAGACGGGCCGTGCGGGGCTCATCGCCCAGCTCGCCAACATGGAACCGCCGCCGGAGTCCGTGCCCATCAACAAACTCATCGCCTTTCCCGGCACGCCGCTTGCTGGTAGCGGCGCAATCGACCCTTTCGACTTCGTCCGCACCATTGCCGTGGCGCGCATCACCATGCCCAACAGCTTCGTGCGCCTCTCAGCGGGCCGTGAACAGATGGGTGACGAGTTGCAGGCGCTATGCTTCATGGCCGGAGCCAATTCCATTTTCTACGGAGAACGGCTGCTGACCACCGGCAACGCCGACTCTAACGCCGACATGCGCCTTTTCGCCCGCCTTGGCCTCATCTCCATCTAACTGCGTGGACACGTCCGGTACGCCCCCTCTCCCAGATTTCCGCCTGGATCATGCCCTGCTGCGCCGACGGCTCCGGCAGGCCGATACCGGCAGTTACCCCGGTTCCGACTTTCTCACCCGTGAAATCGCCCGCCGCATGGATGAGCGGCTTGACCTCATCCGCATTGCCCCGCGCAGTATCCTCGACCTAGGTTGTGGCGTGGGCCACGACCTCGTGCGTCTCGGGGAGCGTTACCCTGACGCTGCGCGCATCGGGCTTGACCTCGCCGGACATCTGCTCGTCTATGCTCGCACGCGGCTTACCCCAGCCAGCCGCTCCCTGCGCCGTCTGTTTGCCAAAAATTCCCCTCCCGTCGGCCTTGGCGCCGCAGAGGCTACGCAGCTGCCGCTCAAGGACGGTTCCGTCTCCCTCGTCTGGGCCAACTTGATGCTGCCCTTCATCGACGACCCGTTGCCCGTCTTCCGCGAGATGTGCCGTGTGACTGAGACGGGCGGGCTCATCATGTTCTCCAGCCTCGGTCCGGACACCTTACAGGAACTGCGAGAAACCCTTCCCGCGCACGCAGGCGAGCGCGTGCACCGCTTCATCGACATGCACGATCTGGGTGACGCCCTCATCGCGGTGGGTTTTTCTAACCCCGTAATGGACATGGAAATGGCCACACTCACCTACGACAAGCTCGACGGGCTTTTCGCCGACCTGCGCGCCAACGCCGCCAACAATGCCGCACTCACTCGCCCACGTGGCCTGTGTGGACGCACTGGATGGGAACAGTCCCGCGCACGTTACGAACAACTTCGCCGCGAAGGCAGCCTCCCGGTAACTGTGGAAATCATCCAGGGACACGCCTGGAAAACCGGAAGCGCGAAAAAACAGCCGTACCCTGATGGCCGTGCCGTTGTGCGCCTCCACCTGCACCCGCACGAACAGGAAACTTCTGGATATCCGGAAAATCTATGATTGCCACGATCAGAATGACTCAATATAAAACTAATAAACGTTTCGGTTTATATACGTGTCTACCACAAAAATATGCTGTGTATTCTATATTTTGTTTACGTACTTTTCGTTATATTGTTTAGTTTAAAATTTTTAATAAATGTCGCTATTTTTTATACATTCTTTTATTAGCTTTTACATCTATTTGAAAATTAATAAGATAAACATAGCACGTTTCTTGCTATAAACTTTGTGTTTTTTTGGTGTAGTTGGAAAACAAAATCAATAAGAATCACTTCATTCACTCTTGGCAGCGGGTGTCATATCCGCTATGCCAGCCTATGCACAGTGGCCAGCAACCCGGTTAGGCGACGTTTTCCCGCAAGGGATGTGAAAGGGGGTTTTAAGCCCCCTTTTCTTTTAGGTGCTCGCAACAACCGTTCAGATGTTCTAG
>Ga0123357_10002990_pt1 | contig 19139 bp, 18 predicted proteins | sample TergutEmb28metaG_FD_89873 | JGI IMG/M metagenome (GOLD analysis project Ga0123357, IMG submission 89873) | Embiratermes neotenicus P4 segment gut microbial communities from Petit-Saut dam, French Guiana - Emb289 P4 | ecosystem: Host-associated > Arthropoda: Insects > Digestive system > Gut ...
GTCACCCTATTGACTAGTATGCAGGGAGGCATTGGAAAGCTGCGGCGTTATCTATGGGGGCGTCAGCAGCCTTTCTTGGCCGGACAATACGCATTATATGCCAAGACATATCAGATACATGATAGATGAGCCGCCCCTGAAAAACGCACAATGCGCTAAAATGTCTTGGAAATATGACTTGAAAATTATTGCGCGCGCATGGCATTTCCTATACTGTACGCACATGTTTTTCCCAAGGAGTAGCAAGGAGCTGCTATGCGCCGACATGTATTGTGTTCTTTCGCTCTGTTTGCCGTTCTCGCGTTACTCTCTCTGTCCGCGTACGCGTTTGGCATGGAGAAAGGCGGGGCCGCTCCTCAGGACAACCCGGCCCTGCAGTCCACCCTGTCGTATGAAGGAGCCTCCTCCCTCGCGTATGCCCTCCTGCCCAAGCTGGCCAAGGAATTTCTGACCAAAAGCGACATCGCCTTTGGAGATATCGGCGAAGCGGGCGCCGCAGCCGGCTTCAAAGCCGTGATCGAGGGCAAAGTTTCCCTGGGAGGCCTGTCCAGACCCCTGAGCGACAGTGAAAAGGCCGCCGTGGCCGCCTGGCAGATCATCGGCTTCGACGCTCTGGGCGTGTACGTGCACCCCAGCAACCCGGTCAAATCCCTGACCCGTGCCCAACTCAAGGGTATGCTCAGCGGCAAGATCACCAACTGGCAGGATGTGGGCGGCGCGAATCAATCCATTATGATTTTCACCGAACGGCTGAACAGCGGCAGGGCCACGCTGGCGGTCGTCAAAGACATTGTGCTGGACGGAGATGCATACGGCCCGGTCAAGGAAAGACAAGATCCCATGGACTGCCTCTGGGCTGTTGAAGAAGAGCCGAGGGGCATTGCCTTCGCGACCACCTCTATCGCCACGCTGAAGGTGAAGAATGTCGCCGTGGAAGGAATCCTGCCTGAACGCGCCCATGTGGCGTCGGGCAAATACCTGCTCAGCAGGCCTCTTGTGCTGATTACCATGATGCCTTCGGGCAATGTGCGGCACTTTTTCGAATTCGTGCTGACTCCCGCAGCCCAAGCCATTGTGGCCCAGTTTTTTGTGCCGCTCAAATAATGCCAAATCCAAATGGTTTCAGGAAACCATGACCATACGCGCACGTCTTGTTCTGGCTATCTCCGCCTGTCTTGTCCTGGCCTTCAGCGGGCTTTCCTTTCTGGTATTCTCCTCGGCCAAACAGGCGGCTGAAGAATCCTTCCACACCCTGGCCCTTTCCCAAGCCGAACGCGTCGAGGAATGGATCAACACCTTTCTGGGTCCCGGGGAGATGAGCGTCCGTTACCTGGCGGCCCTGCCCCTGGTGCGCGACTCGCGGGGAAAGCTGACCAGTTATCTGCACACCACAGAAACCACGACCCTGCTCTATGCCGGCCATCCACCCTATGAACAGCGCATTTATGATGAATTCATCCGGGTGACCAACGCCAATGACAATTTCGGCCTGGTATTCATGGCCAATGATGACGGACAATACGCCCAGGCGCCGGAAGGGCACATCAAGCTGGCGAGATATGATCCGCGCCAGCGCGCCTGGTACAAAGAAGTCATGCGGAGCAGCCGGGATATAACCGTAAGCGCGCCCTACCTGACCACCGGCGGCGGCATGGTGTGCAGCATCATGACCAAAACGCGGGATCTGCAAGACAAGCCCTTGGGCATGCTGGGCGTGGACTACAGTCTTGACAGCCTGACCAAAGACCTGACCGCGCGACGCATTCTGAAGACCGGCTATCTGGTGGTGTTTGACGCGAACGGCCAGATCATCGTGGACGGGCATCATCCGGAATACCTGATCGCGCTGCCGGAAGACTATCCGGTCAACCGCAAGCGCATGGCCGCCGCCCCCGACGGCATACTGCACAGTGTGGGCGCGCGCGGTCTGGACGAGTTTATCGTCATCCGCACCATTGACAACTTACACTGGAAGATCGCCGTGATTTTCGAGCGCGACGAAATGCTGGCATCCTCCTACAAGCTGCTGTCCAGCATGCTGCTCATTGCCGGCGCCATGTTTGCCCTGACGCTTGCCGTCATGTTCATGCTTGCCCGAAGCATTGTGCAGCCCATTGAGAGACTGATTGTGGCAGCGGTCATCATTGCCAAAGGCGATTACGAAATTTCAGACACAACGCGCGCCAAGCTGTGGGATTATCTCACTGTCAAGGGGCAGGGGGAATGCAAAAAACTGGCCGAGGCTCTGAAGACGATGATCGACACCCTGCAAAAACGCATTGAGATGTCCAACATCGCCTCACGCGCCAAAAGCGAGTTTCTCTCCAATATGAGCCATGAGTTGCGCACACCGATGAATGCCGTGATAGGCATGGCCAAAATCGCAACAGCCTCTTCCGACATCGAGAAAAAGAACTATTGCCTGCACAGGATCAGCGAGGCTTCCAATCATTTGCTGCATGTTATCACTGAGATCCTGGACATGTCGAAAATAGAGACGAAAAAATTCGAGTTGTCTTTCGCGAATTTTGACTTTGAACGCATGCTCAAAAAGGTTGCGGACATCATCGCCTTGCGTGTGAGCGCAAAACAACAGGCATTCTTCGTATATATCGATCTGAGCATTCCACGTTTCCTGAACGGCGATGAACACCACCTTGCACAGGTTATCACAAATCTGCTGGACAATGCCGTCAGATTCACCCCCGCCGGCGGCTGCATACGCCTCAACGCCTTCCTGGAGGAGGAAGAAAACGGCGTCTGCAACATACGGATTGAGGTAATCGATACGGGAATCGGCATTTCTGAAGAACAACAGGCTCGCCTCTTCTCCGCCTTTACGCAGGCCGACGGCAGCATGTCGCGCAAATTCGGCGGCGCAGGCCTTGGCCTTGTGCTGTCCAAACGTATTGTTGAAATGATGGACGGCAGGATATGGATAGAGTCCGAGCCGAATAAAGGTTCCAAGTTCGCTTTCACCATCCGGGTCGAACGGGGCGTGGCGGAAAACCGACATCCGGTGTGGAGTGATAAAAAACTTCTGCGTGTGCTTTTTGTGGACGATGACGTGATGCTGCTCGAATATGTTCAAGAGATCATGCAAGCGCTCGGCGTCTTCTGCGATACCGCGGCAAGCGGTGAAGAAGCATGCGAAAAAATCAGGGACAACGCGCCGTACAGCATATGCTTCGTGGACTGGCTCATGCCCGGTATGGACGGCATTGAACTGGCGCGCGCTATAAAAGCGGACAACAGGAACAATGCCGCTGTCGTCTTAATATCCGACGCCGACTGGAGTACGCTGGAAGAAGAGGCAAAACACGCCGACGTGGATGACTTCCTGCCCAAGCCGCTTTTCCCTGCCGGCATATGTGATTGCATCAACAAATTCTTTGACTTGGAACACCTGCCCACGGACGCGGAAGGCACGCCCGGCAAAATAGACTGTTTTCAGGGATACCGGATACTGCTGGTCGAAGATGTGGCCCTTAACCGGGAAATAGTGCTGGCGCTCCTCGAACCTACCCTGCTGGAAATCGATTGCGCAGAAAACGGCGCGGAAGCCGTACGGATGTTTGAGGCTGCGCCGGATGCCTACGACATGATCTTCATGGATGTGCAAATGCCGGAAATGGACGGATACGAAGCCACGCAACGTATCCGGGCGCTGGAAATCCCGAACGTGAAAAGAGTGCCCATTGTCGCCTTGACGGCCAATGTCTTGCATGAGGACATTGAAAAAGGCATAGCAGCCGGCATGGACGATCATATAGGCAAGCCGCTGAATTTTGATGAGGTGTGGCGTATCCTGCGCACATATCTTGCGCGGCCCGATGCGTGACCGCTTTCACGTCATTGCAAATTCGCTACAAGGGCGTTGTTTTCTACTGCGCGAACATTTCCATCAAGCGGGACAATACGCGTTCCTGCTCTTCTCCGTTCAGCCGCCCGACACGTTGTTGCAGGCGCGTTTTGTCCAGGGCCCGGATTTGATCCAGAGCGACTTGCCCTTGGGTGGCATTGACCGTGACAAGCGGCCGGAACGGATAGTTCCGCAAAATTGAGGTCAGGGGGGCGCAGATGACGGAACCAAGATGCTTGTTCAATTCGTCAGGAGACACTATGACCACAGGCCGGATTTTTTGATCTCGACACCTATGGCCGGATCAAGTTGCGCCCAATAGATATCGAAGCGCTTCAATTCTCCGGCCATGTCCATTCTTCCGCGTCAAAGGCATTGCCGGGCGCTTGCCAATCCGCAAATGCCCCGCAATCCGGCGGGTCAAGCGTCATGGCCTCTTCCCAACCCGCACGAGCTTTGTTGACGGGTGAAATGATCAGGCCTTCGTCTGTCACCCGAAGATCCACCATACCCTGAATCCCGCATTGCTTGAGTATGGCCTTGGGGATTCTCAGTCCCTTGGAATTTCCGATAGAAATGACAGGTGTTTGCATTGGACGCCTCCCTATGTAATTACAAAGTAGACACGTATGTGAATTTTGTCAAGCGTGCCTCCGGCATCCTCTAGTAAGGAAGGCCCGCGCTGTGCCACCATCTCGCCAGCTTCCTGAACCACCGTTCGTCAAGCTGGTATCCGCCAAGCACAATCAGCGCCAACAGCCCCGCCAGGAAAATCCATTCCCGCAGGCTGCCGGTGGAAACCAAGGGCAAACTGAGCCGTGGCCGGTCGCGCAGAGGCAGCAGGGGTACCCCGCTGGGATTCAGCGCATCCAGGGCGATGTGGGAGAGCGCGCCGATCATCAGCCCGGCGGCAGCCGCCTGCTCACGGGGCGGCAACGGCAGACAGGCCACAGCCAGCAGGCTGGCGGCATACAGGCCGAACCAATGGAAAACTCCCCGGTGGATGGCAAGAAACAGCCGCCGATTCCCCCGGCAGACGCACTGTTCGATGGCGTCAGGCAGCACAGCGCCCAACACCATCGCCGCGCTTACAAGCGGTTCCGCCTTGCACACAAGGGCCGCAGCCAGCGCCCCGGCCTGATGCGTGACCCATTTCATCGCGTATTCGCCTCTCGTTCCATAAAATCATCCATAATCCGGTATGTTCCGTCTACAGTGCGCATGGCCGGACGACAACGGCCGCTTCGCAAGGCGCGGACCAACTCCCGCACGGACGTCACCGGTTCGGGGAACCACGTGGCGTACTTGCCGATATCCGGGCCGCAGTGCGCATCGCTGCCGCCCAGCGCCACAAGCCCCAGCCGCTTGCACGCCTGAACCGCCCGTCTGTTCTCAGCCTCATCATTGCCGCCGTTGAACGCCTCCACGCCATCCAAAGCGCGCAGGCGATCCAGATAATGCCCCACGCCGCTCCCCCAGACGCGGAAAGGATGCGCGGCGCAGGAAAACCCGCCCTGCCCGGCCACAAAATCTATAAACTCCTGGGCGGTCGGCTTGAACGCGGGCAGGGATTCCAGGCCGAAGGCCAAGATGTCGCCCTGCCGGGTGGTCATTTCAACTCCCACAAAAACCGGAAAATCCACTGCCCGCAACGCCGCGCTTCCGGCTATGTCCAGACTGTTGTGGTTTGTGATGCACAGCGCGTCCAGCCCGTGGCGCCGCGCAAAGATCACCGCTTCTTCCAGGCTCATGCGGCTGCATGCGGAAAAGATCTCCTCATGGACATGCAGATCGATGATCATTGCCCGCTTTCTCCCTCACAACAAGCAGCCGCATCCTGCGCGCCCGCAACGCCGCGCTTCGCGGCTTGTCAACGTGCGCCGATACGGCTACAAAGAGCCAAGCAAAAAAATATACGGTGAAAGCATGAAAAAAATCCTCCTCACCCTTGTGTGCGTGTTCGCCTTGGTTCACTGCGCGAACAATGCGCTTGCGGAACCAGGCGACTCCGGTTCAACGACCGGCTGGCAAGACAACAGCGTCAACCAGTCGCTGGCGGAAGAATTTGCCAAATGTTCAGCCTTTAACGGCACTGCTGCCGAATGCGTCAAAAAAACCGCGCAAAAGCCCCCTCAAAACGCCGCGGCACGACATGAAGATATCGCCAAGCGCTTCTACAGGGGCAGCTATATGCTCGCCGGGCAGGATTTCGCGCAGAAGCGCCTGCAAGTCTACGATACGGCCATGCGCCGGAGCGCGGGCAACACGTGCGAAGGCTTCCCCAAGCTTGAGCAACAGTACAAAAAGCGTTGCGACGACTCCTTCAAACGGCTTCCCCGCACGCTCCAGCAACTCCCCAAAGAACAGTAGAAGATATTCCGCTCCTTGAAAAGGACAGAGTTTGCCATAAGATTTCCACGCGCCGCGCTTGACAAAAAAATTGCGGCGGCGTAAAAGAAAAACAGTTCAGTGAAGCGTTAACCGGCTCTCCATGTGGATCTTTTCCAGGGGCGTCCCGCTTGCCGCCCCCCGGTTATCGCTTCCTCATCCTGCCAGAACGGCATGTTCGCAACGGGGTGGCCTGAAGGCCTCCCTTTTTTTTGTGAGCTTTTTTAGCGGCATTGCGGGGTCCGGATTCCGGCCGGAACGCATAGGGGACAAACCCGAGATGGGACAGCAGAACATTGTACAGGAAATAACCCGCATTGCGGAACCCGTCGTCCGCTCTTTGGGCCTTGCGCTCTGGGGCATTGAAATCATCCCTTCCGGGCGGACGCTGTTGCGCATTTATGTGGATGCCCCGCCCGGCGCGGGCGACGCGCCGGCGGAAGAACCGGATGTGAACGCCGGCGGGCGCGGCAAAGGTCCCGGCGTTGACCAGTGCGCGCGCGTTTCGCGCCACATCGGCCTTGCTCTGGAAGCGGAGGATCTCATCCCCCACGCCTATGTGCTGGAAGTGTCCTCCCCCGGCCTGGAGCGCCCCTTTTTCGCGCTTGCGCAGCTCACGTCCTATGTGGAGAGCGATCTGGAACTGACGCTTGGCAACGCGCAGCCCGAACTGCCGGATCGCAAACGCCTGCGCGGCAAACTGCTGGCTGTCGGCGAGCACGCGTGTACCCTGCTGGCCTATGACGCGCCCGAAGGAACACGGCTCTCAATACCCTGGAACAACGTGCGCAAGGCGACGCTTGCGCCGGAACTCCCTTTTTCACATGTTGAAAAACCCGGAAAAAAGAAATCCGCGCTCAAGGCGGACGCCACATCAAAATAAGCCCTTGCGGCGTCCCCCTGGGGGACGGATGCAGATCCCGGGGCTGGAGGCAGGCAGATGAATCTGGAACTCAAAAAAGCCATCGATCAGATCAGCAAGGACAAAGGTCTTGATCGCGGCATGCTGATCGATACCCTGGAAGAAGCCGTACGCACCTCGGTGCTGCGCAAGTATGGCGACGAGATGGATGTGGAGGTCAGCTATAACGATGACACAGGCGATATTGACGTCTACCAGTTCAAGATCGTGGTGGAAAAGGTCCGGGATGCCGCTTCGGAAATCTCCCTGAAAGAAGCCCAGGCGCACGATGCCAGTGTACAACTGCACGATGAAATGGGCTTTCGCGTCAAGGTCGAGGATCTTGGGCGTATTGCCGCGCAGTCGGCCAAACAGGTCATCATCCAGCGCATGCGCGACGCAGAACAGGAAATCATTTACGAGGAATACAAGGATCGCCTGGGCGAAATCGTCAGCGGCATTGTGCAGCGCCGCGACAAGGGCGGCTGGATCATCAATCTCGGACGCACCGAAGCCCTGCTGCCCAAAGACGAACAGATTCCCCGCGAGCATTATAAGCGCGGAGACCGCGTACAGGCGCTGATCACGGAGGTGCGCAAGGAAGGTCGCGGCCCCCAGGTGCTCATTTCCCGCGCGCACCGCGACTATATGGCGGCCTTGTTCCGCCGTGAAGTGCCCGAGGTGGACGACGGCACGGTGCAACTCATGGGCGTGGCCCGTGACCCCGGTTCCCGCGCCAAGGTGGCGGTCTTGTCCCGCGAACGCGATGTGGATCCGGTAGGCGCATGCGTAGGCGTGCGCGGTTCGCGGATCCAGAACATCGTGCAGGAACTGCGCGGCGAACGTATCGACATCGTGGTCTGGAACCCGGAAATCGCCGCCTATGCCCGCAACGCCTTGGCGCCGGCCCTGGTGTCGCGCATCATCGTGGATGAAGAGGAAAACTTGCTTGAAGTCATCGTGCCCGACGATCAACTCACCAACGCTATCGGCCGCAAGGGGCAGAACGTCAAACTCGCGGCCAAGCTTTTGGGCTGGAAAGTCGATATCTTCACCGAAACCCGCTACAACGAAGCCAATGCCATCGGCAGAGGCCTGGAACAGGTGGCGAGCGTAGCGGAAGTGTCCATAGAGAACCTGCTCTCCGCAGGCTATTCCAGCCTGGACAAGCTGCGCGCCGCCAGCGACGAGGATTTGGAACAGGCCTTGAACATTTCGCGCATGCGCATCGCGGATTTGCGCGCAGCCATCAACTTCCTGGCGCCTGTCGTGGAAGACGACGCCAAGGCTCAGGGAGAATAAGCATGTCAGCGAAAACGCGTCCTCATGCGCCTGTGCGCATGTGCGCCGTGTGCCGGCGGCGCTTCCCGAAGGAACAATTGTCGCGGCATACGCGCTCCCCACAAGGGAACTGGACGCCGGACGTGAACCAGACGCAGCCCGGCAGAGGCCGCTATCTGTGTTCTGATCCCGGCTGCCGCGAACGCTCCGTCCGAGCTTTTCGCGTTGCAGTGTGAGAAGGGGTATTGCATGAGTGAGGTTAAAATGAAGGTTAAGGATTTGGCTGCGGAACTTGGCGTTGCGACCAAAGATTTGCTCCATGCGTTACGGGAGCTTGATATCCCTGCCAAAAGCACCATGAGTTCTCTTGACGGGGACGCTGTGCAGCGCATCCGCCGGCGTTTTGCCCCTGGCGAGTCCGATGCGGTGACCCGCCGGGAAATCCAGCCCGGCGTGATTGTGCGCCGCCGCCGCGCGGAAACTCCCGCAGAAGACGCCGCCCTGCCTCCAGCCGCCCCCGCGGCAAGCGCAGAAGCCAAAAAAGCGCCTGAGAAAAAAGCGTCGCAGCCCAAAGCGGCTAAAACGGAACGCGCAGCGCCCGCCCCGGAAACGCCTGAACAGGCTGTGCCCGGTCAGGAGGCCCCTCAAGCGAAAAGCGCGAAAAAGGCCGCAAAAGACCGTCCTCCGCGTTCGGTAACGCCAAGCGCGCGGATCATCCGGCTGCCCGCCGCTACCCCGCCGGAAACGGAAGCTGTGCCTGGAACCCCGCCCGCAGCCCCTGAGCCTCCAACTCCCGCACCCGACGAACATCCTGCGGAAATTCTTCCCGATGTCAGGGCAGAAGCGCCTGCGACGGAAGAAAGCCCCGCTCACCGCGCTATGCGCGCAACGCCGGACGCTTCGGCGCTGCCCGAAGGGTCCTCCACCCCTACCCTGCCCCAGCGCGCCCCGACTGAACCGCGCAAACGGCCGGATTCCCTCTTCCCCATGCATGACGGCGAAGAGGAAGAAGCTTCCCGCCGCAGCAGAAGGAAAAAGCGCCCGGAACCCGTGACGCCGCAGGTGCGCGTCATTTCCCGGCCTACGCCCGGCGCCCCGCAGCGTCCGGCGGAAAGCCGCGACAGCGCGCCGCGTCCGCCGCGATCCGGCAGCGGACAACGCCCAGGCCTTCCCGGCGGCGGACAACGCCCAAATCTGCCAGGCGGCGGACAACGCCCAAGTCTTCCCGGCCCAGGCGCCGCCATGCCGCCCGGCGACGGCGAAGGCCGTGACGGCCTCAGCAAGAAAAAACGCATGAAGGGCCGCAGGACAGTGGACTTTCAACAGGATGCGCTTGGACGCCACCACGAGGACGACGATGCCCCGCGCCTGAGCCGCGCCCGCCGCCGCAAAGGCGGGAAAGAAATCCGTCCCGCAACCGCCACGCAGCCGATAAAGGCCGTAAAACGCAAAATCCGCGTGACGGAAGCGATCAGAGTGGGCGACATGGCGCACCAGATGGGCGTCAAATCCAATGAAATCATCAAGGTGCTGTTCGGGATCGGCGTGATGGCCACCATCAACCAGGCGCTGGATCTCGAAACAGCCGCTCTCGTGGCGGCGGAATTTGAATATGAGGTGGAAAAGGCCGGCTTTTCCGAAAACGATTATCTGACGCCCGCGGAAGCGGATGCGCCCAACCAGTTGCAATTCCGTCCTCCCGTGGTGACCATCATGGGCCACGTCGACCACGGCAAAACCTCCCTGCTCGACGCCATCCGCAAATCCAGCGTGGCGACCGGCGAAGCCGGCGGCATCACCCAGCATATCGGCGCGTACCATGTGAAGACCAAACGCGGCGACATCGTGTTTCTGGATACGCCGGGACATGAAGCCTTTACCGCCATGCGCGCGCGCGGCGCTCAGGTGACCGATATCGTGGTGCTGGTCGTGGCCGCCGACGACGGGGTGATGGAGCAGACCCGCGAAGCTGTCAACCATTCCAAAGCCGCAGGTGTGCCCATCATGGTGGCGGTGAACAAAATGGACAAGCCGGGGGCCGATTCGGATCGCGTCCTGCGCGAACTGGCTGAACTCGGCCTGCAAGCCGAGTCCTGGGGCGGCGATACCGTGACGGCCTATGTATCCGCCAAAACCCGCCAAGGACTGGATGAACTGCTCGAACTCATCGCGTTGCAGGCGGAAATCATGGAACTCAAGGCCAATCCCGATAAGGGCGCCCGCGGCCGCATCGTGGAAGCCAAACTGGATAAGGGACGAGGGCCCGTGGCGACCGTGCTTATTCAGGAAGGGTCCCTGCGCCAGGGGGACAGCTTCGTTTGCGGCGTATTCTCCGGCCGTGTGCGCGCCTTGTTCAACGATCAAGGCAAAAAAGTCAAGGAGGCCGGGCCGTCCATTCCGGTGGAAGTGCAAGGTTTTGAAGGCGTGCCCGAAGCAGGAGAGGAATTTGTGTGCGTGGCGGATGAAAAACTGGCCCGCCGCATCGCCGACGCCCGCGCCGTCAAACAGCGTGAACGCGATTTGGCCAAGGAATCCAAAGTCACCCTCGAAACCTTCCTGTCGCGCCGCGCCGGCGACCACGAAACCCTGACCCTCAACCTGCTTGTCAAGGCGGACGTGCAGGGTTCGCTGGAAGCCATTGTCGAAGCGCTCAACAAGCAAAACACGGACAAGGTGCGCATCAGCGTCATCCACGGCGGCGCAGGAGCCATCTCGGAATCCGATATTCTGCTGGCGTCGGCCTCCCAGGCGATCGTCATCGGCTTCAACGTGCGCCCCACGGCCAAAATCAAGGACGTGGCGGAACGCGAAAGCGTGGATATCCGCTTCTACGACATCATCTACAAACTGATCGAAGACATCAAAAACGCCATGCAGGGGCTGCTTGCGCCCGTACAGCGCGAAGTCTACCTCGGCCAGGTGGAAGTGCGCCAAACCTTCAGTGTGCCCAAAGCCGGGGTCATCGCAGGCAGCCACGTCGCGGACGGGAAAATCATGCGCAACGCGGGCGTACGCCTGCTGCGCGACGGCGTCGTGGTCTACGCCGGCAAAATCTCCTCCCTGAAACGCTTCAAGGATGACGTGCGCGAAGTGCTCAAAGGCTATGAATGCGGCGTCGGTCTGGAAAACTTTAATGACATTAAAGTGGGCGACATCATTGAAGCATTCGAAATTGTTGAGGAAGCAGCTACATTATAGACATCATCATGCATATCGCCGTACTGACAGTGGAATTCGCCCTGCATGGCAACGACAGCCTCAAGGGCAAGCGCCGCGTGGCAAACAGCATCAAACAAAAGGCGCGTAACCGGTTCAACGTGGCTGTAGCCGAAGCGGGAACCCACGAAAGCCTGACGCGCCTGCGTCTGGCCCTCGTGTCGCTTTCCAATGAAGCGGGTCATCTGCGCAGCCGCATGGACAAATGTCTGTTGATGGTGGAAACGGTCTGTCCGGAAGAAATGGTGCACAGCGAACTGGAATTTTTTGTGACGGAATGAACGAAGCGCGGAAGATAGCGGAGCTGTTGCGTGAACGCGACAATATCCTGGTAGCGGCGCACGCCGATCCGGACGGTGACGCCATAGGGGCCACGGCCGCCATGGGCTGGCTGCTCCAAGGGCTTGGCAAGCGCTTTGCGCTGTATAACGCCTCGGGTGTGCCGGCAAGTTATGCCTGGGTCAGGATGCCGCAGCCGCTCCTTACTTCTGTGAACGCCGTGCCCTTCACGCCGGATCTGCTCGTAACGCTTGATTGCGGCGATATGCACCGCCTGGGGCCGGAGGCGCATGTGCTCGCCCATCTGCCCGCCATCCATCTGGATCACCATCCGGGCAATCCCCACTGCGGCTTGCCGGGAAGCTGGGCGGATCCGGACATGGCGGCCACGGGACAGTTGGTTGCCGAAGTGGCGCGCGCCGCCGGGCTGCCGCTTTCCGGCGGACTGGCTGAAGGCGTATGCCTTTCCCTGGTGGCCGACACCGGTTCCTTTGCCTTCGGCAATACCAGCGCCGCGGTATTTCGCCTGATGACGGATCTGCTGGATAACGGTCTGGAATTTGCCGATCTGCGCGAAGAGATGGACTCGCAATGGAGCCTTGCCAAAAGCGCGTTGTGGGGACGCCTGCTCAGCAAGGTGGAAAGCCGCTATGGCGGACGCCTGATTATGTGCGTGATCCGCCAGGAAGACCTGGATGCCTGCGGCGCATCTTCCGGCGATCTGGAAGGCTTTGTCGAACTTTTGCGCCGCCACAGGGGCACGAAGCTTGCCCTGACGCTCAGGGAAAGCGCGCCCGATCGCTGCAAGCTGAGCATGCGTTCCGGCGGCGCGGTGGATGCCCGTGAGCTGGCGGCGCGTTTCGGCGGCGGCGGGCATCAAAAAGCTGCGGCCGCGACCCTGCACGCGTCGGTGGACAGCGCGCTGGAAAACGTGATCGCAGCGGTACGCGATATCTTGGATCAGGATGGATAAACTTCCCCAATTGCCCCAAGCCCACGGCATTCTGGTGCTGAACAAGCCCAAGGGGCCGAGTTCGGCGCGCTGCCTGACCGTGCTCAAACGCATGGGACAAAAAAAAATCGGACACGCGGGCACACTGGATCCGATGGCGAGCGGCGTCCTGCTGGCGCTGCTCGGGCATGCCACGAAGATAGCAAACTACTTGCTGGAAGACGGCGGCAAGATCTATTCCGGCTGTCTGCGCCTCGGGCGCTCAACAGATACCTGGGACGCGGAAGGACAGGTGCTGGAGGAAAAAGCTTGGGAGCATATCAGCGAAAGGGATGTGCTGGCAGGCATACATGCCTGGCGCGGCCGCATGACGCAGCCTGTGCCGCCCTTCTCCGCGGCGAAACATCAAGGGCGGCCCTTGTATAAATTAGCCCGTGCTGGTAAGATGACTCCCTTAAAGGTGAAAGATATTGAAATTTCACGTGCGGAACTCCTGGCAATGGAGTTGCCGTACGTGCGTTTCCGGGTCGATTGCAGTTCCGGCGCCTATATACGCTCCCTGGCCCACAGCTTGGGGATGCGCCTTGGTTGCGGAGCCGTGCTCACGGAACTGATCCGGGAATACAGCCATCCCTTCGGTCTGGACGCGGCCTGTTCGCTGGACGCGCTCCGCGCCGAGCCGGAGAGGCTTTTTGAATGGATCCAGCCTGTCACGCGGGCGCTTCCGCGCTGGCCGCTCATTGAGCTGACCGCCGAAGAAGCAGCCCGGACACGCCACGGCGCGTCTTTGCCCCATGACGCCCAGCGCATGGCAGGAGTGCCGTTTCAGCCGGGAACTCACGCCCTGCTGCACGACCCGGACAAAAACCCCCTGGCTTTGGCCCAAGCGCGTGTCGCTGACGGCGTCCCTGTCTGGGGCGTGTTGCGGGGGCTTTGGCATTAACCCTGTCCCTTGGAGGATATCGCTGTGGTGATGGACGCAGAACAAAAAAAATCCGTCATGGACGTGTACGCGCGCCATGAAGGAGACACCGGCTCTCCTGAAGTGCAGATCGCGCTGCTTACAAACCGCATTGACGGTTTGACCGGGCACTTCAAAACCCACAAAAAAGACTTCCACTCCCGCGCAGGGCTGCTCAAACTTGTGGGCAGGCGCAGAAAGCTTTTGAATTACTTGAAAAAAACGGATATTCAGCGCTATCGTGCGCTCATCGAGAAGCTCGGCCTGCGTAAGTAGGCAAGGACCCAAAAAAATGATGGAAAGCGTATTTAATCCTATTCGCGTCACAGCCACGGTTGGCGGCAAGGAAGTCCTATTTGAAGCGGGCCGCATGGCCAATCAGGCGCTCGGCGCGGTATGGATGCAGTGCGGCGGCACGGTGGCCCTGGTGACCGTCTGTTCCCAGCCTTTAGAGCAGGACAAGGGCTTTTTCCCGTTGACTGTGGAATATTCCGAAAAAATGTACGCTGCCGGGCGTATTCCCGGAAGCTTCTTCCGCCGCGAAATCGGGCGTCCATCTGAACGGGAAACGCTTGTTTCGCGCCTCATCGACCGTCCCATCCGCCCTCTCTTCCCCAAGGGACTGAAAGAAGACGTGCAGGTGCTTGCCAATGTCATTTCCTCGGATCAGGAGAACGAATCCGATGTTCTGGCCCTGACCGGCGCATCCGCCTGCATCATGCTTTCGCCCCTGCCCTTTGAAGGGCCGGTGGCGGGCGGGCGCATCGGGCGCGTCGACGGACGTTTCGTGTTCAATCCCTCCAGGCAGGAACTGGAAAAGAGCGATCTGAACATTTTGTTCGCGGCTTCCAAAGATGCCGTAGTCATGGTGGAGGGGGAAGCCGCCTTTTTGCAGGAATCCGTGATCATTGAAGCCCTTGCCTGGGGGCAGCATGAAATCCAGCCGCTCATCGCGGCCCAGGAAGAACTGCGCCGCCTTGCCGGCAAGCCGAAGATGGCGTTCACGCCGGCCGTCTCCGATCCGGCTTTGGAAGCGCGCGTCAGGGAGCTGGCCGAACAGGCCGCGTTGCCCGACGCCCTGCGCATCGCCGAGAAGCTGGAACGCCGGGAGGCCCGCAAGAAGGCGAAACAACTCGTCATACAGCGTATTGCGGAAGACGCGGCTTTTGCCGGACATCCCGGCCTCGGCAACGTGGGCGATATGTTGGAAAGCCTGGAAAAGACGCTTGTCCGCAGGCGCATTGTGGAAGAAGGCGTCCGCATCGACGGGCGCGACACGAAAACCGTCAGGCCCATCCTCATTGAAATGGGCGTGCTGCCGCGCGCCCATGGTTCGGTGCTGTTTGCGCGCGGGGAAACCAAGTCGCTGGTGGTCACCACCCTCGGTTCCTCTTCCGACGAACAGCGTATGGATTCCCTCATCGGCGATGTGACGAAAAAGTTCATGCTGCATTATAACTTCCCCCCCTTCTCCGTTGGGGAAGTCAAGCCTGTGCGCGTTTCCCGCCGTGAAATCGGTCACGGCGCGCTGGCGGAAAAATCCATCCGTCCCATCCTGCCCCTGGACGGCGATTTCCCCTTTACCGTGCGCCTGGTGGCGGAAACCATAGAATCCAACGGCTCCTCCTCCATGGCCGCTGTCAGCGGCGCTTCGCTTGCCCTGATGGATGCGGGCGTGCCCGTCAGCCGGCCCGTTGCCGGGGTGGCTATGGGCCTGATCAAAGAGGGGGATCACTTCATCGTGCTGACCGACATCCTCGGCGATGAAGACGCCCTCGGCGATATGGACTTCAAAATCGCGGGCGCGGCTGAGGGCGTGACCGGCGTACAGATGGACATCAAAATCACGGGCATCACCACGGAAGTCATGGCTCGCGCCATGGCCCAAGCCAAGGAAGCGCGCCTGCACATCCTGAGTGCCATGAACAAGGCTCTGGCGGCGCCCCGGCCCGAACTGTCCCGGTACGCGCCGCAACATGCGGAAATGTTCGTGAACCCGGAGATCATCCGCCTGATCATCGGTCCCGGCGGCAAGAACATCAAGGCCATCACCACCGCGACCGGCGCTTCCATTGACATTGAGGACAGCGGGCGCATCTCGCTCTTCGCCCCCACCCTCGACGCGCTCAAGCAGGCCAGGGAAATGGTGGGCTATTACGACCAGCGGCCTGACCTCGGCAAAAACTACACGGGCAAGGTGCGCAAGGTGCTCGAAATCGGCGCGATTGTGGAAATCATGCCCAACGTGGAAGCCCTTGTGCATATTTCCCAGCTTGACGTGAACCGCGTGGCCCAAGCCTCCGACATCGCCCGTCTCGGCGAGGACATGAACGTCAAAGTCATCGAAATTAACGGCGACCGCATCCGCGCCAGCCGCAAGGCCGTACTGCTCGAAGCTGACGGCGTCGAATGGAGGCCCGAAGACACCGCCCGCCCGCCCCGCCGCGAAGGCGGCGACCGTGGCGACCGCGGCGACCGTGGACGCGGACGCGGTGACCGCGGCGGCAGAGAGAGGCATTAGCCATGTCTGAGACACAACACCCCGATCCGATGGATCTGCCGCGTGAGCATGTTGAAGGCCTGGGGGATCCTTGGGCCGCGCTGCTCACGAACCCGGCGGCGCTCATGCAGCAGGTGGTCGGAACCGTCCTGTCGGCTGGCGGCAGCCGTCCTGGCTGGCAAGCCAAAGATCGTGACCAGGAATATATGCTCATGGCCTGGCCGGAGGAAAGTCCCATCCGGGCGGCTGTCGTCATGCGGGGCAAAGAAAGCGGCAAGCTTGCCCCTGTCACGGCGACGCCGCTTTTGGAGGGCGCGCCCAACGATATGACCATAGAAGATCTGCACCCCTGGTCCAACGGCGTGGAAGCGGATGTCGCCGCCTGCCGAAATGAAGGGGCGCACCCGCTGTGGTTCTATACGCCTTTCTATTTCCGGGATCGCGAAGCCCTGATGACCCCGGGCGTACGCCACACCTTCATGCTGGCCGGCCTGGCCTACGGCCTGCGCCGGGCCTTGCTGGACGACATGTCCATCACCGACGGGCCGCATTTTGAAATCTGGGCGGAAAAATGGCTGAAGGAATATCCGGATAAAACCCGCCTGGACGTGCCCCCGTTAAAGATTCCCCTGAGCGGCGCCTGTGTGCTGCTGCCGTCTCCCCAGTACACGGTGTACCAGTTGCGCGCGCCCATACTCGCCATACAAGAAAGCGAGCTGAGCGGCGAAAAAGTCTCTATCCTGCGCCTGGCCTTCGGGCTTGATACGCCGGAGCCTCTGGATCTGCCGATCTATGCTCCCGCCAAGGTGTGCAAGAACTATGTGCCGAAAGAGGGAGACGAGATTGACGCCATTATCTGGCTGCAAGGGCGCCTGCTGGATTAGCTCGGGAGTGCCCAGGTTTAAGGCACTCCCGTTGTACTCAGCTTGGAATACGTTTTACGCCAGTTGGCCGAGCAAGGTCTCCTTGATGGCGTCGATCGTGCCCAGGCCGTCCAGCTCAATGTAGCGGGTCACGCCTTTTTTGGCCAAATCCTTATAGTAATAGGCGGCGGCAAGGGTGCCGGTTTTGGTGTCGTAATAGATGTCATGGCGCTTGTTGATGGCCCCTTCGTCCTGGTCGTCGGAACGGGCGGAAAGCTCACCGCCGCATACCCGGCATGTGTCGCCGTTGGGCTTGATGGCGTCGATGAAGATGTTGTTGGGATGGTTATTGTTCGCCTTACACAGACGCCGGCCCATGATGCGGTTCTTGGCCACTTCACGGGGCAGCAGGATTTCAATCACGTAGTCGATTTTGATATTCGCTGCCTGCAGCGCATCGTACAACTTTTCGGCCTGCACCATGTTGCGGGGGAAGCCGTCCAGCAGCCAGCCGCTTGCGCCTTTGTTTTGTAAGGTTTCCAGAACCATGGGGATGGTGATGTCGTCAGGCACCAGATCGCCGCGATCGATAAAGGCTTTGGCCTTTTTGCCGAGATCGGTGCCGCCGCCGATGTGTTCGCGGAAAATCGCGCCGGATTCAATGTGCGCAAGCTGGTATTTCTGTTTGACAAGGTCGCCCTGAGTGCCTTTGCCGCTGCCGTTGGGTCCGAAAATCAAGATGTTCACGAAAACCTCCTGTGCGGAATTGTACTACGCATTCCTGCCATACTACGTGTCGGCAAGGGAAGGTGTCAACGCAACGCGCATAAAAACCAGGGCCACCGCATCTTAATACTACTCCGACATATGCTATGCCTACTGCCCGTACAATGCGGGCCAGGAGCCGGATAAGGCAGTCACGACGCATAACACAAGCTATCCGTACGCATTTCGTTACGCACGTCCCGCCAATGTGGCAGAAATCTGTCCATATAGTCCTTAAATCGTCCGTTGTGGCTGCGTTCCAGAAGATGCACCAGTTCATGTACCACCACATATTCCAGAAAACGTGCGGACTTTGTCGCCAGATGCAGTGCGAAGCGCACGCGCCGTATGGTTGGACTGCACGATCCCCAGCGCGTACGCATGCGTCGGATGGCAAATGTCGGTACCGATACGCCGATTGTGGAGCACCACAGAGGAAGCAGTCGCTGAATTTCCTGCTCAAGCTCCCTGTGAAGCAGTTTTTCAAAAAGTTGTCTGCGCAGCTCAGGTTTGTCAGACAGGTGCATATGCAGATCAATGTATTCCCCGCAGAGAAAAATCCGCCGCCTTCCTCCAACGGGGAAAAAACGTATTCGTAGCGGCCTGCCCCAGACCATCACCTCCTCTCCCTCGGCAAAAGAGCGGATTGCCTGTGGCTCCCTGGCGCGTATACGTTCCTGATGGGCACGTATCCAGACAAGCTTCGACAGGACGAACTCACGTATCGCCGACTCGCTCATGCGCAGAGGCGCACTGATGCGAACCTGCCCCCGAGGCGGCAGAACCCGCACATAGACATTTTTGATCCGTTTGCGGACAAGCTCAATGTTGATGCCGTTCAGCATCAGTTCCTTCTGAGTCGGCACAGGCATTCTTTTATTTTTGGCTTCACTGACGAGATCAGGGCGTTCCAGTTTGCAAGCAAGACAGCTTTTTGGCGCGCGGGAGGGATTTGACCGCTCGCTCCAGTTTGAGGGCTTCGCTTTTGTTGCCGCACACTCTGCTCGCCAGAAGACGCGCAGGCCTGCGTCCGTGAGTGTAGCGGGCGCCGCCGGGCAACGTGCCGTTGTGCTGCGCCAAGCGCTTGGCCGGGTCTCGTGCGATGCCGCAATAGAGCGTCTTATCGGCACACTCAAGCAGGTAGACATGCCAAGCCTGCTCAGGAGGACGA
>Ga0123357_10002991_pt1 | contig 19134 bp, 14 predicted proteins | sample TergutEmb28metaG_FD_89873 | JGI IMG/M metagenome (GOLD analysis project Ga0123357, IMG submission 89873) | Embiratermes neotenicus P4 segment gut microbial communities from Petit-Saut dam, French Guiana - Emb289 P4 | ecosystem: Host-associated > Arthropoda: Insects > Digestive system > Gut ...
AACTGATGTTGGGCGTCACAAGAAGGGGGGGGGGGGGGGAGAGGAGATTTCTTGAGTAGCAGAGGAGCTGTTACTTTTTAAGAAAGGATGCACTGCATGGAATGAATTAGTTGCTTACTACTTACATTTTGCTTGTCAGTACTTGGTGGTATCAGCTGTAAAACCTTGATTGAACTTCTAGTAGAACAGGTCCATTACTGACAGGATTTACCCTGTCTGTCATCTCTTGTGTGAGAGAACTGGACCACATTCTGGTCCAGAATCCACATGCTGTAGCTCCCATCTGCCTGTAATCATTCTTATCACCTCTTAGTAGTTGCCTAGAACTTGCTAAGTGAGGAGAGGTTGGTAGTTTGAAACAGATAGCAGCTTGAGGGAGACATTAGATGTTTGTAATTAGACTGCCTCCCTTTCATGAAATTGTCCATCTATGTGTAGTTTGCAAGCAACTGCCTTGCTGACTAATGAAGTCTGTGATTGAGAGTTTTTATTGAAAGGGCAACAGTTTTTCAGCCAGTTGAGAAATTACCAACATTTTATGGAATCTGGAAGTTCTGTATCAGTTTAAAAACAGCCCACGACTTGTACTTATTCTGATCCAGATGAATCCATTCCATGCACTACATTATATTTAAGATTAATATTATTCTTCCATCCTTGTCTAAAATGTCCAAGTGGTTCCTTTCCTTCAGGTTTTCTCACCACAACCCTTTGTTTTTCTCCTCTTCATCACTCTTCCTCATACAAGTCACATCCCCCACGTGTGTCATCCTCCTCGAGTTGATCATCCAAGTAATACTGGTGAGTAGTACAAAGTTTGAAGCTCCTCATATTGCAGTGATCTCTATTCTTCTGTTACTGCCTTTGTGTAAGGCCCAGCTGTCTTCCTCGGGAACCTCTTTAGTTTGCTGTACTGTGTAATACACATGCTGATAGTATAAATAACAGTTTCTTGAGTAGATGAGACCATTGGATAAATGCAGCAAGCAGTCCATAATGGCAGTTACTTGTGTGTGTGCGCGCGTCAGAGATGGTACCAGTTTTGTCAGTGTGTATTTGATGCAGAATACTGTTAAGTACAGGGGTGGCAAAGCTTATGGAAATCAAGTGTTATAAATGCTAAAAAAAATTATAAGTAAAGCGTGTAATGTGTCCATAGAATTGTTGGACACTGAGAGGGGTACTGATGGGTAGCATTTTTCGGATATAATTTTGTCCGTTCTAAATTCTGTTTTTAATTTGGTTGCCATGTAGATTTTTGTTTTTCATCATGCTTTGTGGGCATATTTCAGCCTAATGCCACATCCTTCCCCCCTTTGTCATTCGTAAACGTTCTGCCATTCCACAAGGCTTCTTAACCTGCATTTGATAAAGCATCATGAAGGAAGTGAACATAATCAAATGTGATAATCAAATGTGATAATCCCCTCTTCACGAGAGTTGCAGCTTAACACCACATCATGTTATTGTAGTACAAGTCCTGTGACATATCCGAATTGTTAGGGCTGTCTGTTACAACTTTTAAAAAGGACAGTGGCACTGACTGTGGACTTTGTCTTGCAGGTGCCATCAGTCCTCACTGACGTCATTCAGATCTTTCCTGGAAACAAAAAATGACTCCGGAGATACTGTTAATTTGAAGAGTGACATTGCTTATGCTTCTCATGTGTCGAATTCTGATTCTGTTTGCATCAAAGCAGAAGATATTATTTCTTCTGAAACTTGTGATTACTGTGAGTGTCTTTTCAGTCACAAGAGTGATTTGGTAGCTCATATAGACACAGTGCATTCAGATTGCATATACCACTGTGAAGTATGTTCTTTTGTGTTTCAAAGAAAAGAGTTACATGAAATCCACATGAAATTACATGAATCTAGTGAAAAGTGTTTCCAGGGTGCTTCAGATGCTTGTGGTAGCAGCTGCAGCCATGAATTGGATCCAAGTGATGATACTGGAATTTCTGATGAAAGTAATGCAAAGGTTTCGGGAAAGCTGAACGCAAGTTCGGCAGTTGAACTTCAGACTGCTACAAAACCAGCAGCACAGGGCTCCCTTGAATGCAAAATATGTGGTAAATATTTTAAGAGGAATCATCAGCTCAAGAAACATACTAAAACTCATGAGAACATTCGGCAAGTTGAAGCAGCTGAAAGTGTGGCTGCAGTGGGTGGGTATGATTCAGTAAAGGAGTCAAGTAATGAAGAGAAAAGTGCAGTTGAAGGAGAGGCAGCACCTTGCCAGAAAGAGAAAATGAAGAAAGCATACAAGTGTGAGATGTGTGGGAAAAACTTTGTGTTGAAGGACAGCTACAAATCTCACCAGCGAATCCATACTGGTGAGAAACCTTTCACTTGTCATATTTGTGGGAAGCAGTTCTCCCACACAGGTGGCTTGTACTATCACTTAAAACATGTTCACGCTGGCATTAAGAACCACAGGTGTGATATATGTGGCCGCAGCTTTGCCTTGAAGGCAGCCATGGAAGATCACCGACGTATTCACACAGGTGAACGTCCATATGTTTGTCACACTTGTGGTAAACCATTTAAAACAAAGGCTTCTTTGTACATTCACAGCAAAATCCATACAGACTCCTTTCCCCATCCATGTACTTACTGTGAACGTCGATTTCGTTGGAGGCAGCAGCTGTTAGCTCATGTGACTACACACACAGGTGAGAAGCCTCACACCTGTGATGTCTGTGGCAAAGGTTTTGGTGTGAAGAATGACCTAACCAGGCACAGACTGATTCATTCAAGTGACAAACCATTTATGTGCTCTATTTGTGGCCTTTCTTTTGGACAGAAGAGATACCTAAAGAACCATGAGAAGTCACGTCATAGGATTCACAGGTGAAACAGAATGCTTGTGTAAACTGATAGTTATCTTTTATTTTTTCAGTGTGTCATCAGAAGGAAGTGGATTTCAATATAATTATGTACTGAAAATTTCAGTGTATCATAGTGTATATATTATATATTGAATGATTGTGAATTTATTGTTTTGTGTCACACCAACGTACTTTTGATGGCATGTGGATCATCTAGACTTATGATTTTGTAAAGTAATTAGTTAAAAGATAAATTGTAAAATGTGTGTACAGCAAGGTAATACATCATTTTAAAACTTGTTATGTCATAATTTTGGAGAGGTAATAAAATTCTCACAACTTGTTTTATGTAGTAGATTGGAGTGGTTTATGCTTGTCCTTGTGGTACTGATAGTTATGGATGGTTTGTTTCATAGTTCTGATTGTGCAGATGATCTTGTTAACAGAGACAAGTAGCATAGTTTGTCCTGAAGGATTTAGCAATACAAGTTGTTGTTAACCATATTCTGCTTATATCATGTGATGCATTAGCAGAAAACAGTATATCCATAATAGTTTACTTGCTCATCACATAACAGATGTATGTGATATTTTGAATTACCCTCTTTTAGAGCTTTGTCAGAGTTTAGTTTGTGTGTGTGTTTTTGATGATGTCATTTTCTTTGATGCAGAGAGTAATATTTCATCAGTATATTTACTATGTACTGTGGCATCTTATTTCTATTCAGAAGGAGGTACTCACTGTGTGCCTATAATAGTTCATGGCTCAGTGATTAGTTGCAGCTGTGAGACAGGCTGTTTCTTTATATACCAGAATAATGCAGTGTGTAATGTTTATATACAGGTTGGTGGTGTGAAAACATTCAGCCTCCAGTCACTTGAATGGGGAACCATTTAAAGATACTTTGCGTATCTAGCAGGGGAAACAAATTGCTGGCTTCAGAATTTGAATGAAAATTGATAACCATGTTTATATAAGAAGGAAATGTGCTCATTGTTGACAAACAGTGACCAGTGGATCATCTGATATCAGCCGATATGTGACAGCATTTAAATGTTAAGCTCTGTTCATTGGCAAATAGTAGAACAGATGTGGTTTTCCATAAGACTTTGAAGTTTTGATCATGGTTAAATTTGTTTTGTATACTGACATTTATTCTTGGATTTGTATCATATGAAATGCAAGTCAGTACTGTAGACTATTAATTTTTGCTTTTACAAAGATACCAACAGTGTGGTAAAAGTGTGTATTACTGTTGAAATTGCCCCTCACCTTAAACACTCTACTCTACTCTACTTACTCTACTCAGAGCCTGTTGCAAGTTCAAAAGAGTTTGTTGGTCAGTGCCAGCAACATCCTATTCATTGTTATGCTTATGACCCACCAGGTTGCATGGGTTGTTTATACAACCTCTTTATTTAAGAATTCTCTACAGAAAGAAGTCAGGTGGTTTAGGGCCTGGGGATCGTGGTGGCCAAGGTCACTCCTAACGATGTGATCACCGAATAAGTGGGTTTTCAGTGTATTAATATGTCTACTCAAGTGGAGTCACTGTTTGTAAAGAACAAATTATCAGCACATAAACTCCTCTTGTGAAGAAAACTATGCTGTAGATTACAGCGTTGGCATGTAGCAGGTAGCCACCAGCTCCAAGGCAAGGCAGTGAACTTGAGCTGAACAATGCAGCGAATTTGGAAGCATGTGTTGTTTATGTTATTTGTCCCTAAGCTCCTGCCATGTATTAGCTGCTTGTTGAACTCTGAAGTTTCGATATTTTCTTGAAAGTGAATTTGTATGAGACTGTTGGAACTCATAAAAAGTAATTTGGACTGCAGAGGGTTAAGGAACCTAGATTAATCACTCTGCGCACAAGAGCCCACCAATGACCGCAACTTGATCCGTATGCAGCCATTGAAAATCCTCACACCTTTTTACACTGATATTCAGTGTAATATTACTTTCTGTTGTATATAATATATTTGTATATTTGTGGTTTGTCTAATGGTACATTGTAGTTCAGACTAGAGTGTTGTATAATAGGTTGACAGCGAATAGAGAACTAATTTGATATACAGTCCTTGCAGTTGGATTGTGGGGCTTGTGGGGGGGGGGACTTGTTATAACAAAATCCTCAAGATACATGGTCTGTATTTAATATTGAAACCATTTTCTATCTGTACAGGCATGGTACCAACATAATGTTAGAACCTGAGGGAGCAAAAGTTTGCCTGCAGTAATATAAGGTACAATAGACAGTACAAAGTGCAGTGTTATTATGTTCTATCCAAACAAAAGTGTTTAGGCCTTTCTTTGTTGCTGTGTGTGTTGTGACTGGTGTAGTGTGACTAGACGTGGATGAATTCCTCATGTGATATCAGAAGTACGACACGCTGTTGCAGGACGAGAGTGTGCCATTGTATTACTACATTTCAGTTAAGGAAGTTATGGATCAAAAGTTTCCACAGCAACATACTGGTGGTTGTCTTCCCTGTCACTTGGCCACTTCACAATATGTTGCTGGATTTCTTCTTACAGGCGTAGATAAAGAACGTTGCCTACATACCACCATCACCCATCCCCTTGCCAGACTTGTTCCTGCAGCTACAGTTACACGTGCCATGCTTATGTACGTGTTTCCTTAACTTGAATACAGATGTGTTGTGTGCTGCATCACTGATGGTGCTGTCATTGAGCATCTGTGAACTGTTACACCTAGGTCACTAAAATTTAACGGTAGAACATATGAAAGTTTTTTGACTTTCAGTCCTGTTCCTTTTTCTTCTCCAAGAAATATCTGTGTATTAAAATTATCTACATTGATTGTGTTCACCATAACTCTTAATTGGTATAGGGGCTACCCTATTGGCTGGAAGGCTGAGGAATTGCAGATCGATGATTCGTGGGAGGGTCAAGAGATTTTTCTTGTGTCCGAACACATAGACTGGGTCAAGGACTAGTGGGTTTATGTGGTTGGCATGAAGTTCAGAATGCACCTCCATCTAGTGCTGAGTTAAGAATGCTTGCTTATGATACCTGCACTCAGGAAAGGTATAATACCATTTCATTAATCCCCAAAACTAACATTTTAAATAAAATACCCCCTGACATAACAAAACTACTTATATCATCAAGAATAATAACAAGATTAATATTCACACAAATAAAACACCCGCTAGCTGGTGGGAAGTTTTGCAATCGTTCTACTGAGTTTCTTGTGTGTGTAGGGAACAGGATTAGCCGGTTTGATGTAATTCTTTCTCATATAATAAATAGGAATATTATTACTCTTACAAATGAGATTGTAGACCCTATTGATGAAATAATGTTTCATATGTTTTTATTACATGCACAGGGATGACTTTAGAAAACGCACATGCACACTTAAGATAGTGGAACATATGTTTTTTTATTGTAGCTTAATACATTTATTATTGACAAATGATGAAACTTTAATAGCGAGTAAAAGCTGTGATATCTGGCACTAGAAGATCTGCAAGAAATTGACTGAGATGTCCATTACAGCTCACTCTTCCATCAACCATCAGGACCAATTCTAAGAGTTTGGCCACATATTGTTGTCTTGTTGTTTTAGTTCATGTATAGGCCATGTTATATATGTAGTGGCAAAATGGAATAGAAGGTGTGGCAGGGAGAACAGGACAGGGCATCTAATGCAAAATTAAATGCTTACATTGATATGCACACTAAGGTGCTCATTAGGTGCAATGTTCTAATATCCAGAAAATCAGGATATCTAGCAACCCTTTGGTCCCAAGGGTGCTGAATGTTACCAAATTTTTATCTGTGTTTGTTAACTAATCAGATACTCGAATCATGTTGGAAGTTTTCAGGTCTTCATTGCTGTACTGACAGGCTGCCAGATTGTTATATGTAGGATCATTTGTTTGTTCTGTTGTTTTGGAGGAATGTCTTGCCTCCATCTTCAGGGTAACCTGAGTTGGTTCAGGTGGGTGCTAAAATGATTTGGAGGAGATGTTTGAAGGCTGTAAGGATTGTGACCACTCAGGGCCTCATAAGGGTAAAAGTGATTGATGTTGTACTTTACTGCTGGGAATTACCAGGTTTTAGGTGAGACAGTCAGGGTAACAAACAGTACTGTTTAGGTCCGGAGGTATACTGGAATGTGAAGATAGTGTGTGATGATTTCTATGTAATATTGTATTTATGTGTTTGGGCTGTAGCCTTTGGGAGGTAGTTTTAAGTAAAATACCAACGTGTTTGTAGAAATGCGTACCAGGAGCATTTCCTGGGGGTAAAGGCGGCTGGTGCATAAGACTGACAACCTTACCACTATGCCATTGACATATCTGGGAACCTTAACTTCCTAGAACCCTCTGGGCCACTCCAGGCCTGTAACGAGACTGCTTTACATTTTTTTTTTACCAATATATTTGTCCGTAATCCTGCTTTGCATTTATACATGAACAGTAATAAAACAGTTCAGCACAACTTGATTATTTAAAACCCTCAGCTGAGATTTTTAATTATGCAGGTTATATTTGACTTACTTTTTATATAAATACGAATTTTCAAAACATTGCATCAAGGAGGAACATCTTTCAGTACTTACTGTGTGTGCAGATAAATATTGTAAGAAGGAAGTCTTAACCTTCAATGTACAGTTTATTCATAGTAACATAAGTATAGCAGCCTGTGAAGTAATGTAAGATAGTTTTTAATATGATAATTACATCTTACAACTCAGACTTCTTAAGGAATATGTGAGAAAAGAACAGACTTGAGGACATAATTAGTATAAACATTTATCTTTCAGGTGTGAGGATCAAATATCAGCAAATGGAAAACATATGGTGCCATCAGCAAGCTCTGAAACTGGCATTGGTTTACGGTCTCCTGGTAGTGTGCGAGAAATAATTGCAAATGGAAATCATACGGTGCAGTCAGTACACTCTGAAACTGACATTGGTTTGCAGCCACCTAGTACTATGCCAGAAATATCAACACATGGGAATTGTTTGTTGCAATTAGCAAATTCTGATATTGGCACTGATTCACAGTCTCCTGATATGGTTCCTGAAATTCCAGCAGATGGGAATAATATGGTACCATTAGCAAGCTCCATTGCACACATGGTTTCACAGTTTCCTGATATTGTGCTTGAAATATCAGAAGATTGGAATAGTATGGTGCCATCAGCAAGCTCTGAAATCGTCATTGGTTCACAGTCTCCTGATATGCTTGAAATATCAACCAATGAGAATAGTATGGTGCCATTAGCCAGCTCTGAAACTGATACTTGTTTGCAGTCCACTGATATTATGCTTGAAATAGGCTGTAAAGTTGAACTGGAGGACTGTAAAATTTTGTCATATGACAATGTCCCTGAGGAAATTTTATCATGTCCAAATCAGGATCAGATTGAACTGAAAGCAGAGCAAATAGTAGAGACCAGACCAAAAGTGGAAATGGATCAAACACAGCTTGATCAGCTGTCTTGCTCTAGCTGTCATGTAGTGTTTGAAGCGGTTGCTGACTTAACAGAGCATGTTTTGTTCCACCATGGCAAAAATGTGTTTAACTGTCAGGTGTGCAAAAAACTTTTTTATGACTCAAAGACGCAGTTTGCAATTCATGTTGCAACACACTACAAAAGCAGCACAGAAAGGAACATATCACCCTGCAATGAGACTGATGCTGCTGCTGCTGCAGAAGTGTATGACGAACCAATTTATATTGAGTTTCTGACAGATACTAAACAAATTTGCTATGCTGATCCATTGGAGGAATCAGTGACACAAATGGTTTCAAATGGATGTCTGGAACAAAATGAAACAGCTGACAAAACAGGCTATACAGGTGCATCAAAGCAGTTGATGGAGGGTAGGAAATATTACACATGCAGTTTATGTGATCAGAAGTATGGTTCAAAAAGTTCCCTAGAATCACATATGGGCCTTCATTCAAAAGGCATTCAGAGTAGGTTATGTGATTTTTGTGGAGCAAAACTAAAAAGTAACACAGAATTGCTGGATCATATTAGTTCATTACACGGTAAAAAGAATTTCTTGTGCTCATATTGTCAGAAAAGCTTCTTGGATAAAGCTTCAAAAGAAGAACATGAAAGATTGCATACAGGTGACAGCCTGTTGAATTGTAGTCAGTGTGATAAGGTGTTCCAGGCAAAGTCTGTCTTCGACCAGCATATGAAAACACATGGAAAATATGATGGTGTGTTTAATTATAAATGTGATCACTGTGGGAAGAAATTCCAATTTCATTCCCTTTTTGCTTCTCATGTGAAGAAGTGCATGAGTCTACAGCAGCATGACTGCTCAGTCCACAACAAGGGTTATTCACCCATGTTTGATCCCAGAATGCATGAATTGCAATATAATCATCAGCTCACAACACTTTCAAGAAAAAAGAAATCGCAGTCTGTCAGATTTGGGGCCTCTGAAACATCAGTAAGAGGCAAGTATTCTGAAGTGGGCCCAGAGTTGAGTGTGATGAAAAAGGATTCCACTGATTTGAGAAAGAATGTCAGTAGAGATAAAAGTCTCAGTGTCAAAAGATCAAATATAAAATTATATGACTCATTCTGTTTTCAGTGCACACATTGTCCAAAGAAATTTAGTTTTTATACTGTTCTTGCTGCACACATGTTGAAACATAAGAAGGAAATGTTTAAGTGTACTTACTGTGTTCAAAACTTTTGTGAGAGTGTCGAACTCCAGAAACATATGTTGGAAACTCACCCAAATATTGCACGAAATAAACACATGGCTGTTTCACAAGAATTTCATGATGAAGCAGTAATAATGCTAGATGATAATGGTGGTGAATTAAATGAAGCAGCAGTAATGTCGGTTGAAGATGGTGGCAAATTAATTAAAGCAGCAGTAATGATAGATGATAATGGTGGCAAATTAAATGAAGTATTAAACCCATTTGCTCTTGAGTCTGTTAGTGCACAGAATAGTAATACTTGCAGAGAACTTGGTCATACTTCACCAAACAAAATTACCTGCACTGAACAGAGTAATATCTGTGATGATAAAAGTGGCGATGATTTGAACATATCACAAGCGTTTAATTCGGGGGAAGGCAAAACTAGTACTGACAGAAGCTATATGTTTGATACAAAGTGCAGTCTGGTAAAGGTTACTAAGAAAATGGAAGGTGGTAGGGATGCTGCCATCTGTCACATTTGTGGAAAGTATTTCCAGCAGAAGTATGGATTAATTCGCCACCTTCAGTCCGTACATGAAAGAAGAAGGGATTTCAAATGCTCTTTCTGTAATAAAGGGTTTTCTGAAAAAGTAGTAAGGGATGAGCATGAGCGGATACATACGGGTGAGAAACCATATAGATGTGACCTTTGTGACAAAGCATTTCGAGCAAAGGCTTTGCTTTACATTCACAAGAGGTATCATTTCAAAAGCCATGAATCATATCGTTTCCAATGCGTGCATTGTCCTAAGAAGTTTCCTTTTCCGTCTACTCTAACAAAACATATGAGGACACATACAGGAAAGCGACAGTATGTCTGTTCTCAGTGTGCTAGAGCTTTCTATTGCAAGACCAATCTTGCAAAGCACACATTGCATCACCATCCTCACACAACAGTAGATGCAGTAATTGCAAGCACTGCTGCCCAGCAAAATGAGAATACGCTCTTAGCTGGAATAGATACCGAACAGACACCATCAAAGAATTCATGTGTAAGAAATGTTCCAGTACTGAAAGCAAGTGTCTCGTTTGATGAGAATTGTGGGACTCATGTAGTCCGTAGTCAAAATACTGGCACTGTTCTAAAATCGTACAAATGTGAAGAATGTGGAAAGATATGTTATGAAAAGAGATCTCTGGAAGTGCATAAACGGATACATACAGGTGAGCGTCCACATACATGCCCAACATGTGGACTACAGTTCCGACAGGCTGGTGCCTTGTGTCGTCACCTTCGCAATGTCCATGAAGGCAGGAGAGATTATGCATGTAATGTGTGTGGGAAGAGGTTTGGTGAAAAGGCATCACGTGATGACCACTTAAGAATTCATACTGGTGAGCGTCCTTACGCCTGTGACCTCTGTCCAAAATACTGTATATCCAAGACAGCATTGCTGATACATAAGAAAAGTCATTCAGGCACTTTTCCTCATGAATGTATTATATGTGGTAAATGTTTTCGATATTCAGGGTCATTGGTGCGACACGTGAAGGTCCATACAGGGGAGGAAATACAGAAGCCCCACCAGTGCAAAGAATGTGAAAAATGTTTTTCCACAACATCAGAGCTGAAATCACATGAACGTACACACACAAAAGAAAAGCCATTCACTTGTGAACACTGTGGTAAGCAGTTCAAGTTTTGTGGAGCTCTACGCCGCCATGTTACCAGTCTGCATGAAGGCAGGAAGGATTTTTCATGCCATATTTGTGGAAAGTGCTTTTCCGAGAAAGTGGCTCGGGATAACCACGTTCGTGTACATACAGGTGAACGTCCATTTCGTTGTGAAATTTGTGGGAAGGACTTCAAAACAAAATCTTCTCTTTACATCCACAAGAAATTTCATAGTCAAGTCTTTGTTGCATCATGTCCCACATGTCAGAAACCATTCCGATTTCAGTCCAGTCTGTCCATTCACCTGCGATCCCATACAGGTGAGAGGCCACACCCCTGTGACATTTGTGATAGAAGATTCGCCACCAATAGAGATATGTTGAAGCACAGAGCCATTCATTCAGATGACAAACCTTTTGAATGTGCCGTATGTGGGATGGCATTCAGGTTGAAACGTTACTTGTTGAATCATCTGTTAAAGAACCATGGTACAGAGGAAACAAAGTAATGAAGTTACTGAGCATTGTGACAGTTGTAGAGAAAGTAGTAAATGACATGTGTAATCTTATACATGAGTTAAATAATGGAAGTAAACTCTTCTATTGTAAGTGCATATCATATTACTTTTTGTGTTGACAGTGTGAATACATTTGGTACTATCTTGAATGTATGTTTACCATTTTTGTTGGAGCCATGAGTACATTATTGTAAGGATTACGTGTACTGTAATAAAACAAATAAAAAAAAAAAGAACACCTTTCGTGCTCTGTACACTAAATTTACACTTTTGACACAGTTCTACCTAGTCAAATGTGACATGCCTAACATTGCATTAAACCAGCTGAACTGGTAATAAAATTTTAATAACACTTCCAACAACTTTGGAACAAAATGCATATGTGTTAAATGTAGTCAACATATGTGTTTCAGGACTCACACAAGTGCCATCGTCAGTATTGCCTGTGCTAACATATCACAGACAAGTGATTTTATGCATGAAGAAATTGAGTACAGGGAATGCTTACTACCATTAGTACAGAATCTTTTGTCTTTAGGAAAGAGACATTGCTGTTGATAGGATAATATTAAAATGTATCTTGAATGAATAGAACGAGAGGGCAAACAGTAGGTAAATTTGGCTCTAGATAGGGCCAAGTTTTGGGCTTTGGTGAATGTGACAATGAACCTTCAGGTTCCACAAAATGCGGGGAATCATCATTGGAGGAACAATTAAAATCACTTTGTCAAAGCTTGGAAGACTCGTCACTAGTACCATGTGGAGGTGATGACAAAGAATTTGTTATATTAACACCAGAAATTAAATTTCATAGCCTTAATACAAGGTGGTTCAAATATGACTGGGACTGATGTCACCAGATTTACACACAAATCAGTCCCGGTCATATTTGAACCACCTTGTACATGTGATAGTCAATCTGCATATGAAGTGTTCAACCTGTCTGCTTTTGAAGCACCCGGCATACACATAAACTTTCCAGACAGGCAGAGCACATTGTTATTTGTTACGGATGAAGGTGTTGAGGATCAAAACAATCCTTATGATGCAGTTCAGTCTGGAGATAAACTGGCAGGTTGCCTTTACCACCAAAACAACGACATGTTACTTGGGTGTTGTGACAGTGATTATAGCTACTATGTTGATGCAGAAAGTTATTATTACCCTGTCAAAGGCCGGCAAATAGGAGACGAGGAGGCACCATCTCATGATCAGTACAATTGTCACCATTGTGGTAAAAAGTTTTTCTCTACACTGTCATTCAGACATCATTTATAATTGATCACACTGAACTTAATGAATTAAGGTGCATATCCTGTAATGATACATGTGAATCCATCAGTGATATGCAGTTTCAGAAGTCTGTTCACAGTGAAAACACAGGTAGTGATGGACCTTATCTCTGTTGCATGTGCATTAAAACATTTGGCATATTCAGCATCTTAAGGAGTCATGAAAGAGGGGTTCATCTGAGCTATGAACACAGTAATCAAGCTAGTGACATGAAACACACTTGTAAAGAATGTGGTAAGGAATTTCAGTTCCAGAAATATTTAAAGAGGCATATGCTGAAGTATGGAGAGAAGAATTTTGTTTTTGAAACCTGTGGGAAAAGATGTGAAACTCTGTACGTTCTAAAGCTGCACCAGGAGATTCACTCGGAAGTGTGACCTTATGGTTGCAAGATTTGTGGCTCATCTTACAAGAGGTACAGGAATTTTTGTCTCATGGACAGGGGGTTCATGGGATTTATGCTGTTGGCCCAAGAAAACCGAAAGACCCATTCACATCTCATGATAATCAAAGAAGGGACTTCTGGAACACTTTCCATGTGATGTATGTGATAAAGCATTTTTGACATGAGGCAAAGTGGCAGTACATATGAGAACCCACACAGGGGAGTGCCCATTTCACTGTGATGTATGTGGCAACACATACCCTTATAGTAGCAGCCTGTGTGTTCACCTTAAAGTTGTGCATGAAGGTAGGCAGCAACTAGAAAAGGGGTGCTTCCTGTATGTTGTATGCAATAAAGCTTTTTCAACAAGAAATTACCTTGATGTCCATCGTCAGACACACATTGGGGAGAAACCATTTATGTGCACAATCTGTAACAGTGCATTTTCTCAGCTTACCAGTCTTTTCAATCATACTGCTTTGAATACAGATGCTAGGCAATATGATTGTACTTTCTGCAGCAAGGCATTCCAACGTCAAGGAACACTGTTAGTTCACATTCGAACACATACTGGTGAAAAACCACACTACATGAAATCTGCAGTTGTGGCTTTGTTCAGCTGACTGACATGAAGAAACATTGTTTAAAGATTCATAAGGCACTTCCTCTGAAAAGGAGGTGATGGATTTGTGACAGAGCACACCACACTGCATGACTGAAATTAGTATGAGTTACCAAGTCATAACTTGAAGCATTTTATGTACACAAGTTCTGACAGGTCTTCTGGGATGTGATACTGCATTGTTGAGTGAAGTGATTTCCAACATTTCAACTGTATATAGTGCCTTCATCATAGAGGGTCTGCTTCAAAACATCAGGAACCATTTACCCAATACCACATTGTCATATCTGTGAAGACTGGAATACTCGTTATCATGGGTGTTTGTCTTGTTGTTTTAACAGTGCACATTCTCATTTTAAGTTTATGTTCGGTTAGTTGTTCTTGTTGTAGCAGTTCAGTATTGGCAAATTCTTTAATTTGTGTTAAAGCCAAGTTGAAACCAGTTGTTTCTGTACCGTGTTCTGAGTATCGCTCTTGAGTGTAGTGAGGCTTTCATAAAGTGTTCTATTTTGTGTTAAGAAAAATTGGATTATAATTGATTCGTTACAGATGTAGCAATGTTCTGTGTATATGAATTGTCTGACAAGAGCATCATGTTTGTGGTAACTTGCTGTAAGATTATTTGATAAAATAACCAACACAGTGCACAAATACAATACATAAAATGATTTTCTTTCTATTTACCTCTGCATGTTTCAACCACTTTGGCCATCTTCAGGAAGAATGCTGTATATTTGTAGGAAGGTTCTGAAGTCAGCACTACTGATTATAAAAAGAAATATGTGTAGTGTATTCTACTGTGCCTTAAATTTGATGTAATGTTAACAGTCTTTCTTTATGTTGGTCAGCATTATCTTTTCTAGTAAGTCTGCTGAGTTGAAATATTTCTTTGCTCTAATCAGTAGTATCATGTCTTAAGAACATTCCTGGATATGTACACTGTTCCCCATGAAGGTGGCCATAAGTGGCTGAGACAAGTAGTGCTAAATAAAAACATTATTACATTTATGTATTTGGTGTTGTGTTGGTTATTTTATTAAATGAAACCAAAGTGCTGCATCATATTGTATGACACAGTGTGCTGAAGGATGTTTAGTTGGCCTGATGTCATATTTCTGTGGATCAAGTTTGTATTTTGTTTACCTACACAGTGTTTATATTCATAGTTTTATTGAATTCTGTGGATTTCACATCCAGTTACAGGGACTGTTTAGTGCAGGTGTGATATATGCACTGTGCATTAGAAATAAATTTAAGCAGAAAGGTTCCATAATGCTGCACCATGCATTTACTTTATGCAGAAGAACTATGTTAAGAGGAACATGTTGGCACCTACTGGTATTACACACAGTGATGCCTTCATGAGTAACGTGTACGTAAAATGAGTTTTTTTAGACAGTGAAATAGATGTGTTTACTTAAGTTACTACCTGAACATATGCATGTTTTTGACACTGTGTGATGGTAAATTTGAAAATTTTGAAGTTGTCACAGTGGCAGTGCTGAAGATTCAAGTGTTGTGGTATGTGACACTGTGACACTGGGTGTGTAGTTCTCAACATTTCAGAGGATCATTTAGTTTTACAAACTCACACCACATAGTTTATTTGGATGACCAATTGAAATTCACCCAGAATATTATTTCTAAATCACATTGAAGCTAAGATTTGACTGCCAAGCAAAGTTATGTGAGTAACACTGTTTGTTTAATTAGGATTTAGACTGATTAAAACCAATTAGGTTTATACCAATCCTCTTTGATTCCGTAAATGTTAGAAGAGAGGGGAAGTGAATAAAAAAAGGGGGGGGGGATTTCTGAAGCTTTCATCCAAAACTTCTCTGAGTGTGAGGGACTCTGGGATATTTAATCTGCATATATGTGCTCGTATTGTGGTAAGTACTTTGATTCTTGTCCTGTTTCCATTTGAGCTGTCAATTTTAGGCCCCTCTGTGCCCCTCATGTTTTTGTTGTTCCACTTATGAATATTGTACAGATAATACTGATCACAAGCTGACATGTGTTAGAGCAACTGCAGAGGTTACATATGCTATACCCAGTGGCACCAGGTGTTTTCAGTATTGGTGTTGCTGTGCATAGTTATTTACCAGCCAACTTTTTCTGACAGTAAGTCCCTGCTCAACAATATCACACCTTTTGCCATTAGTAATCACTAGGCACAATTTATTTTACAGGTTTGAAGAATCTACAAAGAATCAAATAAAAGCATTTCAACAGATTACAGAAGATTCTTCATGTCATATCTCCATTGGTGAAGATGAGCATCATGTAATGACACAAGTGTATTTCATTGGGCGAGGATCATGTGATAACCTGTCTGCATGTGAAGTGTTTGGTTTGCAGACAGTGAAGCATGGATCAGTAGCATGTGACACTGACACTCTGGGAAACAGTATCAGCACTGAATTTTGTCAGGATTCGGACTTACAGATGCACATTTCAGACAAGCAGTCTTTGCAACGGCAGTACTCCAGCAAGGAATTTGCCTCACTTTCAGTTTGTAAACAGCATCTGGAAGCAGATCTTGTAAATATTAATGAGTTTCAACCTAAAATGTGTGAAGAAGTATTTCCCTCAGAAGATGAAATGTTGTCCCATAAGACAATTCATAATCCGGGTGTGTGTAGAAATTGTGGAGAAAACACCCATCTCTGCCACACGTGTGGTAAAACTTTTAATACTGTCAGTAAGTTGAGAAGTCATGAGAAAAGGGCACATGAAGACACACCCAGCAGACATATAAGTGAAAAGAAACAAGTCTGTGGAGTCTGTGGTAAGGAATTTCATTTTACCAAGTACCTGAAGAAACATATGTTGAAACACGGTGAGAAAAACTTTGTCTGTGAAGCATGTGGGAAACAGTTTGAAACTAAATACATGTTAAAGATGCATCAGGAGTGTCATTCTGAAGATCGTCCATATATTTGCAACATCTGCAGATCATCGTACAAGAGGTACAGGAATCTTCTCGCTCATGAACAGGAAGTACACGGAATTTTTTCTTTAGGACCAGGAAAAGAGAAAGAGTCTTTAAGTTTCTCTTGTGATGTATGCAAAAAGGAATTTACTACGCAGAAAAGGTTGGTCATTCATATGAGAACTCACACAGGTGAACGTCCTTTCCATTGTAAACAGTGTGGTAATCAGTACACTTCACGGAGCAGCTTGTATGTTCATCGCAGAGTGGTCCATGAAGGCAGGAGGTGTGTTCAGAAGAGAGTTTTCTTATGTAATGTGTGCAGTAAAAGTTTTGCAACCAAACAGTGTCGTGATGTACATGTCCGAACACATACTGGTGAAAAACCATACGTTTGCAATATCTGTAACCGTGCTTTTGCTCAACGAGCAAGTCTTGTTCATCACAGTGCATCCCACACAGATTCTAGACCATATCCATGTACTCTTTGTGACAAAGCATTTAGACGTAGGGAGACACTCATTGTCCACATTCGCACACACACAGGGGAGAAACCTCACATTTGTGATGTATGTGGACGCGGATTTGCCAAATTGTCTCACATGAAGAAACACAGGCTGAAGATTCATACTTCTCTGCAGTCAAAGAAACAGTAACTGGTTCTGTAACACTTCAGCCTTGAAGATAATGGTGGTATATTGCTTCGACATATGGGGAATCAGTAACCCTGGTGATGAGTGTGTCAAACCAGAAGCTGTGTTTTCTCCAAACTGTAACTGCTTAGGAAGTTTTTTTTTTATATTCATCATATTAAATTGCTTAGGAAGCATCTGTAATTGAGTGACAGTGTCTAAACACCATGTTGAAATTGAGGACTGTTAAACATCTTGCATTTCTCTAGTACATAATGTCAAGACACAGAGGCTGGGTGTTCTGTAATATATTGCATGTGGAATTAAACAAAAAGATGTACTTGTAACACTGACACAGTGTGAGAATATCGAATGGTAATTTTTTTGTTTTATGCATATGTAGTTGGATGTTTTATGTGGATGTTTCTTTTAAATAACTCTGATAGAATTCTGCATATTTTCTATATACATACTTAGTTTTTTTATACATGCATACAGTGTACGTGTGAGTGTATTGTTAATCCCATATCTTTGTGTCAAGATACTAAGCAACGTGTACTTACATGCAAACCTTGTACAATCCAGAAGTCATAAGAAAGATGGATTTGTAGTCATATTCTAGTTATTATTTGTTTCTGTAGTTCTTAAGGGGTGGTACCTGAGTTGTGACACTGTGTTTATGTTTGGGTGTGTATTAATTCTGTAAAAAAAGTCTCTGGTGTTTGAAGTTTACATTCTGAGTATAATGTAATACTGTAGTTACTCATGTTGAATTTTTTTTGTATATCATTCATGAAAAAGTATACCCATACATTTAAGTCATAGTATACTTAATTTGGGGGGGGTTGTCATGAGACATACTTGTACTGTTATTGTTGAAGATACAAAATGAGGGTTTTTACATTTGGACTGACTGTTCTTGCTGTGCATTTGTTAAAGCACTGCTCATGTTGATGGCAGCAACGTCTTTTTATGGTTTTTCCATGTCTTTCACCTTTAGCATAATCAATGCATAAAATGTCTTGTTACTTTCTAATGGGTGCAGCTTTGGCCAAGATGGCATGTATAGTTGTTTCTTATCTACAGGCAGATATGAAAACCTTGGTGAGCAATTGCATAGGTTCTGTCGAAAACATGATTGTGCTTCAGCTGAATGTGTTTTTAACTGTAATACATTGATTACTGGTTGTACAATGCAGTCTGACTTAGTCCTGTACCACCATGGCAAATGTCATGGCTGTTCTTATGAGTAAACATTTGTATATATTTTGTTTCTAATTTTTTGAAGGAATACCAGTTCCATCTCTGGATGCTTATTACCTGCTACACTGTCTTCCCTGTAATTCAAGCACAGTTATCAGTGTTCTGTATGCTGCTTGATCAGTTATCACCTTTTTTATAAACTGGATGCTATTGGAGACATCTCCTCCTTAAGAGCTCAGGCATTACAGCACCAAAAACTTGTGTGCTTGCATGTGTGTGTGTGTGTGTGTGTATGTGTGAGAGAGAGAGGGGGGGGGGGGGGAGGGAGAGCCCCACCCTTCCCAACAAATTTTGTGCTTTTGGGTGGTGCCGGGTGGGCAGACAGCTTC
>Ga0123357_10002992_pt1 | contig 19133 bp, 16 predicted proteins | sample TergutEmb28metaG_FD_89873 | JGI IMG/M metagenome (GOLD analysis project Ga0123357, IMG submission 89873) | Embiratermes neotenicus P4 segment gut microbial communities from Petit-Saut dam, French Guiana - Emb289 P4 | ecosystem: Host-associated > Arthropoda: Insects > Digestive system > Gut ...
AAAGGTAAGAAAGTTGTGGTTTTTTTGTCAATCTTGCGGAGCCGACACCGAACAGAACGAAGTGGAGTGAGGTTGTTAAATCGAATTTTTATCGGTCTGTGTATATGTCAAGACTTTTATGTAATTTTGATTGCATTTCAAAAAAATAAACTTTTTTTTAACGTAACTTTTATTAATTAAATTATTTTTTTGTAATTTTACGCCCCGAAAATAATCTTAAAAATATCGTTTAAAAATATTGATTTTCAATAAAATGAGTAATATTACATCAATAGAAGTTATAGAATGGGCAAAGGATTTTCTGCAAAAAGCAGAAACGGAAATCACGCCCGAAGAACTGAAAAATCAGAAAAAATATGCCATCATGGTACAAAACGACAACGATAAACTTTTGTTGTCGAAGATGTTAGACGAATCGTCCCAGATTCGCAACAGTCGTAAACTTTCTCGCCGAATAAAAATTCTTATCGACCGCTACGGCGTACCTGAATTTTTCGGTAAAAGCGATGCGTTTTTGATGAAAATGTTTTCGTTAATCGGCTATCGCTTTGCTTTTATTGCTGTTCCGATTTTTAAAAAGCGTCTGCGGCTTGAAACAGCGGCTGTTATAATCGACGAGGCTGCACCCGTTTTGAACAAACATTTGACCGAGCGTACAAGCGAAAAAATCGGACAGAATGTAAATCTTCTCGGTGAAGTTGTGCTTGGAACAGGCGAGGCTGAAAATAGATACAAGCATTACCTTGAGGCATTGGAACAACCTAATATTAATTATATATCTATTAAAATATCAGGTATTTATGCAGGCATTAATCCTTTAAATTATGAAAAAAACAAAAAAGATTTAGTTGAAAAAGTTTCTACACTCTATCGTGCTGCAATGCAAAATCCGTACATTGACGAAAATGGAAACTCCCGTGCAAAATTTGTAAATCTTGATATGGAAGAATATAAAGATACGGAATTGACCCTTGACGTATTTAAAACAACTCTTTCGCAGCCGGAATTTAAGAATTTAGAGGCTGGGATTGTTGTGCAGGCATATTTGCCTGATGCGTGGAATTTTCAAAGCGAACTTTTGGAATTTGCTCACAAGCGCGTTGCTGATGGTGGTGCGCCGCTGAAAATGCGGCTTGTAAAAGGTGCAAATTTGCAAATGGAAACAATAATTTCATCTCTCAAAGGATGGGAAAATCCGATTTTCAGCAGTAAAACGGAGGTTGATGCAAATTATATGAAAATTTTAGACCGAAGTTTGCAGCCCGAAAATGCTTGTGTTTTGAATGTCGGAGTTGCCTCACACAATTTTTTCAGTATTGGCTATGCTTATTTGCTCGGTAAACAAAACAATGTGGAACAATATGTTACCTTTGAAATGCTCGAAGGAATGGCAAACCATTTGCCGCGAGTTATGCGCCATTTAGACAAGCAGATAATCCTTTACACGCCGGTTGTAAAAGATGAACATTTTTTGAATGCCGTGTCGTATTTAGTACGTAGATTAGACGAAAACACAGGGAAAGAGAATTTTTTGAGTTATTCTTTTAACCTTAAAATCGACAGTAAAGAATGGAATTTTCTCAGGCAACAGTTTGAAGATGCTTACGCAATGAAAGAGACAATTTCCAATGAGCCAAGACGCACGCAAGACCGCACCAAACCTGTTGAACCACAAAAAGATATAAATACTTTCAAAAACGAAGCAGATACATATTTCGACTGCCCTCAGAACCGATTTTGGGCTGATGAAATACGAAATAAATGGAAAAAATCAGCAAGCGACAAACCATACGAAATTCCAATACAAATATCTGATAATCAATTTTTTTCAGATAAAAAATTAAATTATTTTGATAATGGTCAAAAAGAAGAAATTTGTGTTTGTACTGTAAATTTGGCAAATCTTGCTCAAACAGAAAGTATGCTTCACAAGGCATCTCAGGACATTTCCGCTTGGCGCCAAACCACATTATCTCAACGCAACGAAATTTTGCATCGCACAGCCGATAAACTTGCAGCAAAACGCAGTGATTTAATCGGTTGCATGGCTGCCGTAACAGGAAAAACTTTCACCGAAGGCGATACCGAAGTAAGCACAGCGATTGACTTTTGCCGCTATTATCCTATTTCTTTGCAAGAGTTTGAAAATCTTAAAGATACGGAAATTTCACCAAAAGGAATTATTTTGGTAGTTTCTTCTGCCGATTTTCCACTCGCTACTGCTGCGGGAAATGTTGCTGCTGCATTAGCAGGAGGCAATTCGGTAATTTTAAAACCTGCAGAGGAAGCGTTTCCTGTGGCTTGGGAATTTGCGCAGTGTTTTTGGGAGGCTGGTGTGCCACGCGATGCGCTGCAACTGCTTTGCCCAGAAAACGAAGAACCTGTTAATTATTTGATTTCTAATAATTTAATAAATAATATTATTTTTACAGGCAAAACAAAAACAGCCTTCAAAATTGCTGAAAAAAATCCACACATGCCAATTATTGCTCACACCGGAGGTAAAAATGCGGTCATTTTAACATCCTCCGGCGACCGCGACCATGCAATCCAAAACGTTGTTGCATCGGCTTTTGGCAATGCCGGACAAAAACCATCATCATGTTCGCTGTTGCTTGTGGAAAAGGAAATTTTTAATTCTCAAGAATTTAAAAATAAATTAATTGATGCCGTTTCGAGCATTTCTGCAGGTAGTCAGTGGTACGGCGGGACAGGCGTAGGTCCTATGCTCACAAATAAAAACGAAAATCTCGAAATCGCTTTAAATAATTTGGAATCAGACGAACAGTGGCTTGTAAAGCCGGAATATGTTGATGAAAAACATTATATCATTCGCCCGTCAATTAAATGGGGAGTCAAAGAGGGAAGTTTTTCCTTTGAAGGGGAAATTTTTGCGCCAATGTTGTCTGTTGTCTGCATCGACAATTTGAAAGAAGGCATAAAACTTGTAAATTCAGGCGATTACGGTTTGACTTCGGGCTTGGAAACTTTGGACGAGAGCGAAATTGAACTTTGGAAAAACAGCATTGAAGCAGGCAATTTGTACATTAATCGAGGCACAACAGGTGCAAAAGTTGGCAGGCAGCCATTCGGAGGAATTAAATTGTCATCATTTGGTAGTGGAATTAAAATGGGGGGGGCAAATTTCGCAGCAAGTTTTGTTAATTTTAAACAAAAAACGATAAAAACAATTCCCGCTGCAAAAACAAAACACTTGCCAACGCTTTCGACAATGCTTAACGAAGCCGATAATGCTTATTTTCAATATATTATAGAAAATTATTTAGCCGCATACAAAAAAGAATTTCAAACCGAATATCAAACGCAAAAAATTGTCGGTGAAAAAAATACTTTCCGTTATTTGCCTTTGAAAAATATGGTTTTGCGTGTTGCCAAAGAAGATGGTATTTTAGATGTGGCAATGGTTTTATCTGCTGCAGCAACGGCAAAAGCAACCTTGACAGTGAGCATCGACCCTAATGACGCAAAATTGCCGATTTTGAAAAAAGCGTTGGAAAAAAGTTATCATATCAATGCTGAAAGCGAAGAACTTTTCCTTTTGGAAATGTATAAATATGATAGGATTAGAACTTTAAATACAAATATTTCCGATAAGTTTTATCAAACTGCCTCTAAAAATGGACAATATATTGCTTCACAAATTCCGCTTTCAGAAGGACGCGTAGAACTGTTAAATTATTTTAAAGAACAAACAATTTCATACGAATATCATCGCTACGGAAGTATGATGGAGGAATAAATTAAAAATTTTCAGTTTGATTTTCTTGAGAAAAATTTTAAGATATTCGTTTGCCGTTACAAATACCAATCAATACGCAGTTTATCTTGTATTTTATGCATGTCCTTTTTGACTATTAATCCGAATTTTTTTCTAAAGGATACGAAGTATTGATTTTTCAGCGGAAAAGCAGTACTTTTGTACTTGTTTAATTTTTATTAAATCAAAAATTTGTGTAATTTTTATGTCAAAAAAAATATCAGGATATACAAGATGTTCGTTTTGCGGGCGACCCGAATCATCTGTAAATATGTTGATTAGTGGATTGGATTCTACATATATTTGTGATGAATGCTCCATTAAGTCTGTTGAAATTGTTAACGAAAACAAAAAAATGTTTCAGCGGAAAAAACCATACAACAAAAATTCCATTCCCAAACCAATGGAAATCAAACAATTTCTCGACCAGTACGTCATCGGACAAGAGGAAGCGAAGCGTTTCCTTTCCGTAGCGGTTTATAATCATTATAAACGACTGGCGCAAAACACTGATTCTGACGATGTTGAGATTGAAAAATCTAATATCATAATGGTTGGAGCAACTGGAACGGGCAAAACCCTGCTTGCCAAAACTATTGCACGCAAACTTAATGTGCCTTTTACGATTGTTGATGCAACGGTTTTAACTGAGGCAGGGTATGTGGGTGAAGACGTGGAAACAATTCTTACTCGTTTGCTGCAAGTTGCTGATTATAATGTAGATGAAGCGCAACGAGGCATAGTTTTTATAGACGAAATAGACAAAATCGCTCGTAAAAGCGACAATCCGTCGATTACGCGCGATGTCAGCGGCGAAGGCGTTCAGCAGGGCTTGCTCAAATTGCTTGAAGGATCAGTTGCGCAAGTGCCTCCGCAGGGAGGACGAAAACATCCCGAACAGAAAATGATTGCTGTTGATACCCAAAACATTCTATTTATTTGTGGTGGTGCTTTTGATGGAATAGAAAAGAAAATTGCACAACGTCTTAATACTCATGTTGTTGGGTATGAGGCATCGTTGCAAACCAATCATATTGACCACAATAATATTTTACAGTACATTGCACCTCAAGACCTTAAATCGTTTGGATTAATCCCTGAAATTGTAGGGCGGCTTCCCATTTTGACATATTTAGAACCACTCGACAGAGATGCTTTACGCAAAATTCTTACCGAACCCAAAAATTCAATTGTCAAACAATATATCAAACTTTTCAGTATGGACAGTATTACCCTTCAATTTGAGGATGAAGTGTTGGAATATGTTGTAGATAAGGCAATTGAGTTCAAACTCGGTGCACGCGGACTGCGCGCAATCGTTGAAACAATTATGATTGATTCTATGTTTGAAATGCCTTCAACAACAGATAAGCAATTAATAATCAACATTGACTATGCCCGCAAAAAACTCGAAAAAACAAACGAACATCGACTAAAAGTAGCATAAATAGTCGTTCCTTAACAACCCTTTAACTTATTAACAATCAAAAAAAAGCAATGTAAGTGAAAAATTTATTAGACTTTTTTATATAATTAGAAATAGCCAAATCAAATTGACAGCATTTGCAGCACTTTTATTTGTTCTTCGTCAACTGATTTGTTATCTTTTATTGCCTTTGTAAAAGGTACATACACAATTTCATCGTTAATCATACCAATCATAATATTTCGTTGTCCCTCTTTTAGTGCCTCAATTGCTGCAGCGCCCATACGACTTGCGATGATTCGGTCTTGTGCCGATGGCGAACCTCCACGCTGAATATGTCCAAGTATTGTTACCCGCACGTCATATTCGGGATGTTCTATTTTCATACGCTCAGCCAGTCCGTTTGCTCCACCGGTAACTTCACTTTCGGTAACAATAACGATACTGCTGTTTTTGGATTTTCTAAAACCGTTGCTGATTAACTCTTCAAGTTGATCGACTTTCGTTTCACGTTCGGGAATAATAGCCGCCTCAGCACCCGATGCTGTTGCACTGTTTAGCGCCAAAAAGCCCGCATCTCGCCCCATAACCTCTATAAAAAATAAACGCTCGTGCGAAGAAGCAGTATCACGAATTTTATCAACAGCGTTGGTAATAGTATTCAGAGCGGTATCATATCCAATGGTTGTGTCTGTTCCGCAAAGGTCGTTATCGATAGTTCCGGGAAGTCCAATAATAGGAATATTATATTCTTGAGCGAAAACACGAGCGCCCGAAAAAGTACCGTCTCCGCCGATAACAATAAGTGCATCAATCTGGTGTTTTAAAATATTATCGAAAGCAATCTTTCTGCCTTCAACTGTAAGAAATTCCTGCGAGCGAGCGGTTTTGAGAATAGTTCCTCCTTGTTGAATAATATTGCTAACATTTTCTGTTTGAAAATCAACAATTTCGTCAGCAATAAGTCCTTTATAACCTCTATAAATTGCTTTAACACAAATCCCGTTGTATATTGCCGTGCGTGTAACCGCACGAATAGCAGCATTCATTCCGGGAGCATCGCCGCCCGAAGTCAATACTCCAATAGTTTTTATTTCATATCCCATTTTTATTTATATTCTCCAATAATATGTTTTATTTATTTATTTATAAAAAAAATACAAACCGTTTTTCCGCTGCATTATTTCTATTTGTTTATTCCATACTAAAATAGCATCTTCTTTTTCTGTATCCAACACAAAATCAGTAATATGAAGCACCATTTCATTAGTAAGTTCATTAACAGTCAAACGTATTTCAAAAAAAACATCTGTTTGCTCATCTTCCAACCATTGAAAACGAATATAATTATGAGGTTTTAAAGCAATTAACTTAGCCTGCTGTTTGTTCTCTTCCCAAAAGAAAGAATATAGACGGTCGGTTTCTGCCACTACCTGGTCGGCAAACCATTCCGACATCCCCGCAGGAGTCCCAACGGCTATCCAAACCGCATTGAGCGATGGCGATTTTAGATTATATTCCAATTCAATTTTTGATTTTTTCATAAGCAAAAGCAATTAAGTTTATTAAAAATGTGCAAAACATAATGGCAAAAGTTGTTGCACGCCTTTGATATGAAAAATTTCTTTATTACCGAAAAGATAAATATCAATAAAATTACCGAACCGCGTTTCGGTTTCAAGCAAAACCTGACGACAAGCGCCGCAGGGAGAAATCGGCGTTTGTAAAAAATCACCTTTTGTTAATGCAGCAATAGCAATGGCGGTTACGGGAGTTTGTGGTTGTTGTGCATTTGCATAAAACATTGCCACTCGTTCGGCACATAATCCCGATGGGAAAGCAACATTCTCCTGATTGCTCGCCGAAAAAATCATTCCATTTTCAAGCAATACCGCCGCACCAACTTTAAATTCGGAATACGGTGAATATGAAGTCAATACGGCTGCTTTTGCACTGTTTATCAAACTCTTAATATCATCACTCAATTCTTCAAAAGCGTATATATCTATCTTTGTTTGAATACTCTGTGATTTCATAAATTTTCTTCATAAATTAATTTGGCAAAGATAGAAATATTATTTTGAAAAATAAATACAAACAGAAAAAATCTTACTCCTTTTTCCAAGTTTGAAATTAATGACTTTCAAATTCGACTTTTTATCTCTTTGCTTTGCGCCTCGAAACTGGGTTTATCTAGTAAGGCGAACATATTTTTTTTGTATGCCTCAACTCCAGGCTGGTCAAACGGATTTACTCCGAGCAGATAGCCACTGATGCCACAGGCACGTTCAAAGAAATAAAGTAGTTGTCCGATATAATACTCGTCAAGGCGGGGGAGTTCAATTTTCAGTTGTGGTACGCCTCCGTCTAAATGTGCAATCATAGTACCAAGTTCCGCCATTTTATTAATATTATCAACTCGTTTTCCGGCTAAGAAATTCAGTCCGTCAAGATTTTCATCCCAGGTTGGAAAAATTGTTGTGTGATTGGGATTTTTCACCGTGATGACTGTTTCAAAAATTGTACGCTCGCCGTCTTGAATCCATTGCCCCATTGAATGCAAATCGGTTGTAAAATCTACTGCTGCGGGGAAAATGCCCTTACCTTCTTTTCCTTCACTTTCTCCATAAAGTTGTTTCCACCATTCGGCAATGTAATGCAATTTCGGATGAAAATTTACCAGAATTTCAATTTTTTTGCCGATACGGTAAAGTTCATTGCGAGCGACAGCATATTGCGCAGCAATATTGTTTTCAAAAGGAACAGAAATATCAGTTTGGGTTTCAATACTTTTCGCACCTTCAATTAATTTCCTGATGTCAAAACCTGCCACTGCAATCGGCAGTAATCCAACGGGTGAGAGAACCGAAAAACGTCCGCCAATATTATCTTCGATTGTAAATGTCTTATACTTTTCTTTGTCGGCTAAAATTCGTAATGCGCCATGCGATTTATCTGTAATACAAACGATTAAGTCCTTTGCAGCTGCTGCGCCCTGCTGCTGTTCGAGTTGAGTTTTCAGCAGACGAAAAGCCAACGCAGGTTCAGTTGTTGTTCCCGATTTTGAAATACAAATAATTCCGAATATCTTATTTTTCAATAAGCTCTGTAATTCAAAAAGATAATCTTCTCCAATATTTTGCCCGGCATAAACAATAACAGGATTTTTGCGTTCACGAGATAACCAGTCAAAAGAATTCGACAAAGCATCAATAACCGCTTTTGCGCCGAGATACGAACCTCCGATTCCAATACATACCACTACTTCGCATTGTTGTATCAAAGAGTTTGCTATATTCTCAATTTCCGATAAAAAATTAGCAGAGGTTTTAGACGGCAAATGCAACCATCCGAGGAAATCGCTTCCTTTGTCCGTGCCTTTGTGCAAGGTCTCATTTGCCTTCTGAGCGGCAAAATTATTGTTTTCAATCACTTTTTTATCGACAAATCCATATACTTTGTCGATTATCAATTTCATATTTTCCATAAATTAAAATAATTATAATAAACTTACAAATATATAAGAATTTTTTTTTCATTCTTTTATAAATTTTCCGCGCTCATTGCCGACTTTTATGATATAAATGCCTTGTTGCAAAGATGAAACATTAATTGAACTATTATTTGATAATTTACCTGATAAAATTTGTTTACCCGCTAAATCGGTTATTGAATATTGACCGTTTTCAAAATAATTAATAACTTTTAAATCATCTTTTACAGGATTCGGATAAATTTTCAACTGCATATTTTGCATCTCATCAATACCTGTTCCTTCTACAACATTGATGTAAAAACCCTGCACATAATCTTCGTTCGGCGATAATCCGTTTTTTATTGTTGCTGTAATTTCCACCATACCTGTTTCTATTGCATTGAAAATATTGTCCTCAATAGTTGCGTTTGAATCGTCTGTTATACTCCAAATAATTTCCTTATTTGAGGAGTAATACGGATAAACAATGCCTGTGAGTATGAGCGGAGTAAATATTTGAGCAGTTGTTGGTAGCCACGATATGCTATCAACGGAAATAAACAATGACGTTATATCCATCATTGCTTGCGATGCTTCTGTAGGCGAATAATACATAAAATTGCAAACCTTAATTCCTTCGCTCATTTCGCTTTTTATGTTTCCATCAAGGTCGGTAACAAAAAGGCGGTTTGTATTTTCATCTGCGATAACTAAATTATTTTCCACAATGGTCATTCTGCCGGGTGCTGCAGCTTTTGCTGTAATAGGTCCTGCTTGAGTGCCGTCGGGGAGGCAGGCGGGAAATGTTGTTACATTAACCACATCCATTGTAACGGCATCAAGCACTACCAATGCTGCTGCATTCGGTTCGAGTTCGTCGTAATATCCTGGACATGCTATATAAATACGATTATCTGTTGCAAGTACTTGTCTTGGATTTCGGCATCCGTCAGGCAAGATATACAGTGTTTTAGTCCATAACGCCGTGTCAATTACCGCCAAATAACCGGAACCTGCTGCCTTAGGAATACCGCTAATAACGGCAAGATTACCGAGTGCCACATATAGTTTTCCATTTGCTGCGGCAACTCCCGCAGGACTTGGATTACTTGACGTTATTCCTACGTCTATGGACATTTCCGACGGCAAAAACGACAATTCACGGGTAGCAAGTATTTGAGCAGTTGTGGCATCAATATTTGTATCAATGTTGTGCACGGCAATTTCAAGAAGTTTATCGCCGCCGGCATAACCTGTAATTCCTGTGAGAGAAACATAAAGTTTATTGCCATACATAGTGCCATAAGTTGGATTTGTTCTCTCTGTCCCCGACCCGATGCGAGCTGGAATTGTTGTTACCATACGCTGATTTCCATAAGCGGTAGACGGTGCGGCAAGATTAATAACCTTAATGAGGTCAGATCCCGAAAGAATTACATAGCCATAATCCCCATCAACAATAATCTGATTGGGTTGATTGCCAAGGTTATCGCCTTCTCCAACGGCAATCGGCGGGTCAGTTGTTAAATCGTAGGAGAAAAGCCCTTGCATCACAACATCAATAACCATAATTTTATTGTCATAGATGCCCAAGCCTACAGGAAGACAATATTCTTCAAGACCGGGATATCCTACCGAAAAATTTCCCCACAAATTGAAATCGTTGTCCAATACTGCTATTTCGTGAGTAGCACCGCAAGCGGCAAATACTATAGGGATATTCCATTTTGCAAATAATGTTATATCTTCGGTAACAGTATAAGGAAATTCAATTCTACAGTCTGAAAAATTGGAAGTTGCATACCATCCGTCAAAATGGAAATTCCCTGTTCTGTTAGTTTGTGGCTCAGTTTCTATGGAGGTTATGTTGTGCATCGACGGCACTGCCGAACCTCCGTTGGTGTCAAAAGTAACAGTAAACTGTGCCTGCAAATATTGTGTGCCAACGCAAAATACAAGTAATAATCCTGATGTTAATACAGATTTTAATGTTATCATTATTATTTTTTTTAATTATTTATCTTTTTAGTGTTCGTAAAAAATCTTTCGTTTGTACATCGACACGGCGGCTTTCAATGATTTTTTGAATTGATTTATTGTGTGTCCAAACGTTTAAATTATTATTTTGTAAAAAATTAAGAGTAAGGTCGGGCAGTTTGATGAAAAAATCAGCCAAAGTCCAGGCAATGCCCATACGAACATAATAATCGGAATTTGTAATATTTTCAAAAATTTCAAAAACATCGCTAATATATTGATTCTCAATAAAATTTTTCAAAATTTCTATTATACCAAAACGTATTTCGTATGGTTTATCAGAATGTAAATATGGCTTAATAAACTCCCACAAAAGAGGTTTTTCATTTTTTTTCACACTAAAACAAAACGAATCGCAAACAGCCCAATTATCAATACGCGGAACAAATGTAGCAGCGAGCATAAGGCGTTGTTCAACAGAAATTTTTACATAATTAATGATAAACCCCCGTACAAAAGTTTCTTCAACATACATATCTTCATTATCAGCAAGATATGTAAGCCAATCAGTTTTTTTTGCAATATCTTTTGCCATAGTACGTAAAACGCTTAATCGAATTCCTAAAATCCTGTTACTCTGAATATTAGGGATAAGTTTTGCATTAAATTTCTTTAATGATGGGTCAGCAATTTGCAGCAGTTGATTGCGAATTTCAATTTGCATATTTTTTTAATTACAAAAGGCAAAAATACAAAAAAAGTACAGAAAAATGTTATTTTATGAAAAAATATTGTTGGAAGTAAAAAATTTTATACTTTTGTGCATAAAAATCGAAGATGAAACACATTTATTTCCTTTCCGATGCTCATCTTGGTTCGCGGGTGGTTGCCGACCGGCGTGCGCATGAGAAGCATCTCGTTGATTGGCTCGACAGCATAAAAAACAATGCTTCAATAGTTTATCTTCTGGGTGACATTTTTGATTTTTGGTTTGAATATAAAACGGTAGTTCCCAAAGGTTTTGTGCGTTTATTTGGGAAACTATCTGAAATGATTGACCAAGGCATTGAAATTCACTTTTTTACAGGGAATCACGATGTCTGGGCTTTTGATTATTTTCAAACTGAAATAGGAATGCAAGTTCATCGCCAGCCGCTTACTGTCGAGCATTCGGGGAAAATATTTTATCTTGCCCACGGAGACGGATTAATATACAAAGATAAGGGTTCTATTTTCCTTCATAAAATTTTTCATAACAGATTTTTACAACGTGCTTTTACGTGTGTTCCGCCGCAATTGGGGCAGAATTTGGGCTATTTTTGGGCAAAAAAGAATCGTGAAAATATGAGCGAAAACGAAATGAAATACAAAGGCGAAAATGGCGAGCCGATAATCCTTTTTGCAAAAAATTATGTCCTAACGCACAAAGTCGATTTTTTGGTGTTCGGTCATCGGCATTTGCCGATTGATTTACAACTTTCAGATGGTCAAAGAGTTATTATTCTCGGTGATTTTGTAAATCTCTTTACATTCGGCGAATTTGATGGGCAAAATTTTGAATTAAAACAATTTTAATTGCCGAATAAATTTTCTTCTACCTTAATTTTTTCTATCTTATTTATTTTTTCTTTATTATATTTTCCGAAAATTTTCAAATAATTTTCCGAAAAACCGCTTATCATATTGTCTTTACAACGACTTTCCCAAAGGACATTTACTGTTTTTCCGATTTGAGAGCGATAAAAAATTTCGGTTTTTTCTTTGGAAAGACAACGAAGCAAATCACTGCGATATTTCTTTTGCTTAACAGGTATAATCGGTTCTATTTCAAGCATTTTAGTTCCTGCGCGTTGCGAATATGTAAAAACATGCAAGGCAGAAATGTCCAAATTTTTTATAAAATCAAACGATTTTTCAAAAAGTTTGTTCGTTTCCCCGTTCACACCAGTAATCACATCAACGCCTATAAAGGCATCAGGCATTAATTCTTTGATTTTATGAATTTTATAAGAAAAAAGTTCGGTGTTGTAACGGCGTTTCATCAGGTGTAAAACTTCGTCCGCTCCCGATTGTAAAGGAATATGGAAATGGGGCATAAAATGCTTGCTCTGTGCAACAAAAGCGATTATTTCGTCTGTAAGTAAATTTGGTTCGATTGACGAAATCCTAAAACGAACATCGTTTTTAATTTTATCAAGTTGAGTTATTAAGTCAAAAAAATTTTCTGTCGTTCCTCTACCGAAATCACCGATATTTACGCCGGTAAGAATAATTTCGTATGCACCTTGTGCAATTGCCTGCTCTGCTGCGGCAACGGTTTGCACTATTGTGGCGCTTCGGCTATGCCCGCGTGCGAACGGAATCGCACAGTATGTGCAGTAATAATCGCAGCCGTCTTGAATTTTCAAAAAAACGCGCGTGCGGTCGGAGTGGGAGCATGACGGACGAAACTCATTAACTTTCAGAATATCAGAATGTTGTATCTGAATTTTATTTTCATTAAAATTTTTCAAATAATCAACCAAATCAAATTTTTCGTTTGCCCCCAAAATCAAATCAACGCCTGCAATTTTCGCAATTTCATCAGGTTTGAGTTGTGCATAGCAACCTGTAACAATCATAATAGCAGTTGGATACATATTTTTAAGGTGTGAAATTGCCTGTCGGCATTTATGGTCGGCAACATCAGTAACCGAGCAGGTATTTATTATGCAGACATCGGCAGTTTCGCCTTTTACAGCACGTATATAACCATTTGCGAGAAGTTGTTGCCCGATTGAAGACGTTTCGGCAAAATTCAATTTGCAACCCAAAGTATGAAAGGCAACTCTTTTAGCATTTGAGGTCATTTTCTAATTTTCTTATTATTTTACAGTATGCAAAAATAATATTTTTTTACAAAACACGAGATTTTTTTATAGGTATAAAAAAATGCACGAGCCGAACTTTCGTGCATTCCCTTTTTTGATTACGGATTCCAAGGATATTGGTATTTTACTTTGGCACCGATAATTTCGTCGTATGTGCTAACAATCCAGTCAACAACATACAGGCGTGCATAATCACCGGAGTTACCTATCGATATCACATATCCACATTTTGGTTCAACAGCTATTTGCCGTACAAATCCGCTATTCGGAATTTTGTTAATAGCTCCTAATCCATTTACTTCTCCAATACTGGCAATAAGACGACTATCTGGACGAAAGTTGTTATCGTAACTCATCCATAAATTATCGTTTCCTATGGTAATATAGCCAGCATCTATTGGATTTCCTCCATCTATGTACATATTTTTCCCATTATTTGCAATTGATACTGTTATCGTTCCTTCTGGGTCAGGAACACTTGAACCACCTCCGTTTTCATCGTCTTTACTGCAACCAACTACAAAAACCAAACTTAAAACCATCAAAGTTTTCATTAAAAATAAACTAAAATCTTTCATATTAAAAAAATTATTTTATGCTTCAAGTCCCAAACAAGCGATTATTTAAAATAAAAAAACGTGGGACTTTCACTATATCTGCACCCGAGATCTTCAACTACCCATACAACAGACAAGCAAACCCCACGCCGATAAACAGCGTGAGCGTTCGGCTACTTATCCTTGCTGTATTTGAATTTGTTGAAGATTCGAGTACAAGAATAAAGCTAACGCTTTTTTTTTAAAATAAAAATATTTTTCCAGTTCTCAACGTTTTGAGCCCTTTAGGAATTGAGTACAAAGGTATTTATTTTTCTGCAATATCACACAATATTTTTTCAAAAAAAATTTTCTCCGATAGAAGAATTATAATTATCTCTGTAGAAAAATTTTATAACAAAATTTGTTTTTAATTCTTTTTTTATGTAATTTTGCGGAAAATTAGAAGTGAATAAAAATGAACTTTTGGCAATTAAGAAATCAATTTTACGACTTGGTGTGTTTCAATGTGAATCAAGTTTATGCGTGGCAACCTGATTTTGAGAAAAACAATCTCACTCGTTGGACAAAGCAAAATTTGCTTGTAAAACTGCGTAATTCGTGGTATAGTTTCCCTGATTATCTGAAAACGCCTAATATTCAGCATTTTGTGTCGAACAAAATTTATAATCCTTCGTATGTCAGTTTACATTCTGCATTGGCATTTTATGGCATTATTCCCGAAGCAATCGTGCAGACAACCGCTGTGAGTTCGTTGAAAAAAGCAAATTTCGAGAATGTTTTCGGCTCATTTTCATATCAACAAATTTTACCCGAATTGATGTTCGGAAATGAACAAAAAACGTTTTTAAATAAGCATAGTCTGATTTTTGCTACTCCCGAAAAAGCAATTTTAGACTTGTTGTATCTTTATCCACAGTACAATAACGAACAAGAAATTACAGAATTACGTTTTGACGAAGAATTTATGCAAGAAGATTTGAACGTAGAACGTTTAAATGAATTTACGGAAAAATTTCAATCAAAAATATTAAGAAACAGAGTTAATTTACTTTTAGAAATTTACGATTTATGCTAAATTTAGAACAAATACAAAATTATTTTCCGCCACAAATCAGAGAAAATCCTGCTCATAAAAAATACATTGTAAAGGAATACATTCAACTGATGATTTTGAATTTTTTAGCAACTTCAAAATTTGTAAAAAAAATCACTTTTATAGGTGGTACAAATTTGCGTTTAGTGAAAGGAATTGACAGATTTTCAGAAGATTTGGATTTTGATTGTAAGAATTTTTATGTCGAAGATTTCGCAAAAATGTCGCAATCGGTTTTGACTTTTTTGCAACGGTCGGGCATACGAGCCGAAATACGAGAAAAGCAAAGCGAAAAATTAACAGCATTTCGTTCAAGAATTTATTTTCCTGAATTGCTGTTTGAATTAGGATTGTCGGCATATAAGGAAGAACGGTTTTTAATTAAGGTTGAAAGTCAAAATCAAGAGTTTGAATATACGCCTCAAATGACTAATATCAGCAGTTGTGGTTTTTTCTTTTCATTTCCTGTTCCGCCCGATGATGTATTTTGTGCAATGAAATTGTCCGCATTACTTTCACGGGCAAAAGGACGCGATTTTTATGATGCTTTGTTTTTACTTTCTCAAGCAAAGCCAAATTACGATTTTCTTGGTAAAAAACAGGATATTCACAATCTAACGGAACTAAAAGCAAAATTAATAGAAACAATAGAAAAAGTAGATTTACAACGTAAATCCAAAGATTTTGAACATTTACTATTTAATAAGGAAAATAGATATAAAATATTGAATTTCAGTGAATTTATCAGAAAAATGAATTAAGAAACAGCAATTTTAAACTATTTTTTTAATTACCCATTTCCGACAAAAATTTTATTCTCACCAAACGTATTTCACTCTCAGTAAAATCATTTTCTCCAAGTTTTTCCAACGCATTATGTACATTGTCGGTTTCGGCAGTGCTGAAATAATCAACAATTTCCTGAACGTGGTCGGGTTCCATAACTTCATTTAAAAAATAATCTATCTGAATTTTTGTACCGGAATAAACTATTGCTTCCACCTCGTCGAGCAATTCGCTGAAATCAAGTCCTTTTGAAAGCGCAATATCATCGAGTGCAATTTTTCGGTCAATTGCTTGAATGATAGATACTTTTATTGCTGATTTTTTAGCAACCGACCTCACTCTCAAATCTTCTGGACGCTCAATCTCATTATCTTTGACGTGCTGGGCAATAATTTTGACAAATTCCTCTCCATAGCGTTTTGCTTTCCCAATGCCAACGCCCGGAATATTTTGCAATTCCTCAATTGTAATAGGATATGAGGTTGCCATTGCCTCAAGCGACGGGTCTTGGAAAATCACAAATGGCGGCAAATCAAGTTTTTTTGAAATTTTTTTCCTTAAATCTTTTAAAATAGAAAATAGAACATCGTCACCTGCACTTGAACCGCCTCCGGTTGCACGAATAGAAGGGTCGCCATCTTCTTCTTCAAATTCTGTATCTTTTACAACAAGGAATTCGGTAGGTTTTTTCAAAAATGCCTTTCCGGCGGGAGTAAGTTTTAACAAACCGTAATTTTCAATTTCTTTTGATAAAAACCCTGCAATAAGTGCCTGACGGATAATTGCATGCAAAAATTTTTCTTCCTCGTCGTTGGCAGTAGCAAACTGTTCGAGTTGGTCGTGTTGATAAGTTTTTATATCAGCGGTATCATTACCTTTAAGAATATCAACAATATGTTCGGCTTTAAATTTTTCTTTAATCAATTGAACAGTTTCCAAAATCAAAGTCAAAAGTTCTTGTGCGTCAATTGTTTTATGCTGTTTCAAGCAATTATCGCACGAATGGCAATTGTCCTGTTTATATCCTTCACCAAAATAATGCAGTAATAATTTTCTTCGACAAATTGACGATTCGGCATACGCTTGTGTCTCCAAAAGCAACTGACTCCCTATTTCCTGTTCGGCAACCGGCTTCCCCTGTTGAAATTTTTTTAATTTTTCCAAATCTTTTATTGCATAGAAAGCAATACACTGACCTTCACCGCCATCGCGCCCACCGCGACCTGTTTCCTGATAATACCCTTCCAAACTTTTGGGCATATCATAATGAATAACAAAACGCACGTCCGGCTTATCAATTCCCATTCCAAAGGCAATGGTGGCAACAATTACATCACATTTTTCCATCAGGAAAGCGTCTTGATTTTCACTGCGAACCGACTGGTCTAATCCGGCATGATATGGCAGAGCAGAAATTCCATTTACTTTCAATGTTTCGGCAAATTCTTCCACTTTGCGTCGGCTTAGGCAATAAATTATCCCTGATTTTCCATGCTGATTTCTAACATATTTAATAATGTCTCTATCAACATCTTTTGTCTTTTGTCTTACTTCATAATATAAATTTGGGCGGTTGAAAGACGATTTGAAAACTGTGGCATCGAGCATTCCGAGATTTTTTTGAATATCATTTTGTACTTTGGGAGTTGCTGTTGCTGTCAGTGCAATAATTGGGGCTTTTCCAATAGCCTGAATCATTGGTAAAATACGCCTGTATTCAGGACGAAAATCGTGTCCCCATTCAGAAATACAGTGTGCCTCGTCGATAGCATAAAACGAAATTTTAACATTTTGTAAAAAGAGCATATTTTCCTCTTTGTTTAACGATTCGGGTGCAACGTAAAGCATTTTTGTTTTTCCTGCAATAATATCGGTTTTGACATCAGCAATCGCCTCTTTGCTTAACGAAGAATTTAAAAAGTGTGCAATTCCATCATCTTCGCTGAAATTTCGCATCGAGTCAACCTGATTTTTCATCAGAGCAATTAGCGGCGAAATAATAATTGCCGTTCCATCCATAAGCAATGCCGGCAATTGGTAGCACAATGATTTACCTCCGCCTGTTGGCATAAGCACAAAAGTGTTCTTATTCTCCATAAGATTATTTATTATTGCCTCCTGATTGCCTTTGAATTTGTCGAACCCAAAATTTTTCTTCAAATGGGTTAAAATATCTGTTTTCTTTGCCATATTCTTTTTATAATAATAAAGTAGTGCGAAATTAATATTTTTTTTATTTACAACAAAAAAATAATTTTAAAAAAAAATTTTTATTCGTAAAATAACCTGATTTCTACCTGCAAAACGACCTAAGTAAGGGAAAATCAGGTTTTATAAATAATATTTTGATGTGGTTGCATGCATCTTTTAGTCGATTATAATTCTTTTCGGCTTTGAGCCGAAGGTAGTTTCGTTTTTCATTTCGAAATTACTATTCTTCTTAATAATAATAATATTTTATTTTATCTCGTATTTATTTTATAATCAGATTGTTATTAATAAAAATAAATAATTAAAATTTATGATATTTTTTTATTTTTAATGTGCTAAATTTTACAAAAAATACATAAAAAACATTAAAAATAAATATTCTTTTTAGTAAAATGTATTATGTGATTTTCTTTTTTTCTAACTTCGCAAAATATTTAAAATAAAAAAAATAATTAATTATTACTAATTTTTAAATTTTATCAAAATGAGGAAATTTACTTTTTTAATGGCGCTGGCGTTGATTTTTTCCGCCGCAAATGCGCAACAGATGAGAAAGGAGTCGTCTTCTAATGGTATGCAAAAATTTTCCAAGACAAAAGTTATGCAATCGGCACAACAGTTGTCAAGGGAACAAATGCATCAGATGAGGACGCTGAACCTTGCAAGAAATGGGCAAATAATGCCTGTTAAGGCTCCGGGAGATGTGAAGTTTTCCGAGGGATTTGAAACTTATAACTATGACATGCCACCGACAGGAGGTTGGACAAACTACGCTACTACTACCGCCCAAACCCCATGGTGGGTAGATGATGGTTATAACAGTGATTTGGAACCTTATGAAGGATATCAATTCGTAGTTAACTTATGGGATTATGAAAATGACCGCGATGCATGGATTTTTAGTCCCGCTATATCTCTTACCTCAGGGGTAACCTATCGCATAACTTTTTGGACAAG
>Ga0123357_10002993_pt1 | contig 19131 bp, 9 predicted proteins | sample TergutEmb28metaG_FD_89873 | JGI IMG/M metagenome (GOLD analysis project Ga0123357, IMG submission 89873) | Embiratermes neotenicus P4 segment gut microbial communities from Petit-Saut dam, French Guiana - Emb289 P4 | ecosystem: Host-associated > Arthropoda: Insects > Digestive system > Gut ...
GTTTTAAAATTAGGTATCCCGATTGTACTATAAGAGCAAAACGACACATGCATTTTATAAATAGTTTTATCAAAAATGTAAGCGTTTGGGATCCCACAACACATTTTTAAACATTTTAAGTAAGGATGTGTTTTCTTGGAAGGACCTGAAGATGAATCTGTAGGAATCGAAACATGCTGCCTAGTACAATAATAAACACAATAAAATTTTGTTTTTTTGACTGACACATCATTGTATATTTATATATTTGATGTTTTGTTATTACTGGACAGAAAGTGATGAACTCCATTAAAGTAATTTAGCGTCTGATTATCACATGTTATGTAACCTTAGTTTGGAAATACGAGTAAAAAGGAAACTTTTAAAATGTTGCATTTAGAGGGTTGCTGTTTATGGATCAGAAACATAGACCTTAGGAAAAAACGAAGATAGGGTCGTAAATGCATTTGAAACAAGGTGATAGAGAAGAATGTTCAAGATAAAATTGACAGATAGAATAGCGAATGATGAAGTTTTTCAAAAGGCGAAAGAAGAAAGTTTATTTTTAAAACTCTTAAAAGATACACGTCACTCATGGATTAGGGCATACAATTAAGCATAACGAGTTTGTAGTAAATATCCTTGAAGAAGCAATATCCGGAAGAAAGGGCGTAGGAAGGCCTCGACTACAGTACTTAAATCAAGTTGCCAGAAACACAGGAGCTGATAGTTATACAACAATGAAAAGAATATCCTGCAACAATTCCAGATGGAAAGCTGCCAACCAATCAAAAGACTGAAGGATAAGAAGAATGTTACCGTTTAAAAATATCCGGTATTTTTATTAGATCACGTGCTCATGGATCTTGTTCCGACAAAACGTAATTCGTAAATGAAAGTTATTTGTCAAAACGGTCATAATAATATTAAAAAACTCTATAAATGTATTTCTTCTGTTTCAGGTAAATTCAGTGCTCGGGTCTGCACTTGTGTTCGTGTAACTTAAGTAATTCGGCTCGAAAGTGTGTTGCTGCCAAAGAAGAGAGACATCACATAATCTATGTGTTGCAATGGTCGGAAGTTACCCCGTGACATTATTGGGAATATCCACTTCGTGTGACTACGATTTGTCAAGGCCGATTATGGTTCGGCAATGGAGGCTGCATCAGCCAACAGACATAAACGTCATTTCGGCGAAGCCCCTTGTGCTTCCTACCGTCATTGCTTGATTGACAGTGCATTGTTTTTGTATTAAAGTATTAGAATCGAGAAGTGTCGTTTACCTCGTGTGCGGACTACAGTTGTAACTTTCCTTCGACCATCAGGTTCGTCTGCGCGTGAGCGTTGTCATGGATACGACGTTAGGGCGCCGCGTGGCGGCCGCAGTGCGAAGTAGCTCCAACTTCAGTGGAGGTGGCGGTAATTGTAATATCAACTTGTCTGTTTCGTCAGGCAGTCATAATCCTGGTGCTTCGGCAAGCGTGCTTGTCGGCAGTTCGACTACGGCGACATCTGGCGTCGGAAGTGGGAGTTTATCGTCGTCGTCCACAGCAACAGGTCCGAGGTTACGTAGACAGAGGAGTTACGAATGGAGGGAAAGGCAGTATAGTACTTCGGAAGACGAGAATGTGGTGACCACGGCTGGAGGGACAGGCCTGCTTCACGTGGGGAATACGCGGACAAGTAACGCCAGTTTGCAGTCCACAGGGGGCGGAAGTACGGGGAAGCAGCGGGCCAGCCCGACAACTGCTGTTTATGCTGCCGGAATTGCATCGCTTCTCGCCGGGTACTCCAGTAAGTACACGTCATTATTATTATTATTATTATTAATTTTGTGTCGACATTGTCAAAATTAGAAAAGGGCTTAGAAAAATATTGTTTAACTCTTTAAACGACGAGTTAAATCCAATCTGTTAGCATCATTAGGAGCTAACCGTATTTTCCACGTTAGCAGGGTAAGGGTTAATATGTGTGTGTGTGTGTGTGCGTTTGTGTGTGCGTTTGTGTGTTTGTGTGGAACTTAGAATGTCACAGTAAGGGAAGAATATAGGTCGAGGGTACTTGGTAATTAGCTACCCAGAAGCATACTTGGTGACAGGATAACGGAGAAAAATTGAATGGCGTTGATCAGTGTGAAGTACTCTTCTCCAAATACTGTTCGCGTTTTCAAAAAATGGTATTGAAATAGACGGATATGTGACATTTGCGCAGTAGAGGACGGATACCTCCAGGATTTGGTGGGTAAACGTCATAGAAAGAGACCACATCGAATGTTTAGCAATGTATGAGAGGATAATAAAGAAGTAGAATGGCAGGCCATGGAGTGGATTAAATGGCTCAGAGTAGGGACAGGTAGCAGGCAGGCTGCTGTGAATACGGTGATGAACTTTTGGGTTCCATGAAATGTGATGAATTCTTGACAAACAGCAAAACTGTTAGTTGCAGATGAAGGCCTCTGCTGCAGAGAATTGCGAAGTTAAACTAGTTCAGAAACCATAAAACCTTTGCACGTAATGTGCATAGAACTTAGTACAGGCCAGGTAATTGAAGGGCTTTAGGCGCTTTAGGAAAATTGCGAAAAGCGATTATTAGCTTCGTCATGTCTGTCCGACCGTCCGTCCGTCCGCATGGAACAACTCGGCTGCAACTGGACAAATTTTCATGAAATGTCATATTTGAGGATTTTTCGAAACTCTGTTGAGATATTTCAAGTTTCATGAAAATGTGACAAGAATAAAGGGTACGTCACATGAAGACCAACATATATTTGTTGTCATTTCCCGCTCATTTCTTCTTAGAATGAGACATGTTTCGGACAAAAGTTATAGAGAATCTCAAAAGACACATTTTCTGTTCAATAACTTTTTTTTTTTCTAAAATAGTTCCTTTTATGAGATAGAGTGGAAAATATTTTAGAGCGGGGCAGGCCACAGATGAAAATATGGCGCATGCACATAGCAAGTTGGATACCTAAGGCTACAAACACACATTCAGATTGTGTAATACTCATTGCTTTCCCACTACAACAACGGTCGCACGATCGCCCCTCGTTGTTGCCTTATACGTAGATTGTCTGTCTTGTTATATTCTTATCGCGGAGGCTTCGGCTCTATCCTACGTAACTCTGCAAGTTTCGTGGTGGTCAAAGTGGCACTGAAGTGTTTCATTTTATTCTGCTTTACCCTGTTAATCACTATTCCACCATTGTTCCACACGCATCCCTGACTTTCACTTCTCTGGTTACATGGTAAGATAGTTGTAATTTTCTAAGTGTTTAATGTATTAGGAAGATGATCAGCGATATGCAGGCCAGTTTCCTTTTGACCACACACAACCCTGAAATAAGATGGAGCAACCTAACTTTCGGGACCTGAATGGCACGCATCAACACGCTTCCGTTTTGTTAGCAGCACCTGCAACAATTGAGAAGTTATTTTGAAGACTGTTCATGATTTTATTGCTGCAAAATTATGATTTCTTGTCTGCAGTCTCTTGAGTCCCATAAAGCAATTTTTTTTTTTCATGAATCGTGTACTTCCAAATAAAAATTACACATCAGACATAGCTATTTACCAGATAGTTGTGGTTGTGTAAATAATTGAAAACTTGTTGTATCTTTATTTATATAAGTAGTTTTATTGCTATATATATATATATTGTTTTGTCATTAAGATATACACTGCAATAAAATACTGTGCACATCATTTGTTACGATATTGTGCACAGTATTTCTCAGTACGATACTCTACACAGTACTTCTCAGTACGATACTGTACACATTAATTCTCAGTACGATACTGTACACAGTATTTCTCAGTACGATACCGCACACAGTATTTCTCAGTACGATATTGTACACAGTATTTCTCAGTACGATACTGTACACATTACTTCTCAGTACGACACTGTGCACAGTACTTCTCAGTACGATACTGTACACAGTATTTCTCAGTACGATATTGTACACAGTATTTCTCAGTACGATACTGTACATAGTATTTCTCAAAACAATACTGTACACAGTATTTCTCAGTAAGACGCTGTGGACAGTACTTCTCAGTATGATATTGTACACAGTATTTCTCAGTACGATACTGTACACAGTATTTCTCAGTACGATATTGTACACAGTATTTCTCAGTACCATTCTGTACACAGTATTTCTCAGTACGATACTGTACACAGTATTTCTCAGTACGATACTGTACACAGTATTTCTCAGTACGATACTTTACACAGTATTTCTCAGTACGATATTGTGCACAGTGATTTCCGTTGCAGTAGTGCACACATCATTGTTTGGCACAATATTACATGCAGTGACTTTTATTTTCTGATCTTTCTCTAGCTGTTTGGTGTTTTCTGTTAGACATTATGTACGAGAGTAATAGATAGAAGCAAACCAATCTTCTAATATTACTTTATTTTGTGCGGTGTAATAGATTAGGTGCTGAACCTTGATCTTGAGATGTGGAGTTAGGCTGGAGGGAGCACTTTTTGGGTCAGAAATATTAGTACCTTTCTGTGGTATTACGTCACATCCGAAAAAAAAAATACATCCACTTGCACTAAGGTGAGGGCATAAAATGTTACATAAACTCTTATTATTTTGTGGGTAATCCTTGCAATCCTTTCATTAGCAATATTTTACGTAAAATGATTTTAAGTGTAAATTTAAATGGCAATTCGTAATTATCAATATTATAATACTACAGTGTATCATATGAAACATCCGCGGGTCATGTGAGGGGGTTTTCTGTATAATTGAATTGTACAACAAAGCCATAAAAAATTAACTCAATTTGAAGTGATTTCCTTCGCTGCTGATATTACAGAAAGCTGGCTCTTTACATTGTAACTCCACAAGTTTATACTTGTGGAGATCCCGCATCGGATAAGTTGGCCATTCAGTCAGGCCCATTTCATCTTGCCACTTGTGGAATACTGTCGCTCTGTTTGACTGCGCTGCCTTGTCCAACCCCCTCTCCCCAGCCCCACCGTCCAATCAGTATACACCTGTTGCCTACAAGCATGTGCGTCGCTTGCATCATAACCAAACACCGAACTACGCTCACTGCACACCGCATTCGTGCCGGAACATGTAGCTGTGTAAAGCACGAACATACCAATAAAAATAAAGTACCTTCCTAGTCCCCACACAGTGTATTTATACGTGCCGCTGGGGAATGAGAACAAACAGCGATTATTTCACTGAAGTACAACCGGCTGATTTTATCATGGGCATTGTTAGAGTTTACTTAAGGCAGCAAATAAATTTTTACGTAATTATTACATATATTTCAGGAGAAGAATAACGTGGGCGGGGCATGTTGCACGTATGGGAAGAGAAGAGGTGCATTTGTTGTTGTAGTGTTGAACATGAGGGAAGGAGACCACTTGGATGATCTTGTCTAAAATGGTAGAAAAACACTGGGAAGGATCCTGAATAAATTGGTTGGGAAGGCATTGAGTTGTGTAACCGGTCAGGGTCCGTATTTCAAATCTCGGACTAGGCAATCAAGAAGATGAGAAGATAAACTGATCGTCTGGCATTGGCTAGTTTATATTGAAGGGTGAAAGGTAAAGTTTGTTTTGGTTGGCACACGTGCACCTGCCGGACTGTATGGGCAGATTGCTGATTTGCCTCTTTCAACATATGGTTTGATTCTCATGCTTATCGCGGGGTCTGCTGTGCACAGGTGTACATTATTGTGGGAAAGTTTTAATTGGGTTTTCCCTAAAGTAGCTTTTTTCTTTGACAGAGGGGGAGAGAGACATATGGATAGGGTGCTGATGCATCTCTTTTCCATGTAAGGTTTGTAATCTTAGCGTGGCCAGCTGTGCACAGGTGTTCATTGTTTACACTCGGGTTTTTTCCGCAGTAGCTTGTTTCTTTGACAAGGGGGATATATATATATATATATATATATATATATATATATATATCAAAGAACACGAGCATGCAGATTCATTCAGTCTGCTGTAGAATTTCAATGAGCAAAGATCAGTAAGTTAGTGGCAAAGAACTCAGTCAATTGTGTAATCTTAACGAGTAAAGACGAACACAGAGGATTCTAATCCTCCTGCATATTCCTTGAGAAAGATCCATGCTTAGCTTACGACGAGCTTCAAAATTATTGCAAATGAAAGAGGGCAAGTTAGACGGTTACAGTGGATGTATCTGGCTTAGGATAGGGACAAGTGGTTCACTGTTGTGAACATGGTAGTGGACCTTCCTGTCCAATAAATTGCGGGAATTTTCGTTTCTAACCGAGAAACTCTTAGCTTTTCAAGAAGGGCTTTGCTCTATGGAGTTATTCCAGAAGGACAAGTGGGCGGAGCCTGTAATGATCCTAACAAAGTGACTTTCGTTCTCTCCACCTACACACTGAAATACGTAATGTGTCTCACTTTTCCGTGACATTCCCTTTCTTCGACTTTTCTGTCGTTGTTTATTCCCCCTGTCTTCAAATCTTCATGCAGCAAAGGTCTTTCAGTTACAGTATGAAAAAAGAAGCGCGTCAGAACGCTGTAACATTAATTTTGAGTCTGATAAGCTGTGACATACGTGAATTGTCAGTAGGCTTACCGTGACAAATTGACGCCATCCGTCAGTAGCAAATTTTGATCGCTGAAGCAATTACTGTTAATCAGTAAATTAATCGATATAATTGAAGCGAATGCACATTAAGTTTTACCAACCACGGTGGATCAGGCGGTAACGCATCTGGCTTGAAATCTGCAGGTCTTCGGTCATTATTATTATTATTATTATTATTATTATTATTAATATTACTGCAATTGAGTTTCCGCTTGGTGGCGGTAGTCCTTACACTAATACAGACAAAACAAATAAAAATAAACATACATAGACGAAACAATAAAAAGCAGTACAAACGATACACAACAAAGTAAATACAAGTACACATTACCAAAACACCCACACATGCACACACTCACACATTAAAAAGCAAGTTAAAGTTTTGATCTCTGCTTGAATACCGAATCACTTGCTAAACAGCAAATTGTCGTAGCCCACCGATACAAATTTTTTAAATAAGAAATATAAAGCTTCACAGATCCATAATAGACGAACACGTAAATATGTTACGTTTTTAGGACAGTATGACGAGAAGCAATTGTCTTTTTGTAGGCACAAGATTTTGACAAAAAGTTCATTTTTGTCCGGACTGTCTAGTAACGTGGGAATCTCGGTTGGTCCAAACACGTGGGTTACGACAAATGAGTCTCTTGAAGGGTGCGTGGTTTTCCTCAGTCCCTTTAAGTGTTTCCGTGGAAGTCGCTTAAAGTATGCCACGACCGATTTCTTGTACATCGTTTTAAATTGTGTAGTCAAATACTCTAAGTTCTGGTCCGAGTCACTGACAGGGCAGTTAAAATAGATCGTGTTACTTTTTGTTATATGATTAACAAACTGGTTTTAAATTTGAAGCTAACAGAAATGTTTAGTTGGTAATTGTTAACGGTTATGTCATATTCAAGACACAGTGTTAGAAATACTCAAAGTGGAGTCGTGATCTGCCAGGCTCTAATGAGGTGTCTTCTGCCACACGGTGGGTCGGGATAGCTCAGTCGGTGTAGCGAATGGACGGTCAGTGCATCGAATCCCCGTGGGGTCAAGATTTTTCGCACCCGTCCAGAAGGTCCTGGAGCCCACCCAGCCTTCTATACAATGGGTACCGGGTCTTTCCCGTGGGTAAAGGGGACTGCAGTGGCACAGTGGTTAAGGTGCTCTGCTATAAATCGGAAGGTCGTTGGTTCGATCCCAGCTTGTGTCATTGGAATTTTTCATTGACATAAAATCCTTCCGATCGCACTATGGCCCTGGGGTCGACTCAGCCTCTAACAGAAATGAGTACCAGGAGCATTTTCTGGGGATAAAGGCGACCGATGCGTAAGGCTGACAATCTTACTGCCATCCGGTGCCGTTGCCATAAAGTCTGGGAACCTTAACTTCCTGGAACCCTCTGGACCACTTCAGGCCTCTAACGGGACTGCTTTACCTTCTATCTGCGTCTAAACCTTTCGATCACGTCTGATTTGACGTTCTATAAGCCGTAACACTGTACTGTACTTGATCCGATAACCGGCAAGTTAGTTTTGTAGAATTCTCAACAAATTTACCAGAAGGGCCAAGCTGATCCGGATATTTGGCGATCCGGATAACCAGCGTCCGGATCAGTGGAATTCTACTTTATATATTTATGTGTTTTTGACGAAGTTGACACTACTTCAGACGATGTATCATCTAACGTTACGATGATGCATGAGTGGGCAGAAATTTGTAAGGAGGCTGTTATGACCATACTCAAGGCACTTTCCCGACATTTGTCTGGAGTGATTGAGAAGAAATATGATAACTCTGAGTCATTGTTCAGGTGTCGTGGCTGGAATTTGATCCCGGGACCCACAAAACAAGAAGAAGTCGTTGCGTTCTCGACTACAGTGTTGTGTATTGGTGTCCGTGACTTCATTCGGAATTTTTAACGAAAGATATATTGTGAACCACGGAATGTCGAGTTCCAGGCATCGGTTTGTAAACTTACCGGTTTAATATATAGAAATGTTTCTTTTATAAATTGTATTTAACCGATCGGCCTCAATAAGGCGTCACTACTACGGGATACAATATAACGCTGTTTAAATGGCAAGGTGTTCTTTGTTTGATATAGCAGGCACTATTCTTCCATTTAAGAGTGCACTATTTCCATACACCCAGTGCCATTGTCTGTGGACGTGTAGCAGGTCAAAAACGTGCGTCTGCCGGCGTCGTGTCTGGTAAGTCCAACGGTGTAACGACCTAAGTACATAAATGTATGGTTCAAAGAAATGATATCGATTTGGGTTTGACTGAACTGCGTCACTCGTCTACGACGTCACCAAGTTGAACTGCTAACACAATGTGAAACTTTTAAGAAAATTAAAAGTCTTATAGGATTGTTACGGTGTTCCTTTCCGTATTTTCCTGACTTTCAAAGGGAGAGTTTGGTGTAGATGTAAATACTGAAGAAACTGAGTGCACGGTCAGGTCTCGAGATCGGAATACAGGACAAAAGTACAAAATAGAGAGAGATTCTTAATGCTTGGAAAGAGTGGAAGATTTCAGATATTTGGAAACAACCGTTAAGAATCAAAATTCCATTCATCATTAAATCAAGGACACGCTGAAGTCAGAGGATGCTTGCTATCATTCGGTGCAGAATCTTTTGTCTTCCAGTTTGCTATCAAAAGATTTCAATTTGAGATAAACAAAACTATAATTTTGCCTATTATTGTGTATGGGTGTGAGTCTTAGGGTCTCACATTGAGGGAGGCACATAGAGGAGGCTGTTCGAGAACTGGGTGCTGAGGAAGATATTTGGACCAAAATGGACAAGGTAAGGCAAATGGAGAAGACGTCATAAAAAGGAACTTTATGATACGTATTTTTCACAAAATATTATTTGGGTGACGAAATTAAGAAGAACTAGATGGGCTGGAGCATATAGCACATATGGGTTTGAGGTGAATACAGACTTTGGTTAGGAACTCCGAGGGAAGAAAGTCACTTGGAAGACCTAGGTATAGATGGCAAGATAATATTAAAGTGGATCTTCAAGAATTGGGATAAGGCGACATGGATTTGATTGGTCCCTTTTATGTGGGAATGAACCCTCTGGTTCCTTAAAATGCAGGGGTTTTCCTGCTTAGCCGAGGACCTGTTCGCTTCTGAAGGAATATGCTTCATGGAATTTGATTGTTGGTTGGTTTGTTGGTTGGTTGTTTGTTTGGTTGATTGGGTAGTTTTTTCAATGGGTCGCAGATTGTTGATCTTCCCAATCAAGCAGCCCATTGTTGTACTGTACTTTGTAACGCTGAATTATCTCCCTGCATGAAATTCACTCCATCGTTTTATTATTTCACCACGAAGGTGATTGGAATTTTCTTCCTAGTAACAGTAACGAAACTCTTGCGCAGTTTCAGGTCTTGTGGGATATTCCGCTGTTTGCCTGGGTAAGAAGTTTCCCTTTGTTGCTGTATAATGCTGGAGACTACTTGAATCTTGAACCATATCGCTGTGATAGGTCAAATTTTTGCATTTAACTTCAGAATCTTTAAGATAAACATAGCAGTTTATGAACATTTCTTACTCTGAATTCCAAGCAAATACATATGTTTCGAGTGGATTGGAGACATCAACCCGCTCCTGTGTGTGTGTTATTACTGTACGCATCTGCGTTAGCCTGACAAAGGAAGCACTGATGATTCTTCGAAATGTTTGTACTCTTCTACCAAACTAGACGGTGTCATAACGGAACAGTGCAATATAAATATTCATTACGTGAAAAACTCTCAACTAATTAAGTGTCTAGAATTAAACAGATGAAAAATTTTATAAAATGCTTTGTGACACTTAAGTGCTAGAGATTCGGCAGACATCAATTTGTGTGCGTGACACTTGTCTGCAGAGCACAGTAAGAGTCTGTGCAGCACTGAAGGAACGGGCGCATTACTGCAGCTGGACCGAAGATAGAGATGGGTTTAATTTTGGAGAGATGTTGATAGAGTTTCGTAGAAGCCTCCCTCTCGTCTCGTGTTTCCGCCAGTTTCACTCATCTTAAGGTTTCTTTTTACAACTAAGAACTGCACTTGATTGATGGCTGGAAAGACGAAGGCCAGGCACAAGGAAGCAATAGGAGTAGAAAGTGGAGAGACAGAGAAATTGAGAACAGAAAGAAAATGATTGGCTTTCTTATTTATCTGTTACGTTCCGGGAGCTGTTATCCTTGGCTACATAATCACAGTCAGTGTTTACACTTCCTTTCCTCACTCAGGCAATAAACGCCTATCGCTTTACCCTAACACAGGTCGCTGTCTAATTTACTGTGTTTTTACTCTGAGAGAGAAATTGCGTGTGTTGACGTAAGGGAAGGATAATATTAAAATTGGTCTTAAATAAATAAGGGGATCTGTAACAGATCAATTTGGCGAGCCTTTACGAAAACAGCAACAAATTATGGTTTCATGAACGGCAGAGTGATATTTTGTACAGAGTGTTGCAGAAGTTTCAGTTCCGTGTCTTTGGGCTTATAGTACCTGGCGTTTCAAAGTGTCATACGTCTGTTTTGTACACCTTCAAGAAAGCACCAATACCTCTAGAAACGTCGGAATCTATTACCCTAATGACACAACGTAATATCCACTAGGACGAATCCCTGGCCTTTCGCGTTGCAGGAATTTTTACTTCATTTCAGACGTCTTGTGTTCCGGGAAAAACAGTGGATTTGGGAAGTGTGGCTCGAAATATGGAAATTGGGAGAACCACGCAGTGTCACGTGCCAGACGGCGTGTAGTCTTAATAAAAAAATGGTAAAATTGAAATTATTAGAAGGTACACAAAGAACACATCGGCGGTATTAAGTCATACAGAACAAGTAAGCCAAAGTGCATATTAGTGCAACATTGTGGCGCGTTCGCGTAACTACTGTTGCCGTGGAAAATCAGTAAGTATTACATGTTCTGAGTGTGTATGTGTTTGTAATGTTAGGTATCCAGTACGTAATGCGCATGCGCCATATTTTCATCTGTGAATTCTTTGGATGTGCAATATTTTTCCACATTATCTCACAAACTGCACGATTTTCGAAACCAAGTTACTGGACACAAAATGCGTGTTTTTATTTTATCAACAAATTTTAACTGAAACATTTATAATTCTAAGAAGAACTGAGCGAGATGTGATAAATGCATATCAGTCTTCACGTAAGGTGTCCTTTATTCTTGTCATATTTTGATGAAAGTTGAATTTTTTCGACACATTTTCGAAAAATATTCAAATATACAATTTCAAGCAAAATCCTTCTATTGGGAGCCGAGTTGTTCCATACGTAAGGACAGACAGACCTACATGACGAAGTTAATAGAAACCCATTTCAATTTTGCGAGCACGCCTAAAATGTAAAATAAATTAAATCTGTGAGACATGATGGTCTTAAGGTGACGGGTGCAAGAGTAGCATCTGGGATGTGATACCGCGTAGTCTGGTAGGTGGTACAGACATTTACAATCTGCCGCTTTCCTATAAAGGGCTGGAGAGAGACGTTTCCAATCATATACAGAAATTTCTGGCGTCACGTTTCATGATGGTAATACTAATTGAGATTTAAACATAAGTATCATGAAATGAAATACTGTAATTGGTAGCAGACTTTAAATACCTAGGGTGCCTTCTATCGACTAAGTCACAGTATAAAAATAATAGTTTCTTTGAAGAGTGGAAGAGTTCAAATATTTAGGAACAACAATATTCTATTCAAGAATATATTAAGAGCAGGTTGAAGTCATGGAATGCTTGCTATCATTCGGTGCAGAATCTTTTGTCTTACAGTTTGCTATCCAAAAATTTCAAATTGAGATATACAGAACTATAATTTTGCCTGTTGTTGTGAATGGGTGTGAAACTTGGCCGTTCACATTGAGGGAGGAACGTAAGCTGAGGCTGTTTGAGAATAGGGTGCTGAGGAGAACATTTGTGTCTAAGAGGGACGAGGTGACAAGAGAGTGGAGAAAATTATATAATGAGGAGCTTATTGACCTGTACTCCTCACCCAGTGTTTTTCGGGTGATAAAATCGAAAAGAATGAGATGGGAGGGGTATTTAGGACGTAAGGGGGAGAGGAGAGGTGTGTAAAGCGCTCTGGTTGGAAGCCCTGAAGGAACGAGACCACTTGGAATACCCAGGCGTAGAAGGGAGGGTAATATTAAGATAGGTCTTAAGGAGGTGGGATGTGGGGACATGGACTGGATCGAACTGGCTCAGGATAGGGACAGGTGGCGGGTACTTGTGAATGAGGTAATGAACCTTCGGGTTCCATAAAATACGGGGAATTTCTTGACTAGCTGAGAACCAGTTAGCTTCTCAAGAAAGACTCTGCTGCATGGAGTAAATAAGTAAGAAAAATAGGTAAGTAAAGTGGGGGGTACCTTTTGTCAGACTACACAAGTGACTTAAAAGAGAAGCGACAGACATGTAACAAACATTATGTTATTTTACGATGCATTTTGGAAAACAGATGACTAAGGAAACTAAATTTAAAATTGTGCAGTATTAGAGATAAAGCGGCTTTGAAATTCGGTAGTGAAGTGTATGTCTTGAAGAGAGGAGACGAACAAATACTTGAAGCAACACTAATCAAATTTTTGAGACACCTGTTAGGGATTTTGAATTTGATCGGACAAGGAATCTATCCGTTAGAACAAACAGGGTGTGCAGAATATTGTTCGGGGAATAGACGAGTTTCAACAAACATGGCTACAAACACTTACAGAGAATGGACACAAAGATGATACACAAGCAGGCACTGTAGTATAAACCTAAAGGAAGAAGAAATACAGGACGATCGAGGAAACGATGGAGGGACCAACTTCACGTTGAAGGTTAAGGAACAGGCACAACTGCTAACACTTCGAAGCTCGATGACGATGATGATGATGATGATGATGATGGTGATGAAAACGTTTTAATATTATTGTCCAGAAGTATATAGAATACTGAAGTAAAAGTGGGCTAAGATGCTGTACAAAGTTCGTAACTCAGGCAGATCCTTCTTTTTAAAAACTGTGGTGACTTAGAGGATATTTGAGCCGGTAACGGTAATGGTCATCCGATGCTGTTAGTATCCTGCGCTTTAACGGATCCACTGTTACCAATACTCAGTCACATAACTATGGAGCCACTTTTATAGTCTTTGACACCTTTTCTGGTACTTAGCGTACAGGAACAACAGATGGCAGGGGAATGTTGGTGTTCCGTATTAAAAGGGTTTCCTTCTCTTTGAATTTCATCCTAATTAATCGTTAGGTGTAGAAAATAGCATGGACGGACAGAGGATTGTTTTTCGAATGCGTCATGTCTGTGGAAGGGGATTGGAGCTGTAGCCCAGCCTGTTACTGGCAAAGCTGCCCTATAAAAGACATCCATTAATAGCAGCGCATAGCGGCAAGCTTTCTTGGCTAATAAAGCCTATCCTTATACACCATAACATTGACTGTAATAAAATTCTGTGGCAGCCCATTTCCTGTATGCTCATAAATATGGATTTGGGTGAGCTTTCGTGGATGTACGACTTAAGGGAATTGCCACGTCTGGTTGATTGCATAAGTAACTTTGCGTCCCTTTTCTCCCAGATGTAAGAAGAAACGCGCTTCAGTTTATTTGTCTTGTCTGTATTTATATATTTGTGTATTTCATAATTGCCGTTTTCTGGGACCTGATATTATGTATTCTGAAACAAATCAATGACTTCGGGGCGACAGGATTAAATCCATGTCCACGACCAAAGCGCGGACTGAACATAAAAATTTGCTTTCTGTAAGAAAACACACCGTCACTACCCGAAGGCTGCACTGCTGTAAGAATTTACATCGTATGTGTTTGTTGACATTTTTAAACCTTCAAGGAAAAAATTACCCTCAATTACATTTATGGATTCGGTCCCTACAGCGCAGTAAACAAATGCCCTCTCGGCTACAAAATACCAGTCAGTTAATGCTGTATAGTGAAATAATCGCTGTTTATTCTGAGATCCACACAAAGCACATAAACTCTTTGGTCAGAACGTACAATTGTTGAATATTAAACATCGTGGTACGTGAAAAACACCAGGCTATAAAGGGTTAATTTACGTCATACATAAATTCAGTTCGTACCGCGCAGTAAACACACTCCGTCTCCGTTATAAAACCAGTCACTTAATGCTGTATAAGGAAATAATCGTTGTTTGTTCTGAGATCCACACAAACGCACAAATACACTGTGTGGACCGAACGTAGGATTTGTGAATATTACTGGTGGTACATAAAATAGCCATTGGGCTTTGAAGGGGTTATATCTACTATATACACACAGACTCAGTCCGTACCGACCAATAAACACTCCGTCTCGGTTATAAAAACCAGTCAGTTAATGCTGTATAGGGAAATAATCGCTGTTTGTTCTCAGATCCACACAAAACACATAAATACACTGTGTGGGCAGAACAGAGGGTTTTTTAGTGCCAAACATCGTGGTGCAGAAAGTAACAACTGAGCTTTACAATGATAAATAATATTTTCGTGAGTGAAATGGAGCATATAGTTAAAGAAAGTGTCGTACTGTTAGTGATGGTTAATAACGTTTCTAGCCAATGTACCCTCTACCTTCATGGTAATTACCTACCGGACTCTACGGTGCAATATCTCAGGACGTTACAATTTGAGGTTTCGAAATTTTTCGGCCAATATTATTGACGAAACCCACAGACTGAATTAGAATTTGCGTTTTACGTTTGTTTGTTCGCAGAAACATTTTATTTTGAGTGATATTCTGAAATATGAGCATTAATTAATTCAGCGCAAAAGCAACCGAGACCCCGAACACGCTGGCTGCTCAATGTTTACCAGTGACGGTCTACTGAGGTAGGAAGGATAAATTTCACAGTCTTTTTAGGAACTGTATTCGTAGTGGCTCTTAGAACACGTATTAGTATATATAACGACACCCCTGTTCACGCCATGAAGGTGTGTGGGTGGAGAGGAAGCATAGTTCCACACATGTCTACGTAACCAACATATTATTAGTGTTTGCCTTGTCAGTGTAAAGAAAACTGGAACACTTCTTCATGGGCCCTGTGCACGGTAATATGTGTTAAAAATACGTTAGTAGGTTGTGTGACTTTGGTTTTATTATGTAAAATGTGTAACAGAGCACGTGAGTCCCACCTGTAGTGTGAGTTACACAATGGTGTACGTCACACGTCATGGTTACAATTTTGTGATAATATTCAATGGATGGCGCGTTTTGGCGGCTGCCATGGTTACCGGTCTGGGGGGAGAAATTCTTGTATAAGTGTGTAAGTGACTATTATGACTAAATTTGTTTTGTTTTGTTATGTGCCTTAATCATAGACGGTGGTTAATACGAATGAAAATGAAGGGTATTTGACGGCGGGTAGTAAATATGCATATTCAGATTTGGGGCTCACTTACGTATAAAGCGCAATAATAGTTAAATATATTTTTGTGTAAGAGGGTAAAGTTTGCCTTTAAATATCTGGGTAGGCGTAGAGGTTAGCAGAGGTATTGCCCTACTCAGATTTAAGCTTTGCGCTAGATGGGGTGGGTGGTGAACACCACGGCACGAACGTTATATCCCCAGGACAGAGTACCAATACTCATTTTAAAGGGGGGCTGAATCGGCCCCAAGGCCGTTATGGACGGGAATGTGGAAGAGAAAATCTCTTTGATTCCATCGGAATTCGAACCCCTACTCGTCTATAGCGCGCCGCTATACCGACTGGATTATCGCGATCCGTCTCACCGTTAGAGTAATCGTGTTAACAAATCATCGCAAATTTAGAATAATGAAAAAAGAGGACTTGGAGCAGCGCGTGAGTATGATGCTAGTCCGTGCTTTGGCGAGTACGTGTTAAGTGTGATAATCGGGTACTGATAAGTCCTTAGCCCGACCAGGAAGGAAACAACCTCGGAAACATGTCAGGGACGTGCACGATTTCAACAACATCGAGACGCGAGCTGTCAGTAAGTTTTTTTTTTGCAAGGCAAGGCGCCGAAGGAAATTAAAGCCATTCTGACAGAAACATTAGCTTGTTTCCTTCCTGGTCGGGCTAAGGAATTATCAACACCACTGTATAATGGACAGATAAACCGTAGTGGAATAATAGCGTTTGCTGGTTTGTCTGACTGCATTCGTTCAAAGATGTAGCATGTTGAGCGACTGAAAATCAATTTCATGTAGGAATGTCACATCGAAATGAAGTTTTAGTTCACGAAACAGGGGCCAGAGGTAGTGGAGAGAAGTTTTGTGTATTTTTGTTTGCTTTTTCTTTCGTGTGTCCTTGTGAGGGTTATGGCTGGTAGAGAAAGACAGAGAATTAGAAGAAGAAAAGGGGGGAAAAACAACTTAGCAATTCCTCGACTGTATGGTGAAACTGCACATACAATACACATAGCTTGTCAATATTTCTGGTCCGCCGCACGCACTTTGGTATGGTCACCATCCATCTTGCCTCACAGGCGCAACGTGTGCGCTAGAGTGATATAAGGGAAAAACCAAGCTGTAAACAGGCGAAAAATAGTGACACTGCATAATCTGGCAGTAAAAGGTAAAGCAATCCCATTACAGGCTTGGAGAGACCTTGAGTGTTCCAGGAGGTTGAGGCTCCCAGATTTCAAAACAATCGGCAAATGAGGGTGGTAATATTGTCAGCCCTATGCACCGACTATCTTTAACCCCCCAGGAAATATTCCTGGTACTTATTTCTGTTAGGGGCTGAGTCAACCCCAGGGCCACAGTGCGACCGGAAGGATTATGTCAATGAAAAATTCCAATGACATCATCGGGAATCGAGCTCGTGACCTTACAGCTTGTACTGAAGTGCCTCAAACAAATGCGCCACGCGTGCCCCATAATCTGGCAGTACAGTTCCGTTGCAGGCCTGGATTGGCCCAGAGGGTTTCAGGAAGTTAAGGTTCTCAGATTTCATGACGACACAGGATGGTGGTAAGATTGTCAGCCTTACGCACCGGTCACCTTTACCCCTATTTCTCATACTCATTTCTGTTAGAGGCTGAGTCGACCCCAACGCCATAGTGCGATCGGAAAGATTTTATTTCAATGAAAAATTCCAATGGCACCAGCTGGGATCGAACCAGCGACCTTCCGATTTGTAGCACAACACCTTAACCACTGAGCCACCGCGTGACCCCATAATCTTGAAGTATGATACGGAATTTAAGACAAACAAGCTCCCACCACTTGAGTTTAGAACCTCAGAACGCATTTGGATAGAACATTTTGTTCTCTGTCAGTAATTTTTTAAATTAGTTCTACATTATCGTCTCCTCAGCGAAGGTCAAGTTACGCTTACAAGACGCTAACAGACGCGCCGACCAAAACACATCAAATTTTTATTTCCCAATATAGCGAAGTAACTTTGTGGGAACTCAAAACCAGTACAATTATGTGTAACTTCCTTACGTAACAAAATGTGCCTAATGCAGTAGAGTTGTTCTGATATTCCTGTTGTAATTCGAATGGAGTACAGATAGAAAGCGAACCCCCCCCCCCCCTCTCATTCCCCATACATGTGCTACTCCAATCAGGTGAAGACTATCTTCTCTGCATTTCAGAAATTCCTTATGGACTCGCATATTGTAACAATACATTTTTTTACAGTGTTTCAGAAATAGCTAGAATTGCTGTATGCTATATTAGAATTTGGAGCACGAATTCCTTGGCACGCCGATTTAAGACACAGTTCATACCTCACAGTAAACACTCATAATCTTATATTCACTCACATCGCCAACGAATGCACACTTGACACAAAAATGTAATCACATTATTGCTACAGGTTTCGACGTCGTTTGCTCCGTCTTCAGTGAGTCTTAACTTACTAAAATTTAATATTTACAATGATTATTCTTATTGTGTTACAGCATTCTGTCAGCTAGTGTCAACATGCAGGTTTCCTAATTCGTGATTTAAGTGGAAAAGGTACAGATATCCCATTACCAGTCCTGTACAGGCCGCTAGAGCTCCTGAAGGTTTAGGCTCACAGAATTTTTATATGATCGGCACACGAAAGGTGGAAAGATTAAAATGATTAACAGACTTTAAAAATCATAATAATTAAAACAACAAAATGGTTGTATGTTTAAATTTTTATAAAGAATTACGTTTAAAAAGATGCAGATTTATGTGCTGTAGTTTGTTATATTTCGGTAATTTATGGAGAGTTTATTGTAAGGCTCTCTGAAGATGGCGTTAGTGACGCCGAAACATGTAGAAACATTAAAAACTGTATTTTCTTTTGGTGTGGAATGTGCTTTCTTTGGTGTTATGAATAAATGGTTTAGTCATGTTGCACAGAACAAACAAATGTTATCAAAAGACTTAGAGTCGCTGTTATTAAGGACGTTCTGCCAATGCTGTATAGGTAACTAGTGTCTGCAAAAAAAAATTCAGAATCTTTTATAATGCTCATGTATGTGGTATACAGAGTTACCAGTTTGAATTAATGATCACAGAAAAAGCGCTTGATACGAACAGATGTAAGGTGTAGGCCTTTCCTGTAAAGCATAATCATTTGA
>Ga0123357_10002994_pt1 | contig 19122 bp, 18 predicted proteins | sample TergutEmb28metaG_FD_89873 | JGI IMG/M metagenome (GOLD analysis project Ga0123357, IMG submission 89873) | Embiratermes neotenicus P4 segment gut microbial communities from Petit-Saut dam, French Guiana - Emb289 P4 | ecosystem: Host-associated > Arthropoda: Insects > Digestive system > Gut ...
ACATTTTTATGTAACTGCCTTATTATGAGTGAGCCACTGACCAGATTCGAACTGGTGACCTACGCGTTACGAATGCGTTGCTCTACCGACTGAGCTACAGTGGCTTGTGTTATTGAAGTAAATTTTTCAAGAAATTATCCAAATCCTTTTCGATGGTCGTCCACATTGTATCGGTAACTTTTATTGTATCATCGTCTAAAAAAAATAATTCTTCGAGAACAACAAAATCTTTATCAACTAAACTGACCGTAAAAGGTTTTATAATATAATCCCGTTCAAAAAGCTGCTCTTTTCCTTGCTGTTGCAAAACTTGCTGCAGCGTGTGAACAAGGTTGAATGACTGGTTATCCGAAAATTGAACTTTATTTAAAACCTGATCCGTATCGTCATAGATAACCAATGAGTTTTCTTCATTATCATAGTATAAATACAAGTCACCCAGCGAATTACCTTCTTCTTTCGATTCGTAGTTCGTTAGACTTTCTTTGATTGCAATTTCTAATATGGAAGCTAATACCTTGTTCATTCCTTAATTTGAAGGCGCAAAGATAGTAAAAATTTTTGATTATTTCACTATTTCCAGCAACATTCGTATTCCGTTGTTGCAAGCCCTTAAAATATTGCTTTCGCGATTTTGGGAAAAAAGATATTTTTGCGACTGTATTTTTCCTTTGTAAGATACGGCAATCCAAACCGTTCCGACCGGTTTTTCGGGTGTCCCTCCGTCGGGACCGGCAATCCCGGAAACAGCAATAATGCAGTCCGCATTAAAGACCCTGTAAGCGCCGGCAGCCATCGCTTCTACTACAGGTTGGCTGACTGCTCCGTGTTTTTCTAAAAGTTGGGGATCAACGCCTAACAACTGCTGTTTGATTTCGTTGGAATAACATACGATTCCTCCCTTGAAATAGCTTGAGCAACCCGGAATAGCTGTGAACAGGCTTGCTAATTTTCCTCCGGTGCAACTTTCGGCGAGCGCCAGCGTCAACTTTTTTTCTTTTAACTGTTTATCCAATATATTTTCCAAATCATCGTCGATTTCGGAAACGACATCATCTTTTAAGCAAATGAGTAATTTTTCGCGTTGTTCTTCCATTTTTAGGGAAAGTTCTTCCGCATTACTTCCCTTGCCGGTCAATCGCAGGCGAACCAGTCCTGAAGTAGGCAAATAAGCTAATTTGATAGCCGGAGGCAATTCATTTTCAAATATTTCCAAGTGAATGGCTAATGCCGATTCTCCATAATTCTTCACCCAAAATGTCCGGTGAAGGATAACGTCGGCAGAATGAAAGAAATCTTGCAGTCGGGGAAGAATTTCATCACGCATCACGCCCTTCATTTCGTAAGGAACGCCGGGCATCGAAACCAAAATTTTTCCATTTCTCTCGAACCATGTAACCGGCGCTGTTCCCCACAGGTTCTGAATGACCGTACAATCTTTTGGAACGTAGGCTTGATTCCGCGTTAATTCGTTAACTTCTTTTCCCAATCCCCTGACAATCATTTGAACGGTTTCAAGGGTTTTCTCGTCAAAAACCAGCGAAGTTTTGAAAAATTTACAAAGCGTTTTCTTCGTAATATCGTCTTTGGTAGGTCCGATTCCTCCTGTAACCAGCACGACTTCCACTCTGCTCAACGCTCTGTCAAAAGCGTCTAAAATATCGCATTCGTCATCGCCGACCATTGTTTTATACCGGACGTCGAAACCAATCAGATTCAATTCGCGAGCTATCCACGAAGAATTGGTATCAATCACTTGACCTATCAGCAATTCGTCGCCGATAGTAATTATTTCAACCGTAATCATTTATTTTCTTTTGACGGATTCTTTTTTAGCAGAATTTATCGAAGGAGTTGTCCTTTTTGCCGTATTTTCATTGGTTGCCGCTTCCGGAACAGCCTTTTTCTTTTCCTGTAATCCTTTATATACAAACCAAATTCCGGCAATAACGAATGGAATGCTTAAAACTTGTCCCATATCCAATCCTATTGTCTGTATCATGTTATTTTCAATATCTACCTGAACATTTTTGAAAAATTCGACAAAAAAGCGGGAGAGGAATATTCCGATAAGAAATACGCCGAATATCAATCCTTTATACTTATAATCCCTGTTTTTCCAATACAGATGTAAACAGATGAAACCGGTCAGAATATAGCAGGCAGCTTCATAAAGTTGGGTTGGGTGAGAAGGTACCGAATAAGCAGGAGCATAGCCATGCACCCACGATGGTATATTTTCAATAAACCGAAATCCCCACGGGAGATTGGTTGCATGTCCGTAGATTTCATGATTCATCAGGTTGCCTAACCGAATCAGCGCTCCAACAAATCCTACCGGAACAACTAAACGGTCTAAAGTCCACAGCATACTCTTGTGAGTCACTTTTTTAGAATAAATCCAAATAGCAAGAATAATTCCTAAAGTACCTCCGTGACTGGCTAATCCGCCTTCCCTGATATTTAAAATTTCGAGGGGATGTGAAAAATAATGACCCGGATCATAAAATAAAACATGCCCTAAACGTGCGCCGACAACTGTTGCTATAATGACGAAAAAGAACAGTTTATCATACCAATCCTCCGGCAGTTGTTCATGCTTCCAGATTTTTTGAACGATCCATAAACCTATGATGAATCCCAAGACGAAAGCGATTCCGTACCAGCGAATTTCCCCTATAAACGGAAGCGTAAATGCTACCGGATTGGCGCTCCAAGTAATATAAGCTAAAGACATGTTTATTCTGTTTTCGATAATTGCATTTGGAATACAAAAGTATATAAAAGGACGGAGAAACAAAAATATTCAACCATTATTGCTGGAAGAATTTAAGAATTTAAGGATTCCTGATGATTTTTCGACCAAAAATAACTAACTTGCAGCGATTTTGCAAGTGATATATGTTAAACGGAAAGAAAATTGTCGTAGGTATTACAGGAAGTATTGCAGCTTATAAAGCCGCTTATCTCTGCCGGTTATTGATTAGAAAGGGCGCTGAAGTACAAGTCGTTATGACTCCTTCGGGAAAGGAATTTATTACTCCGGTCACATTGTCCGCTTTGACGCAAAAACCGGTTCTCAGTGAGTTTTTTACCGCAAACGACGGAACGTGGCACAGTCATGTGGATTTGGGACTTTGGGCGGATTTGATGCTGATTGCTCCGGCTACGGCTTCAACTATCGGTAAAATGGCGAACGGAATTGCTGATAATTTATTAATTACTACTTACTTATCAATGAAAACTCCTGTTTTTGTCGCACCGGCAATGGATTTGGATATGTACGCTCACCCTTCAACTCAAGCCAATCTGGAAAAATTGAAATCCTACGGAAATCAAATCATTGAACCGGCTGAAGGTGAGTTGGCAAGCGGGTTGGAAGGAAAAGGACGAATGGAAGAGCCGGAGAAAATAGTCGCCTGCTTGGAAACCTTTTTCAGCCGTCAAAATCAACTTTTACAAAAAAAAGTATTAATTACGGCGGGACCTACGTATGAAAAGTTAGATCCGGTACGTTATATAGGTAATTATTCTTCCGGAAAAATGGGATTTGCTTTAGCGGAAGCATGCGCCGGGCGCGGTGCGGAAGTTTTTCTGATTTCTGGACCGGTTCATCTGACAGTACATCACCCGAATATCCGGAAAATAGATGTTCATTCAGCAGATGAAATGTTGGCTGAAGCTTTGCGGATTTTTCCAACTGTGGATGCCGGAATCCTTTGTGCTGCGGTTGCCGATTACAAGCCGGCTGATTTTTCAGCGGAAAAACTTAAACGAACCGATGAGTCGCTGAAAATCAACTTGGTTCCAAATCCTGATATTGCAGCCAACTTGGGAGAAATTAAGAAAGCTAATCAAATTCTGGCAGGTTTTGCCCTCGAAACGGAAAACGAAGTACAAAACGCTTTCGGAAAGCTGCAAAGGAAACGGTTGGATTTTATTGTACTCAATTCGTTGCGCGACCCGGGCGCCGGATTTCAGACAGATACGAATAAAATCAGTATTCTGACGGCAGAAGGCAAAAAAATAGATTTTCCGCTGAAATCAAAACGCGAGGTCGCCGAAGATATTACGGATATTTTATCCTGTTATTGGAAATAATTAATTGTTTCAGTATATGCGAAACTATTTCTACATACTTATTTTGTTACTTGTTCCCGGAATCCGTTTGCAGGCACAGGCGCTGAATGAACTGAACGCTACGGTTACTGTGAATAGCGACCGTGTGCAGAGTTCCAACAAAAGCATTTTTAGTGCAATGCAACGGTCGTTATCCGATTTGATTAACGGAACTCAATGGAGCGGCGCTACTTTTGCCCCCAACGAACGAATTGACTGTACTTTTATGCTTTCCATCATGGAACAAACAACGCCAAATTCATTCAGAGCGGAATTGTATATTCAAGCGCGCCGTCCTGTATATAATTCAACATACGTTACTTCCATTCTGAATTATCGCGATACGAAAGTTGAGTTTGATTACACGGAGAATGCTTCGCTTCAATTTGTAGAAACTTCGATCGACAATAATCTCGTAGCCATCATTGCTTTTTATTGCAATATGATTTTAGGCGCTGATTTTGACAGTTTCTCGTCGCTGGGCGGAACTGTTTTTTACAGGCAAGCGCAATCCATCGCCACACAATCGCAATCCAATTCGGCGTGGACGGGCTGGTCGGCTTTCGATGATACTAAAAGCCGTTCCTCAATTATCAATGCTTATTTGGACGAATCCGTAAAACCTTTCCGTATGATGTGGTACACCTATCATCTGAAAGGCTTAGATGCGATGGCGGCGAATCCCGATCGGGGACGAACAACGATTTTGAATGCACTGCCTGTATTGAAAGATATACGGAGCATCAGGAATACGGATATTCTTCTTCAGATGTTTGCCGATTGTAAATTAGACGAAATAGTATCTATTGCGAGTAAAGCCAATGAAGAAGAAAAAAGTTCGCTCTTGGATTTATTGCGAAATGTCTATCCGGCTTCTACCACGCAACTGGAACCTCTAAAAAAATAACCTGAAAAATGCTTCAAACGCTTATAATACAGAATTATGCACTAATATCCCATTTGGAAATCGATTTTCCTTCGGGATTTTCCGTTATCACCGGTGAAACAGGAGCCGGCAAATCAATACTGTTAGGCGCTTTAGCTCTGATTCTGGGACAACGCGCCGATGCCAAATCAATCAAGCAAAATGAAGAAAAATGTGTGATTGAAGGCGTATTCGATATTTCTTCCTATCAATTAGATTCGCTTTTTTCGGAAAAAGGCTGGGAATACGATGTTAATCAATGTATTTTGCGGCGTGAAATCCGGACGTCCGGAAGCTCCCGCGCTTTTATCAACGACAGTCCTGTGGGATTGAATGATTTAAAGGAATTAGGCGCTTTTTTGATTGATATTCATTCGCAGCATCAAAATTTGCTGTTGGCGGATTATCAATTTCAGTTGCAGGTTTTAGACGTTTTAGCCAAAAATAAGGAATTAAAAAACGAATATCTTTCAACTTATAAGGATTATATTCATATTGAAAAAGAAATCAAGGAATTAAAGGAAAGAATCAGTGTCCGGAAAACGGAAGAAGATTATTTACGCTTTCAATTCAATCAAATAGAAGAGGCTCGATTGCAAGCGGGAGAGCAGGAACTTTTGGAGCAGGAATCGGAAACTTTATCGCACGTAGAAGAAATAAAAACCGGACTTTTCCGGTTGGAACAGTTGCTTTCAACCGAAGAAACCGGAATTGTTTCCGCTTTGAAAGAATCGCTCAAACAGTTACAGGTATTACAAAAAGTGTATTCCGCTTCGGAACCCATGATGGAACGAATTGAAACGGCTTATCTTGATTTGAAAGATTTGGCAACGGATATTCAAGTCAGGCAGGAAAATCTGGAGTTCAACCCCGAACGCTTACAGGAAATCAATGACCGCCTTCATCTTATTTATTCCTTACAGCAAAAGCATCGCTTGGATTCGGTGGATACTCTGATTGAATTACGCGACAACCTGAATAAACAACTTCAGGAAATCGACCATTCCGGCGAAATCTTGGAACAATTGGAAAAGAAAGCGGTTCAATTGCACGATCAGGTATCGACGCTTGCAGGAAGACTTTCGCAAACGCGGAACGAAGCTGCAAAAACATTGGAAAACCAATTAGTCAAAATCGTTAGCGCATTAGGAATGCCGAATATCCGGTTTTCGGTGGAAATAGCCCCGAAAGAAACTTTTGATTCCACAGGAGGCGACCGCGTCACTTATTTGTTTTCGGCAAACAAGAACATGGAATTGAAACCGGTTGCCCAGACGGCTTCCGGCGGTGAAATTTCCCGCTTAATGTTAGGGATTAAATCGCTGATTGCAGGAGCTATGGCGCTTCCGGCAATTATTTTTGATGAAATAGATACCGGCGTTTCCGGCGAAATAGCTGATAAAATGGGCGATATTATGCACCAAATGGGCGAAACCATGCAGGTTATTGCAATCACTCATCTTCCCCAAATTGCTGCCAAAGGGAAGGCTCAATACCTTGTTTATAAAGATGAAAACAACGACTTGGCTGAAACCCGCATCTGCCGGTTGTCTTACGAAGAACGTATCAAAGAAATCGCTCAATTGCTGAGCGGTGCAAAATTGACGACTGCGGCTATTGAGAATGCAAAAGAGTTGTTGAAAATGAATAAAAACGGGTAAAATTAGAAATATGGATGCAAAATTAAATACCGAGCGACAACCCCAAATGATCTTCGGCACCCGCGCAGTCATCGAAGCGGTGCAGGCAGGCAAGGATGTTGACAAAATACTGATGCGGCGCGACCTTCAAAACGATTTGGCGCGCGAACTTTTCCGGATTGTAAAAGGAACAAATATTCCGCTTCAACGGGTGCCGCAGGAAAAATTAGACCGGCTGACCCGTAAAAATCACCAGGGGGTGATTGCTTTTATTTCGGAAGTAACTTACCGGAAATTGGAAGATATAGTGCCAGCGCTCTATGAAGAAGGAAAAAATCCATTTATCGTTTTATTAGACGGCGTGACAGATGTCCGCAACTTCGGAGCGATCGCCCGCTCCTGTGAATGTGCAGGAGTAGATACTATTGTGATTCCTGCGCACAATAGCGTTTCGGTCGGCGCCGATGCGGTAAAAACCTCTGCCGGAGCATTATTGACTCTACCTGTATGCAAAGAGGCAAGTATTACGGAAGCGGTTCGTTTCCTGAAAAATTGCGGGTATAAAGTAACTGCTGCAACAGAGAAAGCAAAAAACAATTATACGACAGTCGATTATACTACGCCGGTAGCATTGATATTAGGCGGAGAAGACAAAGGTATTTCTATGGACAACCTTCGCATTTGCGACGAAATGGTGAAAATTCCTGTGATGGGCGGCATCGCATCGTTGAATGTTTCGGCTGCCGCCGCTGTTTTGCTCTACGAAGTAGTGAGGCAGCGCACTCAAACAATTGAATGACGCGATTTCAAGATGAAAGCTATACAAATGGTGGATTTAACCACGCAATACCAACGAATCGGGAGCAAAATAGACGAGGCAGTCCTCGACGTTATCCGTTCGGGACGATACATCAACGGCGAAGCGGTAGGAAAGTTAGCTGCCGGATTGATTGCTTACACCGGTGCGAAACATGTCATTCCCTGCGCCAACGGAACCGACGCCCTCCGGATAGCATTGCAGGCTTTGGATTTACAGACGGGCGACGAGGTGATTGTACCGGCTTTTAATTATATTGCCGCCGCCGAAGCGGTTGCATTGCTGCAATTAATTCCGGTCGCTGTCGATGTTGATCCGCGCACGTTCAACATTGACGTCAATTGCATGGAAGAAGCGATTTCTCCAAAAACCAAAGCGGTTATTCCGGTGCATCTTTTCGGGCAGGCTGCCGATATGGAACCCTTGATGCGGATTGCACGCCGCCACAATTTATTCGTCATCGAAGACAATGCACAAAGTCTGGGTTCGGTTTATACGTTTTCCGACGGAACTCAAAAACAGGCGGGAACTATCGGCGACATTGGCGTTCTCTCGTTCTTTCCAACGAAAAATCTGGGATGCTATGGCGACGGCGGCGCTTTGATGACCGACGACAGCGCACTGGCGGAAAAACTGCGAATGATTACGATTCATGGGCAATCGCAAAAATATATTCATCAAATACTTGGTTGCAACTCGCGGTTGGATACGCTTCAAGCGGCTGTCCTGCAAGTGAAATTAACTTATTTGAACGATTATGTTCAGTCCCGAAGAAAGTTGGCAAGCCGTTACGATGCTGGACTGAATGGGCTGAGTAACTGTTTTGAAACGCCGTATTGTCTTCCGCAATCCGGTCATGTATATAATCAATACACGCTAACGGTAAAAGGCAATCGTGATGATTTGCAGCGATACTTAAAAGAAAAGGGTATTCCGACTACGGTTTATTATCCTTTACCTTTGCATTTTCAGCCGGCTTTCAAAGATAAGGTGCGTATTGCCGGCAATTTAAGCGTCTCAGAAAATCTTTGCCGTTCCGTGCTTTCTTTGCCTATGCATACGGAGGCAACTGAAGAACAGACACAATACATAATTAATCAATTAATTCTGTATGAACAATATAAATGATTATCAAGCAGATCCGACCGCTGTTATCGACGAAGGAGCGACGATTGGAAAAGAAACAGCCATTTGGCATTTTTCACACATCATGTCCGAAGCTATTATCGGCGACAATTGCACGATTGGTCAAAACGTACTTGTCTCCTCTCAAGCGGTTTTGGGAAATAATGTCAAAGTACAGAACAACGTATCGGTCTATACCGGCGTAACATGCGAAGACGATGTGTTTTTAGGTCCCGGCTGCGTATTCACCAACGTGATAAACCCGCGAAGTTTTATTTCCCGCAAGGAAGAATATCGTCCGACTTTGGTAAAAAAAGGGGCGACCATCGGAGCAAATGCAACTATTATCTGCGGAATCACCATCGGCGAATACGCCATGATTGGAGCAGGGGCGGTCGTAACAAAAGATGTACCCGATTACGCCTTGATTGTGGGTAATCCCGGCAAACAAACCGGCTGGGTTAATAAGGAGGGAAATACGGTAAAATGAAGCTTGTCGTACAGCCGGAATACAATCGGTTCAGTGATTGGATAAAAACAATCCCTTCTTTCTTTTCCACGCAAGGGGAAACTATCTATAAAGGCAGAAATGAGCTTAAAGTTTTTGATACCGGTTTTGGAAAGGTTACGGTTAAATCGTTCCGCGTACCGCATATTATCAACCGGTTTGCCTATTCATTCCTGAGACTTTCCAAAGCCGAGCGTTCGTATGCTTACAGTTTGGAAATTCTTAAAAGAGGATTTCAAACGCCTCAACCCATTGCTTATATTGAATTGTTTAAAATGGGATTATTATCCGGAAGCTATTATGTTTCAGCTTATACGGAGAACTGTTCATTGATGAGAACATTCACTTATACTAAAAAATTGGCGGAAGTAGATATTGAAGTACTGAAAGCATTTGCCCGTTTTACAGCCCAACTGCATGAAAAAGAAATTTATCATACCGATTATTCCCCCGGAAATATTCTGTATAAAAAAGAAAACTCAACTGTTTCTTTTTATTTGGTTGACGTGAACCGCATGAAATTTGAAAAAGTAACGGAAAAAATGGCTTATAAAGCTTTTCACCGAATGGATTTTTCAGTTGAAATGCTTGAAATTGTAGCGAGAGAATACGCTTTACAGCGGAATATGAATGTAGAAAAAAGTATTGAAAACATAACGAAGCTGAATTTGAGAACCATGCGACGTTAGTAACTCAGATAGAAAGAGACTGATAAATATGAACGATTTCAGATGCGATTTGCTCGTCATCAAATCGTTTAACATATAACTTCCCTGCTTCTTTCATACGGTTTGCCAACGATTCATCGTTTACGATTTCAAGTATCCGGTTTGCCAATTCTTTATCATCTTCAGGATTAACGTAAAACGAACCTGTTCCTCCAGCTTCTTCAAGGCAGGAGCCGGTTGCAGCTATAACCGGAACGCCACACGACAGGGCTTCAATCACAGGGATACCGAATCCTTCAAAAAAAGACGGGTAAATAAATGCGGTTGCCGATTGATAAACAGCCGGTAAATCGCTAAATGAAAAATTGTTTCGGATATGAAAACGGGACTCTAACCCGGATTGTTGAGCATACGCTTCAACCTTTGTTTGATATGGTGTAGCTTTTCCGACGGCTACCAAATGAATGTTTTCAGGAAGCCGGCTAAGCGCTTTAACAGCTAACAATAAATTCTTCCGCGATTCTATGCTCCCGACATACAATAAAAAACTGTGAGGCAGCCGGTATTTTTCCCGTATTTCCTGTTTCTTTTCATTGGTGACAGTTTCACGGAATTGTTGGTGGCAACCCTGATAAACCACAGTTATTTTTTCTTCGGGTATGTGAAAAAAAGAAATAATATCCCGCTTGGTACATTCACTAACAGCAATGATTTTATCAGCAACCCGACAAGCCCTTTTAAATTTCCACCTGTAAATCCACCGGTCTATTAGATTATAAAATTCGGGATAGCGCAAAAAAATCAAATCGTGAATGCTCACAACCGATTTCACTTTTTTGTGAAATACACCAACCGGTAATTCGTTACTAAGTCCATGGAAAACAGTTGATCTACTATTTGCCAAATCTTTATTAATGCCGAACGTTCGCCATATTGTCGGAATTATCCTGTGTATTCCTGAAGGAAAAACAAACGAAACATTAGCTTGTGCCTGGAGATAATTTAATCGCTCATTCTTCTTATTTTTAGGGGCAAAAAGGAAATAATGATTATCAGGATAAAGACGGGATAATATTTCAACTATGTACCTGCTGTAATTTCCCAAGCCGGTATTGTTCTGTACTATTCTTTTTGCATCAAATCCGATATTCATCTGTTATTTGGATTTATGTTTTAACAATAATCTTCTCCAATAAATAACAAAATACAAGCGTAAGAAGAACTTATATTTTTCCAATCCATTATCCATTTCTTTGACAACAGATATATTTTCCCGTAACCCACGTTCACGGTTAGTGTTAGAAAGCCCTGAAATATCGTAGATTATGACAGGGAAATCCAGCTTAACAAATTCTCTGTTATCCTTGCGGCATTGTTTGAAAAATTTCAAATCGGCAGACAGTCTATATTTTTCATCAAATGGAAACCGGCATAATAAATCCAATTTTACAAAAGCGCTTTGGTGGCAGAAATACATTCGGTGGCTGTTACAAGGTGGTTTAGCAATCCGTTCGACAAATCCGCCGGTTGATTTCCGTACCAATATATTCCCATAAATAACAGCCGGTTGTGCCGGTAATTGGCGAACTTTATTTGCTATTTTACTTATAATCAATCTATTAACAAAAACATCTCCTGCATTTAGGAAACAAACCCATTCACCCGACGCCATCTTTACGCCTTTGTTCATAGCTGTATAAATTCCATCGTCTTTTTCAGATAACCATTTGGAGACAATCGAAGGATATTGTTGTATAACATCAACCGAACCGTCGGTCGAACCGCCATCAATTACGAGATATTCAATTTTATCGTAATCCTGTTCGGCAACGCTCCGGATAGTCTTTTCAAGATCCGCTTTCGCTTCGAGAACAACCGTGATAACTGTAATTAATGGATATTCAACCGTATGTTCCATAATTTTATAATAATGACTGATATACCTGATACGTATGGTTAACCGCTTTTGACCACGAAAAAAGACGAAGGCGATCTTTCCCTTTCTTAACTAATTCTATTGATAAAGAAGGATTTGACAAGATTTCTTCTATCTGATTCCGCATAGAGTCTTCCGAATCCGGAGTAAAATAACGTCCGGCATCTGCCGCTACTTCTTTAAAACATGGATTATCGCTCAGGACAATTGGAGTTTCACATGCCCAGGCTTCTAAAATAGGTATTCCGAAACCTTCGTTTAATGAAGGAAATACAAAAGCGGCTGATTTGCGATAGAGATAGGACAATTCATTATCCGAAGGTTTACATAGCGCCAACATTTTTTTTTCAATTCCTAACTGTTTGAAAAAAGTTGTTTCTTTATGCGAAAAAGCGCTTCTGCCGGCACAAACTAAATACAAATCCCGTTTTCTTTTCAACAATGGAGCAATCGCTTGAACCATAGGAATAAAGTTTTTGTATCCGCTTCTGTTTCCAACATACAGTAAGTAATAATCCGGAATGGCAATCTTTGGCTTTTGCGCTTGTTCAGGTTGAATGGAAAGTCCGTGATAAATGACTTCAATTCGGTCGCTGCTAATATTCCAAAGATCCATAATATCTCGCTTAGTCGCTTCCGAAACAGCAATAATCTTACCGGCATTTTGGGCAAAATACAATTTATTGGCGTTGAATTTACCTTGTTTTTCGTAGATCATATCATGAATGGTAAATACCATTCTTTCCGGATATAGAAGTTCCCTATCAATATACGGCAGAATATCGGACAGATGAAAAATGGTTTCTTTATCTATTTTTCTAAGTGCATGTTTCAACATGAGTCGGTTAACAAAGGCAAACGTTTTTAAAGGATCATAAACAAATAATTTTTTGTTAGATTTATCAGACAATAAATATTGGTTTTTTACAAACAAGCCTGCTATTTTTACTTGACAATCCAACCCTTGCATTCCTCTGTATAACTCATAATAATATCTTGGTATTCCACCTAATCTTTGATTCGAGAATATTTGTGTATCGTAAAGTATTTGCATATTTGTCTCACTAAAGAAAATGCTCTCCATTGGGTTAATTGGAAAGCATCATCTTTTAAGAGCGCAAAAAACGGGACTAGAACTCACTTCTCTGATAATACTTATTATCAACACTTTCGCTTTACAACTATTACCTATAGGTAATGATTTGGTAACGAATGGAAAGCTATTAATAGAACGTTGTTTTGTTGCATTTTGGACAAAAATATCCACAAATGATTCGGCTTCAAAATTACAAAATATTTTTTAAAATAAAAAATATTGAATAATTAAAAAACAGTATGAACAACAATTCAACATTAGAAAAAATGCGTGAATAGCATCAAAATCCGAAATCAACGTCCTTTTTTTCAGTATTTGCGTCATCTTCCGGCGGTTTTTGCGCCGTTTGGTGAACTTCATTAGCTACGACAACAATCGCTTTGGGACGCGCAGGACAAATGGATTCGCAGCCGCCGCAACCGATACAAAGTTCGTCATAAACATGCGGGATAGTCAAACCATCAATAAATGGCTCCATTCTCACTGCCTGTGTAGGACAATGTTCCGAACAGGCTCCGCAGGAAGTATGTTCTGTCCTTACAATGCAGAGACGCCTGTGAAAATGGGCAATACCCACTTGCGTTACCTTTTTTTCTTCTTTCGTCAATTTATGAATAGCGCCTGTGGGACAAATATCCGTACAAACCGTACATTCATAATTACAATAAGCCATTTCATAAAATACCATGTGAGGCTTGAAAGCATAATCAAACCCGTAATTGAATCCTGCCGGTTTAAGAATTTGTTGAGGGCAATGTGTGACACACAAATGGCAAGCCGTACAGTGTTTTTTGAAGTGCGCTAAACTTTTTGACCCCGGAGGCGTAACTGGCAACAATTTAGTATCATTATCTTTATTCGATTTCGCAAAAGCTGGAACTACCGGAAGTGTAGCGGCAATGGCTGTTGAAGTAATGAGAAATGAACGCCGCGACATTTCTATTTCATTTGTGCGGTTGGTTATTACTGGCTCGTTTTTTACCTTCGATATCACTTGTTGTGGCGAACGGCTAAAAGCAAACCTGTAAACTACGCCGCCCGATTTGCACCGGTCTAAACAATTAAAACAGGCAACACACCGGGAATGATCGACAAATTTATCTGTATTGTTGATACACTGAGATTTACAAGCATAAGCGCATAAACCGCAACTGTTGCATTTGGAATCGTCCAATTCAATTCTGAAAATGGAAAACTTTGAAAACAACCCCAATAAAGAGCCGACCGGACAAATGGTATTGCAAAACAGCCTGCCACGCAAAAGCGCCATAATCCCAACAATTAGTAAAACAGTCGCTGCAAAAACCAGCGACCATACGGTAACCGTATTAATGGTAACGTAATAAAAATGGTAAACATGAAACTTTAAGGCAATCCAATTGAGCAGGTTATTCCCTTCCATCGCAACAGGGCGGAAAAGATTAGCTGCCATGCGCCCGAAATTACTGTATGGATCTAAATAGAGTAGGGGAGTTGTTATTCCAAAAACTAAGAACAGAGCACATACTCCTAAAATGGAATACCGTAAAATCGTGAATGGTCGAGCATATCTGTACCAACGTCTCCGTTTGTTTTTTTTCTTTCCTCTCTTTGTAAACCAAGCGATTATATCCTGAAAAACGCCTAACGGACAAATGACCGAACAATAGATTCGTCCAAACAGAATAGTCAGTAAGAATAATCCGGCTAAAATAGCGATGCTTTCCGTTAAAATAGCAGGCACAACCTGAGTGTGCATGAGTCCATGCAGTTGCCACGGCAACAGATTGGCAAAATCGCAGAAAAACAAAAGAATTGGTAAAAAAAACAGTATAGCCAATATGACCCTAATTATCCTTAAAATGTTTACTTTCATTTGATTGAATAGTTTCTATTTTACAGTTTTATTCTTTTAATATTCAATTTGCTTAAATCTCGAGTACCCAAATTTAATTTCTCGCCATTCGCAATATGCCCCACAGTATTAATATCCATTTTATTTATATTTTTATTAAATAATTCGATAGCAGCAGTATCCACTGCTACAATATCTTTTGAAACAATTAAAGTTTTTAATACGCTGGTATCCGAGATTGAACGACCTTGCGGACCGGTTTTACTGAGACAGCGGTAAGCATCTACAATATTTAATGCAGGGCGTTTTTCCCATGTACAAACATCGGCAATGCACTGTTGTAAGTCATTGGCATGGAAAAATCCTCTATCCCAGACAATTCCCATATAATTTTTCATAGCTATGGTCATTGCTGCTCCTCCATGATTTTTCAATATGGGGACATTGAACCAAATATCGGCGTCCAACAGCGCTTGATGAATTTTAGTCGATTTCAATTTCACTCCTTGAGGAAGGGTAACCTCTTTATAGTAAGCTTCGTCATTTCCGGGAAGAACGGTTGCTCCGGCTACTTTTGCCGCCTCTTCAATACCGGAACTTTTATAACATTTTTGCCAGTTGTCGCAGGTACGATCAAACACTGTAACTTTTTTTGCGCCGGCTTTGAAACATTGTTTCACCAGTGCCGCTACCAAATCCGGATTTGTCGTAGCGCCAAATTCAGGCTTTTTGTCCCAGCCGATATTGGGTTTGATGACTACGCTTTGACCTTTTTTTACGTATTTTTCGATACCGCCCATTTCCTGCAAAGCTCTTTCCAGTAATTCAGCCGGTTCGCCTCCCATGACGGCTACCATGTCGGGCGTTGACTCATCTGTCAGTTGATTGTTGGTTATGGCTGCTTGTAATTTGTCAAATGTTAACACTGCAACGCCTACTGCCGCAGATGTTTTAATAAAATCACGCCGTTTCATATATGAATTTAATTTTTACTTAGACAACTGATCGAGGGAAAAGTTTAAAAAAGATATGAAAGTATTATCTTCTAAAGAAATGGATAGAGTCTGAATGTTATGTCTGAGGTTTTATTCTGCCAGCCAAAGCGTCGCTTCAGGTCCCATATTAAACAACAAGTCGATAATGCTGAGATTTGCCTGAAAATCTTGTTTTGCTTCAAACACTTGATAATACGGACGAAAGTTCTGCATCAACGATTCTTTTTTCGGATGAATCGTTTCTCTCAAATCCAAGACGTCCGCCGAAGGAGAGAAAATATATTTGGTTGAATAGGAAACCGCCGGCGAAATATCCAGCAAAGAACAAACCAATTCCCTTAATTCCTCGTTGAAATCAAATAAAAATCCGGCAGGCTTTTCATAAAACGGACGAAAATCGTCTTCGTAATATTCAAAAAAAGGAGTGGAATTGTAAGCCGAAACAATGGCATTCCAATGCAAATGCCGCCAATTGCCATGTTCGGCAATACGAATGTCTTTGGTCGGACATTTCAACGAATCGGGTTTGACAATCGGAATGCTCAGCGTTTGACAGCCATTGGCAGACGCAATGACGCAACGATTACGATATGTCTGTTTGATGTAGTTACAATGCACCTCAATCGTTGCTTGCGGATGCCGGCACATCTGAACGTAATATTCCACCGGAGCCAGATAAGCCGTTGATAGAAGGACGGTACTTATCATTATCTATTCCTTGCTCGGCAGCCTGAAAATCCGGTTCCATCGGATTCCGCCATCGAAAAAACCGCGGTCTTTGTCGGTTGATAACCAAATCAAAATCGGCTTCCCTACAATATGGTCTTCCGGAACAAATCCCCACGAACGCGAATCCTGCGAATTGTGCCGGTTATCGCCCATCATAAAGTAATAATCATACTTGAAAGTATAAGTAGTTACCGGACTTCCGTTTATCAATAGTTGACTGTCTTTTTTCTCCAATGTATTTCCTTCATACGCTACAATACAGCGGGAGTAAAGCGCCAGATTCTTATCATTTAATTCAACAGTCGCTCCTTTCCTCGGTATCCAAATCGGACCGTAATTATCACGCGACCAGCCTAAAGAATCAACATACGGGTAGATAGTATTTACGTTACCGTATCCTATAAAAGCATAATATTTCTCAAAAATACTGTCAGGTTCAATATGAACAGAACGCGCCCAACCATCTTTTTCCAATTTTTGCAAAGCGGTTTTTGTTAATGGAATGTGATACACCGGATTAAAAGAGCCTTCCTCATTTTTTTCTATTCCAATCGACTCGAAGATGTAATATGCACTCTGCATATTATTCACCAACATTCTATCTTCCATGCTCACATTTAATGTCCGAAGTTGTCTGTCAGATAAAAGATTGCCTTGCGTTTCTACAAAATAATTGAACTGTGCATTTTTAGGCAGAGGCTGTTGTGTTCCATTGATATAAACCTCATTATTAATTACTTGTAGCGAATCGTCCGGCATACCGATACACCGCTTGACATAATTTTCCCGCCGGTCAACCGGACGATAAACAATATCGCCAAACTTATCTTTATCCGACCAGACGCGCTCTCTCCCATACGCCCTCACCGAATAGTAATAATCTTCATTCGACAGGCTTTTTAACGCAACCGTATCTCCTGCCGGATAATTGAATACGACAATATCGTTACGCTTCACTTGACCCAAGCCTTTCAACCGTTTATAACCCCAATGAGGCCAGTCGATGTATGATTTTGTATTGATAACCGGGAAAGTATTTTGAACCAGCGGAAACGACAGCGGCGTGTTCGGAACGCGAGGTCCATAACTTAACTTATTCACCATCAGATAGTCTCCCACTAAAAGCGATTTCTCCAATGACGAAGTGGGAATTTTATACATTTGGAAAATAAACAGATTGATGAAATAGACGGCTACCAAAGCAAAAAGAATCGCGTCAACCCATTCGGCAACTTTCTTCAGAGACTTGTTCTTGGGATTCTTCCAAGCTCCCCACGGAATAAACTTGGAAATATAAATATCAAATATGACAGGTATTCCGAGTAACAGCCAATAATTTCCGTCCCAAACAGTGAAAGCAAGGTAGAGGATGGTGATTATGGAAAAAAATATCCATTGGTTTTTTGTAACTTTCTTCATTATCATTATTTATTAAAAATTCAACATATCGTTCATGTTTAAAAATCCTTTTTTCCCCTTTACAAATTCGGCTGCAAGAACAGCGCCCAGGGCAAAGCCTTTCCTGCTTTTAGCGCTGTGCCAAATGCGAATCGTATCGGCATCCGATTCATAAATGATTTCGTGAATACCCGGAACTTCGCCTTCTCTTTTCGAATGAATCAATAAATCTTCGTCTGCCCCTTCCGAGCTTTCTTTCCAGCGCTTTTTCCGGTCGATATTTTCCAGAATATTTCCGGCTAAAGAAATTGCCGTTCCGCTCGGCGAATCCAATTTATGGATATGGTGTATTTCTTCCATCCTAACGTCATACGAAGGAAAATTATTCATTATTTTAGCCAAGTATTTATTGAGGGCAAAAAAGATATTCACTCCGATACTGTAATTCGACGCATAAAAAAAAGTTTGATTTTCTTTCGTGCAAAGATCTTTAATTTCATCCCAGCGGTCTAACCAGCCGGTAGTTCCGGCTACAACCGGAATATTTCGCTCAAAACATTTCCGGTAATTGTCGAAAGCGCTTTGCGGTTGGGAAAATTCAATGGCTACATCTGCCGAAAGAAATTGCGGCGAATCAAAATCACCCTGATTGTCGATATCAATAACAGAAACAATTGAATGCCCGCGTTCCCTGGCGATTTCCTCAATCGTATGTCCCATTTTGCCGTAACCAATCAATGCTATCTTCATACAGCGGTTAATGAAATTAATTTGCAAATATACGGATTATTTTTTGCTCGAAAGAAAATTTTATGTAGTTTTGCTTTAATAAATAATTATTAACCCGTGAAAGCACAATTGTATGTCTATTGTTTATCAGTTCTGCTATGAGTTTTATTACACTCCCCGAAGCGCCACAGCCGCCCCCATTCCCCCGCCAATACACAGAGAAGCCAATCCAAGCGCCGTCCCGCGCCGCCGGATCTCATGAACAAGCGTCACAACAATGCGATTGCCGGAAGCGCCGATAGGATGCCCCAAAGCAATGGCTCCGCCGTTCACATTAGCGACTTCGCGCAGCCACTCCACGCTGACGTTGTGATCGGAGCAAAGTTGCCGCATAACGCCAAGCGATTGTGCCGCAAAAGCTTCATTCAATTCGATCAACTGCATATCCGACAGTTTAAGTTGCGCCTTTTGCAGGGCGGCGGCAATAGCCGGAACAGGTCCCATGCCCATAATGGCAGGGTCAACGCCGCTCTGTCCGGTAGCGATAATCTCTGCCAAAGGCGTTAAATGATATTTGTTCACAGCTTCCTCCGACGCCAACAA
>Ga0123357_10002995_pt1 | contig 19121 bp, 22 predicted proteins | sample TergutEmb28metaG_FD_89873 | JGI IMG/M metagenome (GOLD analysis project Ga0123357, IMG submission 89873) | Embiratermes neotenicus P4 segment gut microbial communities from Petit-Saut dam, French Guiana - Emb289 P4 | ecosystem: Host-associated > Arthropoda: Insects > Digestive system > Gut ...
CTCAATTGCCTGTACTCGGTCGCTTTGCTCCCTCTTACAGGCGCAATCGGCTCAGCATACGAACAAGTTCGTCTGCGTTCGCCTCAATTGCCTGTGGATAACCCCGGTTCTTGGGGGGTGGCGTGGTCCATACTCGATATACCGACGAAGACGAGCGGTCTCGACGGGGGGAAGGAAACATCATGGAACGCATGACAATGTGGCTGATCAGACTTCGGCTGATGACGGTCGACGAGCGGGGCCTGTCTCAGTCGACAGAAAACGCCATCCTGTTGGCTGGTGCTGTGACGGTGGCGGGCATAGTGATCACCGTGATCACGGCCTATGTGAAGAACCATCTTCCGAGCTGACGATGAAACGTCCCTTGGCGACATCTGACGAGCGAGGCCTGTCCGAGTCGGTGCAGTGGGCCGTCCTCGGTGCCGTGGTCATCGGCGGTCTGCTGGCGCTGATCGACGCCGCGCTGTGGCTGCATGGGCGCAGTGTCGCGGTGGCGGCTGTCATTGACGGCGCATCGGCCGCGTCCTACTGGCACGCGTCCCCCGGCGACGGTGAGGCGGTGGCCCGCGCGACGGCAGCAGCCGGGGGGCTGAAGAACGTCTCAGTGACAGTCGTGGTTCAAGGGACCCGCGTCGACGTCACGATCGACGCCAAAGTGCCCAGTTTCATTGGTTGGGCCACTCCAGATGTCCACGCCCACGCCACCAGACCCAAGGAACAGTGATGAAGCGTCGCAATCAAAGAGGAGCGGTCAGCGTCGAAGTGGCCCTGCTCGTGCCCGTCCTTGTGCTGGTGGCAGCCGGGGCGACAGCAGGCTGGCGTTTGTGGTGGGCTGGCGGTCAGGTGCAGGCGGCAGCCGAAGCCGCCGCGCGCGCCGCCTCCGTGGTCAGCAACACCCAAGCGGCCAACCAGGCGGTGGCTGCAGTTGTCACCGCAGACCTTGAGACGGCTGGCGTGCACTGCAAGAACGTCTCGATCAGCCAGGATGTGGCGGCTGTGAACCTGCCGCCAGGAGTGCCTGGAACCGTGTATGTCGAGGTGACATGCGCGGTTGGTATGAGTGATCTGTTGTTGCCGATGCCGGGGTCCATCACCGTGTACGGCAGTGCCGATGAGGCAATCGATGTTTACAGTAGGAGAGGACGATGACAAGGGAAAACAGCAGTTCTACCGGGCTAGCCGGTCGGGCGGCTTCGGCGGTTGCATTACTGGCGATCATCGCCGGCGGGCTATGGGTTTTGCTGCATTGGGGACGATTGGACGGTTGGATGTCCGTCAACTGGCGTGACGTCTGGGCGCAACCCGACGACGGAAGGCTCCTGTTAGGTGTTCTGACGGTGGTCGGCTGGCTGGCATGGGTGCTGGTGGTCGGCACGGTTGTCTGTGAATCGGTCGCAGCTTTGAGTCGGGGGCGCCTGCGTCCTCGGATGCCAGGGTCAGGCTGGTTTCGCCCGGCAATCGCTGGCCTGGTGATAACTGTGTTGGGGTTGTCATCGGCGACGGCCCTGATGGGGCATCAGCCACTGGGCTCTGCGGTTGGCGAGGAGGCGCCGACGTGGCGGGTGAGTGAACAGGTGGACACGTCAGCGGAGACGTCAGTGACGACGTCGCCAGTTCAAACTGTCCCTTATGTTGTGCAACCCGGCGACGACTTGTGGAGTCTCGCCGAACAGTTTGCGGGCGGCGGTGAGAATTGGCGGGTGATCGCCCAGGCCAACGACACAGTGGTACTGGACCCGGGCGTCGAACTGACGCCAGGCACCATGCTGATGGTTCCTCAGATCAGCATGGTGACGCCGCAGTCTGAGCCATCGGTGACGTTGATTCGAGCCACAATGCCAACGAAAGACGATGGCGGCGCGGGCGCTGAGACCGTTGCTGTTCACAGCGGGGACACACTTTGGAGCCTGTCCGAAGCCAACCTTGGCGACGGGTCGCGGTGGCCGGAGCTATATGACGCCAACCAAGCCATCATTGCGGACCCGAATGTCATTTACCCTGGTCAAGCGCTCGTGTTGCCCAGTTCGGATTCGAAGGGCGAGCACTCGGGCAACGCTGGCGGTGAGGCAGACAATGCGTCAGATAAGGGGTCTGTGCAGGCGCCAAATGAAGTACCTGGCAAAGCCGGCCAGGTGTCGGTGCTTGGTTACGCGGCTCAGATGGGGGCCAGTGCCGGGTTGGTCGCAGCCGAAACTGCGTCGGTGCCAACAGTGAGCGCACCTAGCGAAGTGCAAATCTCTGACGGGCAGCGCAGCCCTGATTCGATGATCGCGTCACTGCTCGGGTCAATCGGGGTTGGGTTGGCGGCAGCCCTGATAGCAGGCATTGGCGCCAATCGGGTCATCCAGTTGCGCGAGCGGGCGGTCGGGCGGTCGCTGCCGCGCATGACACCCAGCATGCAGGAGTTTGAAACGGCGCTCGACAGGCGTGCCCGCGACCTGTTGGGTCGTCCCGAGGATGATGATGACGACGATGACGCGGTGCGTCCAGTTGCCCGGAAGGCGGCCGACGACACGGACGCGTTGGGTGTGCCAGTTGGTGCTCCGATGCTCCATCTCGTCTCCGATGAGGATGACGCCTGTCCGGTTGATGCAACGGTCTGCCTTGGCACAGGAGCAGACAACAAGGACGTGTCGCTGAGTCTGGTTGATGCGGGGTTGGTGCAGGTGCTGGGTGGCGAATCGGAGGTGTTGGGGCTGATGGCGGCGATGGTCGGCCAGGTGTTCACCGGGCCCGCCGAGGGACGTCCAGAAATCATGCTCGCCGCGTCAAAGCTCGGCTGGTTGGCGGCCTTGTTGGATTGCCCGTTGATGCCAGCGGAGGTCGCAGAATCCCTCGTCAGTCAAAGGTTGATGGCCGCCGGGGTGGCGACAGAGCAGCTTGTCGTTTTCACTGACGGGTACATGCCGGCAATCGAGAAAGGTTGCGGAATCACCGTGGTGTCATCGTGGCACCACGACCGGCGCCCAGAGGCGAATGCGGCAATTGAGGTTGACGACACCGATACGGCAAAACTGTGGCTGGCAGCCATGGGGCCTGGGCAAGGCGAAGCGTTCCAGGCGCAGCTGGTGTCGGCGCCGGCCCGGCGCGTACTTGTCGAACTGACCGACACCGTCACCAGTTTGGAATTCCCCAAGGCCCCTTGGTGGGCGGGCGAGGGTGACGACAGGGTTTCTGGCGATGTTGACACTGGCTCCCGGCGGGCCATTGACACCGGCCGGCTCAACACCAGCCCAGACGTCTTTGCTCTGGATGACGCGCCTGCTCACCCGGTCCTGCGACTGTTCGGGCCCGTGATGCTGACGGGGGCGCGCGGGGTGGCGCCGAGCCAGGCAACCAAGCAATGCCTGGAGTACTGCGGCTGGTTGTTGCGGAACCCGGGTCAGACGTCCACCATCATGGCCACGTCGCTGTTGGTGGCTGAGGCCACCCGCCGGTCGAACATGTCCCGGTTGCGGCTGTGGCTAGGTTGCGATGACGCAGGTGAGCCGTATCTGCCTGACGCCTATTCGGGCCGCATCATGCTGCATGCTGGTGTCACATCCGATTGGGATCGCATGAACATTCTCGTCGGCGGCATCAATCGGGCCAGTGAACATTCCTTGATCGACGCGCTGCGGTTGGTACGCGGTGAGCCTTTGGCTGATGCCGCGCCAGGTCAATGGCGCTGGGCTGAGGAATGGCGCTGCGACATGGTGTCACTGGCCCGCGACATTGCTGCGGTGCTATGCGATCGGGCGTTGACCCGGGACGATGTCGAGTTGGCACGTTGGGCCGTTCAGCGGGGCTTGTTGGCGGCGCCGGACGACGTGATGCTACTGACAGCACAGGTGCGTGTTGAGATGCAGGCCAGCAATCAGGCCGAAGTCAATCGTCTAGCTGCAACCTTGACGCGCCAGGCCAGTCGCGCCGGATTTGACCTGCCAGACGCGACAGCGACTCTCCTTCAGCAAGCCCTGGAAGGCGCCCCCCGGGTTCGCTTGGCCGCCTAGGTTGGCGAGTTTCTGCAGGCTGACGTGTTACTGAAGCTGAATGAACTCACTGATGCCGGTCAGCAGCATTTGGGCACTGATAAGTACCAACACCATGCCCATGAGGCGCTCTATGGCGGTGACAGCCTTATTGCCGAGCACGCGTTGCAGCCAGCCGGCGCCCATCAAAATGATCGATCCAACCAACCAGGCCGCGCCAAGGGCGCCTAGCAGGATGGGCCATTTGTCGCCGGACTGGTGCACCAACACAACTTCGGTGGCGAGAATGGACGGGCCCGCCATGTATGGCACAGCCATCGGCACGATGAACGGCTCGCCTTTGATGTCCTCGCTGATCGAACCTGCCGAACTGGGGAACACCATCTTGACGGCGATGAACATCAAAATCAGCCCACCGCCGACAGACAACGCCGATGATGTGATGTGCAAAGTGTTCAGGAACCATGAGCCAAGGAAGAAGAACAGCACCAGGATCACAAGCGAGGCAAGAAGCTCACGGGCAATGACGTGCTGCCGGCGCTTCGGCTCCAACGATTTGGTGGCGGCCAAGAACAGTGGAATGTTGCCCAGCGGGTCAATCACCAAAAACAACAGCAGCGCCGACGACACAAAATAGGCCATATTATCTCCTCCTCCTTGCCACAATACCGCCCAGTGTCAAGGCGTTGTAGTGCTGAGGAGCCGACGCAGCTTGCATTCGACGATCGGACAATCTTGAGGTGGGGTTTGGGGGAGTTGCGTTGCAGGTTAGCGAGGAAGACCGAGGGCAGAGACCGCTTGCGGGCTTTGCCGAGGGCAACGAAGCTGTTGGAGGGAGCGAAAGCGACCGGAACTCTTTTGTCGGAGAAGGAAAGACCGTGCGGTCCGCAGGAGCGCCGGTATTGGGACGTAGCGTAAGCGGAGCAAGGGCGCTATGATGCGGCGGAGCCGCAGCGCCCGCAGTGGAGCGGTCCTGAAACGTAACTCCCCCAAACCCCACCGTCCCAACACCAACGCCGTCACCGTGAACGAGACCAGCCCCGGCTGGAGCCCGCGGCTACGCAATACATTCAGCAGGCTGATCGTGGCATACTGCAAGTGTGAACCGGGAACTTCCAAGCTGGGCTTCATCTGCCATTTGGTACAGCGTGTATCCGCTGGGGGCATGTGGCGCACCTATCAGACCTAGTGGTGAGGTAAATGATGTGTGCCACAGGCTTGGGCGGCTGAACGGCTGGCTTGACCATGTCGTTTCCTTGGGGGCCAACGGTTTGGCACTGGGGCCGATCTGGGCGTCGAGCACGCATGGCTACGACATCGTCGACCATGACGCAATAGACCCGCGCTTGGGTGACGATAGCGATTTCGACAGTTTGATCGATGCCTGCCACCGGCGCGGACTCAGGGTGTTGCTCGATGGGGTTTTCAATCACGTCTCGTCAAGTCACGCGGATGTCCAGGCGGCCAGGCGTGATGGCATCGATTCAACAGCAGGCCGCCTGTTCAGGCATGATGCCGTCCAAGCCGACGGGTTGTCGAGGGTTGAGGGCCACGACGTCTTAGTTGAATATGATCACACCAACCCGGCGGTGGCCGACCGGGTGGTCGCCACTATGACGCACTGGCTGCGCCGGGGCGCCGATGGCTGGCGTTTGGACGCGGCCTACAGGGTACCCAGGCCGTTCTGGGCGGCGGTGATTGCCCGAGTGACACACGAGTTTCCTCGGGCCCTGACGGTTGCCGAGGTCCTGCATGGCAACTATGCACAGTTTGCCGCCGACACGGGGGTGGACTCCGTCACACAGTATGAGCTGTGGAAAGCGTTTTGGAGCTCACTTAAGGACGCGAACCCGCATGAGTTGGCGTGGACGCTGAAACGGCACGAAGCAGGGCTGGCATCGTCTGGTTTCTTGCCGTGGACATTCGTCGGCAACCACGACGTGACGCGCATCGCGACCCAGATCGGGCAGCACAACGCCATTGTGGCGGCCAGCCTGCTGATGACGATGCCTGGTATGCCGTGCGTCTACTACGGGGACGAGTACGGCTTGACCGGGCTGAAGGAGGAGAGGCTAGGTGGCGACGACGCCATTCGCCCAGTACTGCCGGATTCTCCAGACTCCTGGACGTTTGGGACGTTGCCGAACCTGGGTGATCCGCCAATCGGCCCTGTTGCGCCGGCTGAAATGCTGCGACAGCATCAACTTCTTCTTGGCCTCCGCAGACGGCACCCGTGGTTGCAGCGGGCTGAACTCACTGTCATCGAGCAGAAGCAGAAACGACTGACATACAGGGTCTCGGCCCGCAGTGTTTCACGTGAAACACCTGATCAACTCGATGTGACGATAGACACGTCGACGCCACAGGCCCATGTAACCATCACGGGCCAGACCGGTGAGCTTTACCGCTGGTGATGGACACCCCGCGAGTAGGTCAACCGATATGGCCTGCTTCACTGGTGTAGTCGAATTCCCGAGGGCCGAAGGCAACCGCTGGTTTTGCGTCCATTTGGACAGTTATCCGGATCACAACGTCAACACCGTTGGTGTCGACGTTGCAGGCGGTCATGGTTGTGTGGTTGCTGACTGCAGTTGCCGCAGCTACCGCGCAGGCATCACTGCCAGAATCAAAGGCGCCAGCTCCGGCTAGAGCTGCCAAGTCGGCCGCTGTGCGCGTCTGGTGCGCGCAACCGAACCAAGAGAGCAAGCAGGCAGAGACGAAGGCGACCATCGCCGTGATGATCATGACGCTCATCATCAAGACGGTGCCCGACCCCCGCTCGTCTCCGCGGTGACGCCGCCCCAGACGGATTGGAGTGTTCATGACACCTCCTTGGGCATGGTGGCCGAACCGAACACATCCACCGAACCGATGTGACCAAACGACACTGACACACCCACGGTCACAACCACCTGACTGCCTGTCTGATCGACATTGATCACAGCGCCAGGCGGTGTGTGACCCCTTGCTTGGGTAGACGCTGGGGCGTCCCCTCGTGCCTCGGCTCTGGCGATCTGCGCCGCCGCATCGGCGCACTCAGTGTGTACCACCAGCAGGTTGATGCCCCAAGCCAGGCAGAGCGCCACCATTGTGGCGCTCAAGATGCCGATCGCCAACTCGGCAGTCACCATGCCGCGTTCCCAAAACCGGCCAATTCGCGTGATCATTTTTGACTCCTCGTCTGTACGGCTGGATAGGGCGCCGACGTCATGACCCGTCGGCGCCCCCTTCCCCAGCCACTTCGATCAATTGATCAAGTGGGTCACTTTGGCAACCAGCCGAGAATCTTGTCGAAGATGTTTGTGATCAGCTTCATGGCAAGGTCCAGGAAGCTGCCCGCGTTGAAGACCTTGATAAGCACCAGTGCCAAAGCGACAGCCGCGAGGATGCCAACGGCGTATTCGGCTGTGGCCATGCCGCGTTCTGCCAGCAGGTGGCCTTTTCGGGATGCGCGCTTCGTGACCACGCCGGCTTCAGGGTTGGCCTGCACCGCGACTGTTGTCGTCGACTTGTTCATTTGTATTCCTCCTTTGGAACGTGAAGCACGTCCCGGTTTGGACGCCCGTTTGCGTCGTGCACAGTCACTATGGCGATGGGACCCCCGAATCCGGCACGGGATTTGCAGCCTGTGGATGACGCTGAGTGGTTCGCGAAACCTGTGGATAACCTGCTGATCGGACGAGCTACCTACTGCTCTACTGCGCTATGATGGTTGCGCAGGGTGATCCTGGCGACCTCGTTTAAGTGCCTTTGGCGCGCGAGAGCCAGGTCTACACCCTGCATTTCATATCAGGGCGATCGCCCCACCCGCCCCCACCACACCGCCATCTTGCGTGGCCGGCATGGGCTCGGAAGACGGGCATGTTTTCAAGGCGCCATTCACCACCCGGACATGTAGCCGGAGATCAGCCCGCCAATGATCGGCACGACGCCAACCAGCAGAAAAGCCGGCAGAAAGCAAGCCACCAGCGGCAAGGTGGACGAGACTCCAACGCTGCGCGCCTTCGCCGTAGCCTGGGCCGCGGCTGCCTTGGTGGCGCGGACGGAGGCGTTTCGCAGAACATCGCCGACCGCAGCACCGGTCTCGACGCAGCGCGCCAGCTCGCGTGCGACGTCACCCCAAATAGGGTCGTCCGCCAGCGTCCGCCAAGCCTCGGCGTCGCTGAAGCCGACGTCGCATTGCGCTAGCACCGCCCGAAGACACTTGGCGTTGCCAGCGTCGCAAACCTCGCTTACCGCCTGGGCCGCAAACCGCACTGGAGCGCCGGAATCGACGACTGAGGCCAGGAAGTTGAGAACCAAGGGAAACCCGTGGATCACTGCCGCCTGAGCCTTTTGATCCGTCTGGGTGTTGGCAATCAGCCACCGGGACGCCAAGGCCCCGACCACAGCCCCCACCCCGAGCGACACCAGGGAACCACTGAACACCCAAGCCAAGGCCATGCCACCCAAGCCGCCGAGCGCCGTCATTGGCATGATAGGCAAGCGTTGCAGCATCGACGGTGAGGTGCCGTGGTGCAGCACTGTGCTTCGCGGCTGTCCGACCAGCAACGTCAGCGCCGCGATTGCTGCTACCGCACTAACACTCCAGAGCAGAGTCATCAGCTATCCTCCCTTGTCAGCACCTCAGTCCAGATCAGGCCGACGGACGCCAGCGTCGCCGCCCCGATCAGGCAAAGATGACCAGCGAGGCTGCCAGCAAGGAAGTCCAGCGGGTTGGCACTGACGAGAAAACCCATACCCAAACCAACCACCGGCAGGCCCGCCAGTAAGCGACTCGTCGAGCGCGATGACGCGAGTTCAGCTCGCCGCTGCTCGCGGATGTCGCCCAGTTGAATCAGTGAGTCCGCCACTTGTCGCATCAATGGGGCCAGTGGCATACCGGTGCGTTCGCACAAGCGCCATCCGCGCGCCATATCGGCCAGACCGGCGCACCCTGGTTGATTGGCGAGCGCCGTCAGCTCGGCGGCCACGTCACCGCCCACCGCCAGCGCACCTACCGTAGGTGTCAGCAACGGTGCGTCCTCGGCGGCAACCGTCAGCGCCCGAGCCGGAATCTCCCCAGTATCCAACTGCCCCGCCATAACGCTGCAAGCCCTGATCACCTGTCGCTCGTTGGACGTGGCGCGGCGTTGCGTCACTCCCCGGCTGACTAGCCAAATCACTGTGCCAGTGATCTCGCCGCCGGCCACGATGAAGGCCAGCCATTTCGAGAATAACTCGCCGGCCAAGACGACGGCGACAACGCCAATGCCGACCGCCACCGTACCCATTATCAGGTGGCGGTGCGGTGACGTCGACGGCCGGGCAGGCCCGGCCAACAAACGGGACGGACGGGACGAGCCCAGCAGCAATACCCCGGCCACAGTCGTCAGACTAATCACAAATGCAACGGTCCCGGTCACAGCGCCGCCCCAATCAGTTCTTTCAGACGAGGCCAGCCATCTCCATGTACAACCAACATCGGCCCGCCCCCACCAACCGGCTCCGCGCCCAACCCGCGAGCGGCTCTCGGCGCCGGTGAACACACCAGCGCCGGAATTGTCTGCACCAACCCGTCCGGTGCCCGGGCCAGGACGCCGATCTGGACCACTTGGCGTTGCCCGGCCGTCCGCTTCAGGTGGATCACAACCGAAATTGCCGAGGCGATCTGGGCGTGGCAGGCCTCTCGTCCTAACCCGCTGAGCGCTGCCAAAGCCTCCAGACGAGCCGGCACATCGGCGGCCGAGTTGGCGTGCACCGTGCCGCAACCGCCTTCGTGGCCAGTATTCATTGCCATCATCATGTCGGTGACCTCGGCACCGCGCACCTCCCCCAACACCAGACGATCCGGCCGCATGCGCAGGGCCTGACGCACCAAGTCCGTCAATGTGATCGCCCCAGCGCCTTCGGCATTGGCATGACGGGCCTCCATCCGGACGCAATGCGGGTGGTCTGGAGCCAGTTCACGCGAGTCCTCGACGATCAGCAGCCGCTCGCCCGGGGGTACGAGTGATAGTAGGGATGCGAGAAGCGTCGTCTTGCCACAGCCGGTGCCGCCGCTGACCAGGAAGGTCGTTTTCGAGGCGATGATCGCCCGCAACACCGCAGCCACTTCCGGTGCGACGGACCCGCCAGCGACCCACTCGTCCAACGTCATGCCACCGTGGCGGGGGATGCGCAGCGAGATGCAAGTGCCAGGTTCCGCCACCGGCGCCAATACGGCATGTAGTCGCGTCCCCTCGGGTAGCCGGGCGTCGACTGTTGGGCAGGCGTCATCCAGCCGTCGCCCCACTGATGTGGCCAGACGCACAGCCAGGTGACGCACGTCAGCATCGCTCTGGAAGACCGACTCGACTAGCTCCAGGCCGTTCCCTCGGTCGATGAATACCTGTTCCGGACCGTTGACCAACACGTCCGTGACGCCAGGCAACCTCAGTAGTGGGTCCAGCTGCCCGGCACCGGTGCTACCCCGGCGCAGAGTCTCAACCGTTGACGCCACCAGTGTGTCCGACACCACAATCTGCTGGTCGCGCAGCGCGGTGGCGACATCGGCGGGCGTCCACGCGCGGCCCAACCCCGCCAGACGGGACCGGACGATGTCAAGGGTGGCGGGATTCATGGCCGCCCCCGATGGGCTGGCCGCATGGCTTCGTCTTCACGCAAGCGCAATGTTCCCAGACCTCGCGTCTGCACAGGGACGGCCAGCGCCGGCACCAGACGGTCCAGAAGTTTGTCCAGCCCCCGAGCCGTCTTTCCGCCAGCCCGTCCGGGTGGGTCCCCGGCCTCCAGTGCCATCGGCAGACGCCCGTCATGCGGCATCACGCCCGCCACCACAACACCCAGGCTTTCAGCCACCAGATCCAACGGCAGCCGTCGCCCTGGCCCGGTGCGCACAACGGCCCGGGTGGTGGCCAAACCCCCGGCCAACAACGCTTGACCCGCCAGCACCGCCCGGACATCCGCGCCCACAACCAGCACCGTCTCCTCGTGTGCCGGTGGTACGCGGCCCTGATCGATGACGACGAGATCGTGGGTGCGCCGCAATGACGCCAAAACCGCGGCGACGGCCTCGGGTGGCACTATCGCAACCTCGCGGCTGGCCGCCACGATACTGACGCCAAGAACGGACGGCAGATGATCCGTCAGGTCGTCGACGTGCCCGCGGGCCGCCGTCAGATCGCCCCAACGCCAGCCCGACTCCGCCTCGACGCCCGCCATGACATCAAGCCCGCCACCCGTCGGGTCAAGCTCAACGACGGCAACCCGTCGCGCCCGCCTGGCCGCCCTCACAGCCAAACCCATTGCCAGCGTGGACGTCCCCAGCCCCCCGGTTGCCCCGAACAATCGCAACACCGTGCCCAAGCTGGAGCTGGGCCGGTGGGCGTCGTCCAAAAGGGACGCCAGGAAACCGGCTTGGGACGGAAGTATCAGCCCCGGTGCCGACAGCGGCACCGACCAAGCCAGGACGGCCTCAGCGTCGTCGCCCACAACATGGACGCCGCCGCGCTCCGGCAGGCCGAGGCCCGCGACGGCCGCCGCTTGGTCGACGCCGACGATCACCAGCGAAGCACCAGCCCAGGCCCGCCTGACCTGGGCTGACGCCTCGCAAGTGTGAACCGAGATGCCAGCGGCCGCGGCCGCCGATTGCACTAGGCTCAGTACCCCTGCGTCCTGGCTGATCACCAGTGGTTCGTTCATGCCACCACTATGGCGACGGCTCTCCAATATCCGGCGCCCAAAGTGCAATCTGTGGATAACTTCCCAGTTTCGCATTCACCTGTGGACAACACTGTCGACATGACAATCATTCGCTAGTGAGACATGCTAAGCGTCTTCGCGGGATCTGGCCAGATGCTGCGACTGCGCGCAGCATGACGAAATATGTGCCACGAGGCATGCCACCACGGCTGATGTTTCATCCGAACATGTCATTGATCGACGGGGGGAAGGTTTTCCACGAGTCGGGGGCTCGGGGGTGTACCCGTGCGGTCCGACAGGAGCGCCGGGTTAGGGGGCCCCCGGAGAGCAGGGAGGCGGTAGGATGCCGAAGGCATCGCCTCCCGGAACGCCCCCCGCGACGGAAGCACCTTTCACCCGACGATCCAACATCCTCGAACCAGAGCCCACGATTCATGTTCCACGTCCATCAGCAACATATCGGCTAAAGTTGCCGCATGGCCTTCTCATTTCTGCCTGCAGCGCAATCCTGGCTACTGGCGGGCTGCGGTCAATCGATGCTTGTGCTGGCCGACTCGTTGGCTCTGCCACGGGGGCTCGTCCGTCTGGGGTACCACGTCGTCACCGTCGACCGTGACATGACCAAGTTGCGAAGCGCCGTCGACTCGATGAGTATTGGCGCGGCTGTCGCCCATGCCGATGCGCTGCCATTCGATTATGGACGGTTCGATGCGGTGTTCGTTCACCAGGTGTTCCCGGACATCAGACCGGAGACCGCACTTCCCGAGTTCGCGCGCGTGCTCAAACCGGGGGGACGTCTGCTGATCAGCCATCTTGGGCGAGACGATTCCGTCCCGTGGGTGCAGCGGCTGGCCGCCCTGGTGCGCACCGTCGACCCGACGGCCATGACGTCCCCCTCGGTCGAGGATGCGCTCGCGCCCGTCAACGACACGAAGCACTTCACCCAGACTGAGAGCCGAAACTTCCGGTACTGGCAGCCGATCAGTCAGCAAGGGCTGGTGGCGATGGTGTCGTCCGTCCCGGCTGTGGCCGCCCTTGACGAACGACATCGTCAGCTCCTACTGGACGAGGCCACCGAGATTCACGATCAAGCGGCCGGCTATCAGCAGTTGCGCCTACCATACCTGTTGAAGTGTTGGCGAGGTGTGGTCGACACCGACAGCATCACCAACCCGATCCGTCGTGAAACGTCCGCCCTTTCTATCCAGTTGTGACGACCAGCGCTTCCCCGGGCGGGGCAGCAGCCGCACGATTGCGCTAGTCTTGAATTCACAGATTCGTGCCAAACAGATGAAGGGCAAGCCATGCGTCCATCCGAGTATCTAAGCCGTATCGCCGCCAGCAGCGGCGCGATGGCGTCCGGTATCGGCGAGTTGGCCGGCGCCGAGGTCAAATCGTCTGCCAAAGGGCTCGGCATTGGGGCTGGCATGTTCGCCGGCGCGGGGTTGTTCGGCTACACCTCGTTGAAGATATTGGGCTTTGGTGTCGGTTTCCTGTTTGCCTGGATTTTCTGGAAGGCCGCAGGCCTGAGCGTCCTCTTCTCGCTGTTCTTAGGTTTCGTGCTGCTTTTCGTCCTCTTCTTGATTGTCATCGCCGCGATGGCGATCATCGGGAAGGGCCAGTTCAAGCACGTCAAGATGCCCCAGGGGACGATCGAAGAAGTCAAGGCCAGTTTTGGAGCCATCGGTACGTCTATTCCGGCGGGTGTCAAGGACGCCGAGGACGCCCTGGATGAGGCGAAGGTGGTCAAGGCTCAAGCCAAAGCCGCGACGAGCAGGGTCAACATTGTGCGTGACCCTATCTATTTGGCGCGTCAGCGCCGCGCCGCCCGTGCCGCATGAGCAGATACTGCGACCACCAGATTCCGCATGACGGGGAAGAGTGCCCCGATCCCGTCATCCTGCGCGCAGCCGCCCGTCATCCTGCGCGCAGTCGCAGGATCTAGCTTGCTGCAGCCGTCAGCGCGGCTTTCTTTTCGCGCTCGTAGCGGCGGTACAACTCTTCGGTCGCCAGGGCCAGTTTCGTCACATTGACGTCCTCGCTCAGCGGGAACAGGTAGAAGGTGTCGTCAAGGGTGTTCAGGTCGATGCAGTCGCCGCGTCCCTTGTAGTTATATTCGGTGTGTGCGGCGATCAGCGCTTTGACGGGCCAGTCGATGGTGAAGTCCTCGCCGTCCCATTTGCCCGTCAGCTTGAAGCCGTCCATGCCGTGTGTCAGGTGCCCGTTTTCAGGGAACACCACAAATCCCTTGGCGTTGGGCAGCGACTCGATGCGCACAGGGGTCTCGGCAGCGTATGTGCCGTCGGCCACTTCACGCGCGACGTTGGCGCGCTGCCATTCGTACCAATCGGGAATGTGGGGGAACTCGGTGTCACCCGATTCGGCCTTCAACTCGCCCAACTCGCTCATGTGCCACACCTTTTTGCAGGCGCCGCACGTCAGCGTCGTCCCCGATGACGTCATTCGGTACTCGGCGTTGCAGGCGGGGCATTGGTAAAGCAGGCGGTGCAGGCCCTCGGCCCGCTTGGCGTTCTTGACGCGCACTCCGCGCGACTTCTGCCAGGCGAAATCGTCATAGGTGAAGGCGTCGGCCAGGCGGGCGTTGATCTCGTCAACGGGAAGCTCGCGCACCTCGTCCGTGGTGAGCAGCAGGTTGACATCGGCCTCAATCGGCCTGACGCCGTGGACCTTTCCATGCCAGGCGGGAGCCCCCACATGGTGGCCGTGCATGATCGCCGTGACGACGGGCATATCCATCGACTTGACCATGTTGCCCAGCGAGGACGGCAGCTCCGACGATGTGCCGCAAAGGGCATAGCGAGCTTCTGGGTACATCACCATGACGTCGCCGAAGTCGCGAGCCGCCAGGATGTTCTTGACCATGTGACGGTTGTGGGTGAACTTGCGGGTGCCGATGCCACCGACGCGACGCAGCAAGCCTTCCATGCCGATGAACCCGTCAATGGCGATCACATAGTTGGCCCGGTGCGGGAACGTGACTTTCGTTGTCACAGTGAAGTCGAGGAAGGCGTTGTGGTTGCACAACAGGAAGTAGGGGCCCTTGAGGTTCTTGGGCATGCCGTTCCAGTTGACCTTTGACCGACGCCAAAGTGCCCGGGGGTAGGTGGCAGCCCAGATTACTGGCATCAGGACGGCCCACTGACGACGCGGTGGTTTGACCATGTCGAAGCGTGCGAAGTTGCCGATCATGAACGTCTCACTCTCTCATGTAGGACGGGTGGCGTTCACACCCATGGCCCGAACGATATCGGTTGCCGGCACCCGTTGATCTTATCGCAGATAACCCCGGCGGAAAAGTGGGCGTCCCCAGCCGCCAACCCGGCGACGGGTAGGCTTGTCGTCAACTTAGGAGACAGGGACATATGGGGCTAGCTGTTGTGACGCAGCAGGTGGGTCTCATGTTCGCCTTCCTGCTGCTGGGCCTGTGGGCGGCCAAGGTGGGCTGGATCAGCGGTGACGCAACGGCCGGCCTAACCAACGTGCTGATCTACTTCGTCGTCCCTTGTGTGGTCATCAACGCTTTTCACCGCCAGTTCTCTGGTTCGCAGATGCGGGAGTTCGGCTGGGCGACGCTGATCGATTTCGTCTCGTTCCCGCTGACGATCGGCCTGGCCTACCTGGTGGTCAGACGAGCCCGGGACGACGGGCAACGGCGCGACCTGAGGTTCGGTGCCGTCTATTCGAACTCGATGTTCTTGGGAGTCCCGTTGGCGCAGGCGTTGCTGGGCGCTGACGGGGTGTTCTTCGTCATCGCCTATGTGATTGCCTTCAACCTTTTCGCTTGGACGCACGGCTATGGCATGTTCGAACCAGGGACGGGCAGCCTGCGGATGTCGCTGGCACGCATTTTCACCAACCCGGCGATTCCGTCGCTGATCGTTGGTCTGGTGTTGTTCGTCACCCAGCTTGAGTTGCCAGGTTTACTGCTGCAGGGTATTGGGTTGATGGCCGGCCTGAATGCGCCGCTGTCAATGGTGATAGTGGGAGCCAGTTTGGCCGGGGCCAAGTGGGCCGGGTTGCTCACCGACAAGTGGTTGTGGCTGGGTGTCGGCCTTCGCAACTTGGTGGTCCCGCTGCTTGGCGTGCTGGTGCTGTGGGCGGTTCCTTTGCCCACGGTGGTGCGTCTGGCCGTCCTGATCCCGTTGGCCTGCCCGGTGGCGGCGTTCCTTGTCATGTTCAGTGTCAAGACCAACAAGGACGCGACATTCGCCAGCTCGCTGGTGACGCTGTCGACCTTGATGTCGGTGCTGACCGTGCCAGCGATGGTGGCGCTGGCCGGCGTCCTCTGGTGACGTCAGGGTCAGAGAGGTCCTGTCGCCAGCCGCGAGATGCCGTCCTCGCGGTGTCCGCTGCTGAGTCATCGGCCTGAAACCAGCTGCCAGACTTGCCAACTGAGTCATATCGTCTCATTTTGAGGGTTGGATGACGCTGTGGTCATAGTTTCCAAGGGTTTGGGCAGGGAAACCGGGGGAAAGCTGTGACCAGACCGTCGCCCAGTGTCTGTTTGGAGCCGATGTGGCTCAGTTGTCTGGCGTTCGTGTCTCCGCCCGCCAATAATGACGGCGTTCACACGGCCGGTTGACGGATTGCTGCCGAAGTGTTGGTCAACCTCCAGGCCCAAGCGATGCCGTCCCGGGGCGGAGTCTCATGGGAGTCGACGACGCCGAGTGAGTTCGCTTCGTCTCAAAATGAGTGCGGTTTCAACGGAGTGAACAAACTGGGCGGGATACTTCAGTTGCTGCTTGGTCACCGTGATGATGAGCCACCCTTCGTCCTGGATGTCACGGCGACGCTGAGCGTCAATCTCCATTTGCTCTTTGCTCTCAACGTGCACGGCCCCGTCGAACTCGACTGCAGTTTTCTCTTTCACATAGCCCATGTCGACGTGGTAGATCCACCCGGCGTTGCGGCATGGCACTGGATGATTGACCGACGGGCAGGGCAAGCCGGCTCGCACGAGAATTAGTCTGGTGCGGGACTCCATGATCGAGTCCGTGCCTGGCACGACCAACCGAAAGGCCCGCCGGGCCCTTTTGACTCCAGGCGCGCCGGTCAACTCGGCTAGTCGGGCAGTGATGTCAGTCATTTTCAGCAACGGCTGCTGACGGCGCACCAGACCGTCCCCGACTTCAACCAATTCGTCCTCCGTGGCGTCGAGTTGTACCCACGCGTCAACGGGATTGGGCAAGGGACACCCGTTGATCTGCCGCCAAACGGATATGGGCATGGTCGCCGTGTGCGAGATAACGCCAGATCTGGCGGGACGGTATCTGCCGCGCTCGACCATCAGGTGAACGTTGTCCCAATCCTGAAGGCGGGACGGCAACGCCACCCCAAGTACCTGCAGCGCCGTCGGACCAAAAAGGACGACGGGGCGTCCTGCGTATGGTGCGAGGATTCCCTGCACCTTGCAGAGGAACAGTTCGCGGCGAGTCTCCCACTGAGATTTGCCGACTGTGTCAGGCAGATGGCCATACACACCGCGGGACAGTCTGGCATAGCCAAGGCGCTTGTGGGTGTCCCAGGTGATTTCGCCGTCACGGGCCAGTTTGATGTCGGATAAGGAGTCCATCAATCAAGCATCCACTATGCAGGACATAACCAACCGGGGTTATCCACAGGCAATTGAGGCGAAGGCAGACGAGCTTGTTCGTGTGCTGAGCCGATTGCAGCCTGTAAGAGGGAGCTCCGCGACCGAGTACAGGCATGTGAGCCGAAGGTAGGCGAGCTTGCTCGTATGCTAAGGCGATTGCAGCCTGTAAGAGAGCACTTGCAAGACGGATCTTCGCGACTCAACTCAGACAACTGAGCAACATCGTCACGTTTGGTGGTCTGGATGACACCGTGGTCATAGTTGCCAAGGGTTTGGGGGGCTAAGTTGCCTGCAAACTATGACCAGGTCGTCGTCAGGTGTCTGTTTGGTGACGGTGTGGGCTAGTTGTCTGGCCGATAGCCAGACTAGGACGGCAGCATTGTTGTGCTGGCCGCGTCCTCTGGTGACGTTGGCGTCAGAGTCCAGGAAAAGGAGCCTAGTCTGAGAATTCGGCCTCCAGGGCTTCGTCGTAGGGTTGCGGGTCGACTAGGCCTCGGATGAAGCTGGCGAAATCTGGGGCGACCGGGGTTACCTTGTAATCGGCTTCTTGGTCCACGTAGACCACTGACGGTTCGCCTTGTGCGCCACAGTCGCGGTAGTCGAGCATGAACTGTTCATGGCCGGCTGTTGGGGTACTGGCGAACGAGACGCCCCAACTTGGGTATCCCCACTCGTCGCGGTGAAAAGTCGAACCGAGATCGCCCAGCAGCGACCACATGCGGGTGCGCCCGATGGCATAGATTCCGGTGACGCGGACGTGGTCGTCCGCCCAATTAGTCGGCACCGTCATTGGAAATGCATCGCGCGCCACCCCGCCGCCGTTGCGGATTCGCGCCACCGGCAACCGGAAACCCAGCTCGGCCTCGATATCGGCGATCAACTCATCACTTGGTGCCGGTTCGGTGTAGTTCTTGGCGTAATAGGGGTGGTCGTTCCAGAAACCCGTGAAATCCATGCCGTCGAAAAAGCCGGTCATACGTTCGGTCATGGGTTCATTATCTCAGGCGCTGTCTGGTCATCTGGGTGCAAGACTCCACCCAGACGTCGCTTCGGGAGCCTGTCAGGACGTTTGGGTGCTGTACTGCCGTCAAAAGGGCGTCGGCTGGCTACAGAACGTCACTCTTTCGTCATGTGGGTCCGGCAAGCGTACTGTTGGGTGCGGTTTTGTACCTGGTGTGAGGAAATCCACGACTCATCCACAAATCGGGGGCCCGACTACCCGTTATGATGAGCCACACTTCGTCCTGGAGGTCGATTGCGGCTTTCTCCCTCATACACCGAGTTTGTCGAGGACGGTCGCAGGTTGGCGCCACTAGACTGATGCACATGAGTGCTACTGAACGTCTGACCGAACTCGGCATCGAATGGCCGGCGGTGCCGACTCCGCTGGGCAGCTATGTGCCGGCGGTGCGGATTGGTGATCTGGTTTACACGTCGGGGCAGACGCCCCTTGTGAATGGCCAGTTGATGTATGCAGGCGCGGTCGGGGACGGTACCGTCACCATTGAGGACGCCAAGGCTTCGGCCCGTCTCTGCGGGCTGAACGCCCTAGCTGCCGCCAGCGGAGCCTGCGGCGGCGTCGACGACATTGTGCGCATCGTCAAGGTGACGGTGTTTGTGGCGTCAACACCCGATTTCACCCGCCAGCCCGAGGTGGCCAACGGGGCGTCGGACTTGTTCACAGACATCTTCGGGGACGACGGCAAGCACGCCCGCAGCGCGATCGGCGTCTCGTCCTTGCCGCTGGGTTGCACCACGGAGGTTGAGATCATCGTCCAGGTGCGTCCGTGACGAACCCGAGCCCAGCGGATGTTTACGAGCGGCTAAAAGCGACATACCCTGACGCCCACTGCGAG
>Ga0123357_10002996_pt1 | contig 19119 bp, 11 predicted proteins | sample TergutEmb28metaG_FD_89873 | JGI IMG/M metagenome (GOLD analysis project Ga0123357, IMG submission 89873) | Embiratermes neotenicus P4 segment gut microbial communities from Petit-Saut dam, French Guiana - Emb289 P4 | ecosystem: Host-associated > Arthropoda: Insects > Digestive system > Gut ...
ATGCGATGTTAATTATCCATGCTTTCTCATCATCTGTTATTTCAGGATTACGTCCCCGTCCCGGAGTATCATATAATGCATTTTCGGCGCCATTCTTTTTGTATTTATTAATACAAAGCATGATACTTTTTCTGTTTATTCCAACTTTATCCGCAATAGTATCAATAGGAATACCTTCAGTCCTAAATAAAATGATCCTTGCTCTTTGAACTATTTGAGCCTGCACTGTTCTTGAACGCACCAGAGATTTAAAATATTGTTTATCGTTATTGGTAATTATTAATTTTTCAGCTTTTGGCATAATTAATTCTCCCGTATTAAAGATAAATCAATTATATCATGGTTCATTTATCTTGTCCAGTTATTTCTAATATTATATAATAGTATTTTTTCATTATCCTTTTCGTCATACTTTCAAAAATTTTGGCTTATACAAAAAAAACTAAAAAGTTATTCCTAAATGAATACTACGGTTAAAAACGATTCTTATGAGGAAATGTAATAATGACAGTCACTAAATTTGGGCAAAGATAACAGATAGGAGCAGTAACAGCCTGACATATGAATATGACGGAGCCTGGAACTTATATTATTTTAGGAAAGTAACGAAGGAGCGGTAAAGACAGTAACCTATACCTACGACAATGCGAGGCGCAGGACCCGTATGCAGACAGACCAGAGGGATGTGCGCTACATTTACGGTAGCAACGGGGAGCTTCTCAAGGCAGAAGACGTAATACAAAACCAGTCTGTGGAATACATCTACAATGTTAACATACAGGAGACCATGAGGGAGTATGGGAACCAGACAAACGTGGTCACTGGATACGACAGCGTTGGGAGGATTGTTTAAAATTTTTTTGTTCAAATATTATTATTTTTTTATTATCACTGCTGTCCGGTTTAACATTTGAATCCCTGCAAAAGTGGCTGTAAATTTTTGACTTTCAATTTTGGCGAAGATATATTCGTGCATAAACCGACCAAATCATTTTGGTTTAGGGATGCTGCTTTTATCATTATTAGCATTTTATTTAAGCTAATTTTAATTCCGTTCAGAACTTTGTTTATCCATAACAGAATTGCCAGTATTAATGCTACCCATATTTGGCTATACACTGCATTCTTACTGGTTCCCCAAAAACTTTTTATTTTCAAGTTTTGCTTTATCCACTTGAAAAATAATTCTACATCCCATCTTTCTTTATATATTGCCGCTATCTCGAGTCCATCACGTTCCAAATCATTTGTTAGATACTCATATGTCTTTTTTGTCTTTTCATCATAATATCTTATTTTTCTCAATCTCTCTGGATAATAGTTTTTTGTTACAGTACCTGTTAGTTCTATCAATACATCTGATATTACCGGCCCTCCTTTTGTTTGATTATTTATTTTTACCTTCCTATATGATGTATTGTCTTTTAGACGTGTTACAAATATTGAACCTTGTAACTCTATACAGTGTAAGGATTTATAATCCACATATCCACGGTCCATTACATATATTACTCCGGATTCCTGGCATAGATTCTGTATTTCCTTCGCATCATGAACTTTCCCTTCAGTAAGAACCGCGTCATACGGCATGAAATTATCTCCATCCAGATTTAGATGAAGTTTCACAGCTCCTTTTGTTTTACGGTATTTAGCCTAATCAAAACGGCTTATACACATTGATATTATCGAAGCGTCAATTATCCTTAAGGGATTTCTGAACTTCTTCTTCATCGTACTTGCTGTCTCCTGTGCTTTCTCAGCTATTGCGTGAAATGCGCTTTGAAATATTTCACTTGGTTTCTTTTCCAGAGCATCACAAAATGTTGACCGTTTTACTGGCTCTTTCAACCCAGCATGATATAAACGGTTCCTGTTTGCGCTCATCGACGCTTCTATTTCTCTGACACTGAAGCATCCTGATATTTGCCCATATATCATGGTTTTGAACAAGTCGTAACAGGATAATACCCTTGTTCTGAAATCAGCTTTATAGCCGGAAATGGCTGAATCAAAATCGGATCTGTTAAAGTGTCTTAACAAATCTCCAAATACTGTGGTATACTTTCTCATAACTTGTATTTCCTTTTGGCATAACGATTTGCGTTAATTTCATTATACCATTTAAAAAAGTGAAATACAAGTTTTTTATTTTTTTCTTATATTAAACCGGACAGCAGTGTTTTATTATAACATTTTACAAAATTTTAATATTGACAATTTTGAACCTAAAACACGGGGGTTATATTGGTTATATTTAATGATAATAAATGGATATAGGGTTGAAGCCAATAAAAATCAATTATTAAAATATGGGTACACACTTGATGATATAAAACCTCCTGATGATAACCAAATTGAATCAATTAATGAGTTATCATCAGATAATGATTTGAGTTGTTTTAAGATCAGCGCATTACAAGGCAGTAAACAGGCTGCATATTTACTTGGCAAATATTATGAAGAAATAATTAATGATATATTTCTGGCAGAATATTGGTATAGGATTGGCGCACAAAATAATAGTTCTGAATGCCAATTAAAATTAAGCCAGATTTTAATGGAAAATAATGATTCAAATTTACAAATACGTGGAAAATTTTGGATGAATCAAGCATTAAAAAATGGATATATACCTCAAATGGAGTAATTTACTATATTAAACACAAATGAGTTTACACAGTTAAAGGCTCTAAAAAATAAAATGGACGGTTCCAGCGGGAGTTCAATAAACCAGAGCCAGATAATATGGAAGGTAACCTACACCTACGACAGGGAGGGAAACTTGACGGGAGAAAACGACGGAGTAACCAAAATCGTTTACAGTTACATTACAATGGGAACAACAGGATGATAAGTGTAGTAAAGACGGATATAAAGAAGAAAAAGTCATTTCCAATTATTTTGATACTATTCTTGTCATTACATAATACAGTGGTTTATAGTCAGGAATTAAAATCTACAGAATTTTTAAAATTATCTTTAGAAGATCAACTAAAAACTTTCTTTGATACATATCGTGATGGAAATACAGCAATAAATTTTCCAAGATTTGCGAGTTACATTGTGATTAGTTAAAGAATATGTTAAAAACGCAGACTTTTTCTTGTTAAGGGTTAACTGGCCAACTCTTGAAATGAATAAAGATTTTTATTCTAAAAGACCAAATGATATTACTTTGGAATTAGTTGCATTTATATTGTCATCATTACATACTGAAAGAGATCCTAATACATTACAACCATTTATATTGGGTAAAATAGATATACAGTGGTTTGTAATGGAATTTATGTCAAATAACGTAAATTCTATCCAAAAAAATTACGTTATTTAACGTATTTTAATACAATTTTTTGCTTTTTTGCTTTATTCTTCTGCTCCGCGGCCCTCTGCGCTCTTCGTGAGAGACTCTTAATCTTTCTTAATTTCCTGTAATCCGGTTTAAAATATTATCGTTATGCCGCCAGTCTTTGCCGGTTTTGACACGCAGGTCCAGGTCCACCTTCCATTCAAAGATGCGGTTTAAGTCTTTTAAAGCAGCCAGCCTTATGGCCTTTATCATTTCACCGCCCTTGCCCACTATCATGCCTTTTTGGGACTCGCGTTCTGTCACAATAAAAGCCCGCACCCACAGGACCTGTTTTTGCGGACCCTGCTGTTTGAGTTCGGCGTCTTCCACCTGGACGTAAATCGAATGGGGCAGTTCTTCCCGCAGCCGCATAACGGCCTTTTCCCGGATTATCTCCGCAATGCGGAATGTTATTTCCTGGTCGGTGTAAACATCATCCGGATACACAGGTTCTCCGGCGGGCGCCATTTCAAAAAGACAGGCAAGCAGAGGTTTTATGCCTTCATTTTTTAATGCTGAAATTTTAAAACACCTGGATTGCGGCAATTGGGGCAGATGCTCTGCCAAAAAATTTAGTGTTCTTTCGTAATCCGCAGAGGGAAGATCGGTTTTGTTAAACGCGGCGGCAGTCCGGCCGGCAAACGGCTGCAGCCTTTCTGCAATGGCGGTTTCTTCGGGGCCTGGCGCCCGCGAGGTATCCAGCAGATACAGTATCAGTTCGCAGTCGTCCATTGCACGGTCAGACAGCGCCATCAGTTTTTTGTTAAGCTTTTTTTCGGAAGCGTGGCGGCCCGGCGTATCAACAAAAACAAGCTGGCCGCTTTCACTGTTTATTATTCCCCTTATCGCGTTGCGCGTGGTCTGGGGGACACTGCTTACAATCGCGACTTTTTCGCCGCAAACCAGATTTACCAGGGTGGACTTACCCGCAGAAGGCCTGCCCACAACCGCGACAAATGCTGATTTTGTTTCCATCGTCATCTTACCACCATTACCTGCCGAATCTCGTCAATGTCAGGCCCTACAATTCTTATAAAATACATGCCCCTGGCAACGGCGCGGCCCGCCTGGTTGGTTCCGTTCCATACGGCCCTGTATTCACCCGGTTCGCGGCGGCCCCTGTACATTACATTTACAAGCGTTCCTTCCAGGGTAAAGGCCTGGATCGTAACCTGGCCTCCCCTGGTAATTGTATAATCAACGTAGGTTGATTCACCGTTTGCCGGATTGATCACATTGTTCAGTATTGTAACGCCGGAGCGTTGGCGGGTCACATCGTTGACGGCAAAACCAAAAGGTCTTACCAGCCTGTACCAATTTGACGGAATATCATCGGCCGGTTTAATATCAAGCCGTCCTGCCAGCAGATCCGGCGGCGTATTAACAAGATCGTCCAGATGGAAATAAAATTCCATTTTGCGGCCGCTGGTATACCCGTCGCTGCCGGCATTAAAATTATACTGGAACAGATTGGAAGGCGCGGCGGAATCCGGGACCTTCGAAAAAACACTGACTCCCGGAACCCATGGATAAAAATACGGCGCCATATTGGTAAAGTACGGGTCCGGTTCAGCAAGGGGCGGAGTCTGGGCAATTAATGATGAAAGGTCTTTGGGCAGCCACAGGCCCCTGTTGCCGCTGCCGTAACCGCGCGCGGTTATATCTGTACCGCGGTAAAGTGACGGTACATCGTAGGCAAAAACCAGAGAAGGCGTAAACGCGGCGAGACTTGAACCGCGGCGGACCTGCATTGTCATATCAAGGGCTTCCAGGAATTTTGTACTGTTGAATTCCCAGATAATGTTGGGGTTGTCCGGTGTGCTTCCGTAGAAATCATCGGTATGGGGCTGTCCGATAACATTATCGTACATTGCCCAGACAGGCCAGATAAAATAGCTGTCCGGGTGGTTGGGGCCGGGCGGCACAGAAACCAGCATATCGGTAAAACGGTGTTCGGTCATGTCAACAGGCAAGAAATTATTGCCGGCATCATAGGGCATATTGGGCGGATAAACACCCGTTAAAAACCCGGAATAAATTCCTGTACTTATAAAAACGGTCCTGTAAACAGCCGGATCAATGGGAGAAGGAATTGACTGCAAAGGGTTATGCACTGTCACATAGGGCTGGTAATTACCGGAGCCGTCATTATCGTAATTATAATTCTGCGGGTACTTGGGCGAGGGGTACATAAAAAAGAAAGGCCGCTCCTCATCCGGAGTCTTAAGATCCATTGCGGGCCCCGATTTATCCCTTAACCCGTTTATCGTAAAAGAAGCGGAACCATCGGCAAGTAAAGCCATTTCGGACTGGCCCAGAGGTCTGGAAAGGTGAAGGATGAATTCGTTCGGGGCAGTAAGCTGCTCAACACTGGTGACAGTGAGTCCGGCAATATTATAGATCGAAACTGCCGTCTGGTCAAAAACGACAGGGCCGCTGTACTGCACATAAATCTGGTCATAACCGGGAAGGGCCAGGGCGTAAGTAACACGGGGAGAGACGGTATTGGTAGCAATGCCCTCGTCCATGTTCTGTCCCCTGGGGTTTCCGACTATTGTTTTGCCGCCGGAATCCTTGAGGCTGGTATTGCGCTCAATTGACCAGTGCAGATTTGTACCCGCGTCCGCGTACGGTTTCTCGACAAGATAAACAAATATGGAATCTAAATCATAATCTTCGTTTACAGTAGCCCCGGGCTGTTCCTGTACCCTGCGGTAACCAAGGTATCCCTGGCTTCTGTCAATATCATATTTTTCTCCGGTATCCTGATTGGTTACCTGAACTTCAAAATCAGAGAAATTTCCGTTAAGGTTAAACGGGGACTGCAGCCGTATTCTGTCTATCCTGCCGTTATGGTTGGTATCCTCGGCAAAGGCGTAAAAGAAACTGTTAAAAACAAACCAGTCGACATTGTAGCAGTTGCGCGGATCGGATTCGTAGTAATAATTATTTGTCCATACACCATCGATCATTACTTTTTTTTGTCCGGGAGGCGTAACACCCGAAGGATATAGATTCCCCATTTCGTCAATAATGCCGTCATCAATCTGGACATAGGGCCACGCTTTTACATTCCACTGCGGCAGGGAGCCGGCAACCGGCACAGGCATTTTAACACTGGAGTAACTGTAATTGATAATGGTGTGGTTCATATCAAGGCGGCCCGATGACAAAAGTGTAAAATACCAATAAAAATTAGTCGGGTTATCGGGCGGCATCCAGTAATATTCATACGGAGGAAAAATATTCAGCACAGAATCCGGGACAAAGGTTTCTCTTGTAATGGTAATGTAATTTTCCGGCAGGTCAGCATTGCCGGGGCCGAACATATGGTTGGGATACAGTTCAAATCTGTGCGATACTGTATGCCCCTTTATGCCGGGCGCCGAATAATTGGAAAACCTGAGCTCGGCGCCGTCTTCATGGCAGACCAGCCCGTACCATTCAGTATCTCCCCTGATGATATAGGCATGGTTGGCATAATCGGCGGCAACCGCGTCCATACAATTCCCAAACTCTACCCACGTATCGTTAAAATCGAATTTGCCGTCTCCGATTTGACTCCATATATTGGCGGCAGGTTTGGGTGCGGCGCCGCCGCCCCACGGGATTTGTGAAACCGGGAACATAAAAATACAGGGAGCGATTTCATCAGGCGGATCGCCGGGAGCCGGCGGACCAAGAGGCTGCGCTGAATCGCCGATGAAGGTTTTCCCGTCATTTATCGTTAAATTCCCCCGTATATATAAATTTGATTTTGCTTTTATTGTACCGTCAATTACCAGATTACCTATACTGACCAGCGGCAAATAAAGCCATCTTCTTGGCTCCGGCGGATCTGTAGGCATAAGGACGGGCGGATCATAGGGGTATTTTGTAGGCGAACTGTCATTAGAGACACGCAGCTCCGGAGCGTCGGCAGGGCCTGTGCCGCCGGTCATTACAAGCGTTGTATTGTTAATGCTGGAAGCCGGTGTAAATGTTCGGTTAATTGAAACACTGCCGGAAGCCGAGATAACTATGTTATCGTTATATATTGTAATTTCATGATTGCCGGAGTCCGCGGTATAAAAATCTTTTGTAACCAGCTTTGTATTCTGCTGGAAAGAAAACGTCCCGTCGTATCCGGCAAACCCGGTGAACGCGGTAAAACCGGCAGGAGGCATGGCGCCGGAGTCTCCCATCTGCCAGGTGCCTGACGCTGTGTCCAGGGCAGTAACGCTGCCGGCTGATCCCGGATATAACAAAAGCGTGCTGCTTGCTTTTTGGCGTATAATATTGCCGGGAGCGACAGCCGCGTAACTGTCCTGGATTATTGATACTGAACCTATGGGAGAACTTCCGGTCTGGCTTATCTCAAGGGGGCTGCCCTGCTGCCCCCCGCCAAATATCAATTCGGTGCTGGTAGTCTGAATTACATTGCGCAGTACAATTAAGCCCCCGGTTGCCGGCGCCGACAATGTGGAACTACCCAGAAGATATAAATCATTGGCAAAGCTTATAACCGCATTAACAGGGGAAATATTGCCTGCCGCAATTTTTCCGTTAAGGGAAATATTGCCGGTCCCCGACTGCCTAAAGCTGCCTGCGTAAATATTGTTGGCTCCCGGGAAATCCGCTCTGGGAATCAGGGTATTCTGCATATTATTTATGACAATATCGCCAAGGTACAAAAGGGCCGTTCCCCCTGTGCCGTCGGTCCCTATTTGTTTGTTAATATAAATATCGCCTGCTCCGGCGGCAAGGGTAAGGCTGTCGGCCAGGTGGGTTGTGCCGATAATTGCCTGCGGAGCGGTTTCGCTGAACTCAATATTGCCCGCGCCAGTCCCGGTATCCAGAATAGCGTAACCGTCAATCCGCAGCACTCCGTAAAAATGTATATCGTTATTGGAAGTAATAACTTTCGCCTGGCTTAGAACGCAGGTTCCGGAATTATTAACGGTAACGGTTAAAGCTGAATAAAGCACTGTATCCTGCAGTAACGCAAGATTAACGCCGTTAAACGCAAATGACTGCACGTATATTATACCGTCAAATGAAGCCGCTGCTGTCCCTGTATTGTAAACGCTAATAGCGCCTATCCTGTCAGAAGCAACACCGTTTGTACCGGCGCCGATATCGCCGTTTACATTAATGCCAAAATTCCCGGAATCAAGTCTTAGGTTGTTGACACCGGTATTGCCGGAGCTGGTAATATTACCCAGCGTAATACCTGCCGCAGTAATTGACGAGGGCCCTGCGTCGCTTGATGTTCCGTTGGCAAGTTCAAGGAACGATCCCTGCGGGAGAATAAACGCCGAATTGTTAAGTGTAACTGACGCGGGATTAGACGGATTAATATCGCTTTTTGCCAATCTTACAATGCCGCCCGGAACCTGTTTTATTTTTACATCATTGGCCTGGTAAGCTCCCCTGAACTCGATAAAGCTCCCGCTGCCGTTTGCGGTAAACGTATTGGCCGCAGATGGTCCAAGATTGCCGCAGTCTATAATATAAATGTTTTTGCCGGACGCGGGCGTAAAACTATACCCTCTGACGTTATCGGAATCAAAATAAAGATAAGGCGGTGCAATGCCGTGCGAGCCGTTATCCGGGCCGGCCCGGTAAATAATGTGGCCGGTTCTGCTGTGGTAATGGATGCGGGGAGGGGTTCCGGTTACAGTACCCGTATACGAAGGAGTGCTGTCAATATTGACACAGACTTCTGATACGCCGGGCTGGAGATTAATGCTGCCGCTGCCTGTAATTGTAGCGGCGGAAACATAAACCGCAGCGATTCCCTCGCCTTCAATGCCGGAGGAGTTGCGCACGCTAACAGCCCCGCCTATCGTGACACTGCCGGTACCAGTCTTAAGTATCAGTTGGTAACAGTCCGTTATACCTGCGACATTAATATTCTGGTTATTTATGGAAGTATCAACGGTAAAAAAACCGTCCTGGCCTGTACCGCCTGCCGCGGAATTGGCGCCGCTAACGGTAACAGAAGATTGTGTAACAAACGATATTTCCCCGCTCTGGCTGCCAACAGCTCCCATGTTGTTATTAAGTGAAACATTGCCGCCAAGCGCGTTGCCTATATTATTAAGAAGAATCCCGCTACAGGCTTTAAAATTGGCTCCTGTACCAGGGGTCACCTCAACGACAGCTCCCGAAATACTGATGCTGCCGCTGTTGCTTGTAAGCGTTCTCACTCCTGTGCCGCCCAGCAATACCCCGACATAACTTTGATTGCCGGACGTTGTAATGTCGGCGTAAATGGAAGCCCGTCCGGCGGTAGCTGTAACACTTGCGATATTGGCAGTTACCGCACCGTCAAATTCTACATTTGCATTGGTAATTTGTAAATTGCGGGGAGTGGTTTGGCCGGAGACTGTACTTCCAAAAGTAATCTGGCTCGCTGCATTTGCCGCAAAATTTACCGTATCCGCAATCAATGTCACAGGTCCGGAATAGGTCTGGTTACCTGATGTCTGAAGAACATTCAGGCCAATGATCGCATAACCATTTACTGTCAATGTGCCGGGATTATCAGCCATTAAAGAATTATCTATTCTAAGGTTATAATAAACATTTCCAAAACGCCAATACGCGGGCTGGCTTCCATAATACCCGATAGTTCCGGAGGCCGCAAAACCTGCGGGAATGTTTACCGTTTGCGCGGCCTCACCGTTGAGACGGATAGTGCCGTTTGTATTATTTAAATTTGTTGTCACGGTAAAATTGTAATTTACAAGATCCAATGTTCCCGGGTTTAGCAGATTATCTGTATATAACGGCGACCCCATTGTAACAGTTATCCCAGCCCCCACATTTACATCGGTAAAAACAGCGCTGCCGGCGTTAAGGGTTTTATTTCCGTTCAGATTAAGCGTTTTGCTGCCTGTTGTCGTTGTTATATTCCCGATATTTAACGTACCGCCGTTTGACGAAGCAGTAATATCAACATTTTTAATACCGCCGTTTACCGTACCCGTAGCCGTAATATTACCGGTTATGGTGATTGCGGTACCCGATATTGTAAAAGTCCCGCCGCCTATAATCATCATATTGGCGGGAGTCGCCGTAAGGACCGCGGCCGCTGTCTCCGCGGTAATATTGGTTGTGGTTATTGTATTTGCTGCGGAACCGGTAATAGAAGCCGCGCCGCCGACAGTAAAATTGGTTACCGTTATCGCTGTGCTTAGTACAAGAGTACCGCCATTGACAACCAGACTGGTAATATTATTGAGGCCGGCGTTTAAAGTAAGAGTACCGCCATTAACAACCAAATTGGCTATATTGTTGGGACCGGCGCCCAGATTAAAACTGCCGGAGTCCATTTGCAGAGTATCTAAATTCAATGAAGCGGGGCGATTCAGTACAGCACTTGATCCGGACACGCCGCAATTTATTATCAATGTATCACTTGAGGTTAATGAAGCTAGCGGGCTTGTTCCCCCGGCCCAGTTACCGTTTGTGTTCCAGCTGGTATCGCCGGCAGCTCCTGTCCAGGTATAAGTCGTCTGTCCCCAGATTCCCGCTGTAAATAAAACAGCAAATACAGCGGCAATCCAATATTTTTTCATTAAAAAACACATTCCTGTTTAAATATAGCATTCCCGGCATAAAATTCCCATATAGCAAAAAATTTTTATCCGTTCTGCTGCCCCACAGGCGCTGGGTAGATCTTGCTGCCGGCCGGTACGGACTCGGTGATCCAGGCGCTGCCGCCGATAACACTGCCCCGCCCGATTACGGTTTTGCCGCCCAGTATGGTTGCGTTAGCGTAAATCGTTACATCGTCCTCGATGGTCGGGTGGCGTTTGCGGCCTGCCTCTTCTTTTTTGACAGAAAGGGCGCCCAGGGTAACTCCCTGGTAAATTTTTACATTTTTGCCGATGACGGCGGTCTCCCCTATTACAACACCGGTACCGTGATCAATAAAGAAAAACTCCCTTATTTCGGCGCCTGGGTGTATATCAATGCCGGTGCGGCCGTGGATAATTTCGCTCATCATGCGCGGGATAAGCGGAACCTGGCGGGTCCAGAAAAAATGGGCCATTCGGTGTACGGCTATTGCCTGGTATCCCGGATACGAAAGTATTACTTCGTCAGGGGTCTTGGCGGCCGGGTCGCCCCTAAAGGCCGCGTCCAAATCCATAGAAAGGAAGCTTCTTATATGCGGCAGTTCCTCAAAAAAATCGTCCACAACCATCTCGGCCGCGGCACGGCATCCGCCCTGTTCGCTTCCCTGCGCGCCTGTGCCTTCACCCTGGTTTATGCGAAGCGCATAACCTATGCTTTTTTCCACTTCCCGTATCAGGTCGCGTTCAAGCCGGCTCACCTTTTCCCCGGTAATAAGGCGCAGATTATCGTTATCAAGTTCCGACTGTTCCCTGTATCCGGGGAAAAGCAGGTCGTCAAGGTTATGCATAATGTCTTCCATACTTTCGCGGCTGGGCAGATTATCTCCGCCGGTATGGTTGACCAGTCCGTAATCATCATAGGACTTCATTATCGCTTCAATATTTTTTTCCAGTCTGCGCACAATTACCTCTTTTCCCGCGGAGCGTCAACCAGGCCGGACAAATCGCTGTTCCCCTTGAAACGCAGGACATTAACCATAAAGATATTAAGCTTGTTGACAATATTGGGGGGCAGAAGGTTGCCGTCCACTTCCACCGAAAGTATGGGATAATTGCGTTCCCTGGCCCAGGGTGTAAAGAGCCCTTCGATTACCCGCCCTATAAGGCAGGCAAACGGACTGATGTTGACGATGCCGGAATAACCGGCTTCCATGGCCGCGGCGGCCGAACCTGTAGAAACGGCGATCTCGGAATTAAGTTCCAGATTTACAAAATACTTCTGCGTATACTTCATTATCTCGTGCATATCGTGGGGAGTCTCAGGAATCAGCCCGGTAGGCCCAAGTATCGAAAGAACTTTCTTTTCTACCGAATGTTTCCACCATTCCTCAATTTTAAGCATCTTTAAATCTTTCCACGGTTTGGAAAAAATCCGGGTGCCTTTTTTGCGCAGGTTAATAAGTTTATTAAGGGCGTACTCGCGCACAAAATCCAGGTAATGGATCCATTCAGAAATTCCTGCGACTTTGACCACTATGCCGCGCTCGCTCATCAAATCCGTCAGCTCACCGACGGCAAAATCATCGCGGCGCACATAGATCTCTCCGACGATCAATACCTTGGGACAATCGGCCATTTTACGTTTTAACGGAATTTTTTTAACATCTTCGGCGACGTTTTTGAGTTCCTTCCATATATCTTTTGGTTTGTGCTCAACCGCGTACATAAGCCTGCGCCATGACTTCTCGTAATCTGCAATGGCTGCGACAGGATCATGCGCGGTTGTAATAAGCGCATTTTGAATATCTTTGAGGTAGTCTGAAAGCACCAGCCCCTTCCACATTTCCTTGGCGAAGTTGGGGCCAAGTTCGGTGTAGGAATTATCCGCGGACAAAATAAAGACGACCACGTTCTCAAGCCTCATGTCGCGGAACAGGTTTTCGTAATAAATGTAATACTGCCCGGTCCTGCACGGGCCCGTGGTTATGGGCACAAAAAGAAGGTAAAGTTCATCCTTCCTGTATTGATCGCTCCAGATAAACTGCAACGCGCTGCCCAATACCAGATGGCTGGGAACGCATTCCTTGCCGGAAGCATGGGCTCTGGCTATCTGAATTGTTTTAGCTGTAGCAACAGGGAGGGCTTCCGCGTTAATTCCCTGGCCGCGCACAGCGGCGCCCATATACTCGGTGGAAATCGCCCCCATGTTGGAAAGAAGCACCTTGACCCGCTTGTTGTTGCGGATCCGGATCTTCTCGCCGGATTTGGCATTGTCAAGCCTTAGGACATCTTCCGGGTTGGCGGCCGCGGAATCGTAAACAAATTTCCAGCCGTTGTCAAAACGCTCGCCTTCCATCTCGCCCTTTTTGGCGCGGTACCCGTCGATTATGTCAAGGAAAGCCTCAACCCTGGTATCAATGCCGGCGTCAGCGGAATGTGAATCCAGCTCCAGGACCAGGAAAGGTTTTTGTCCCATAATCCATTTAACATAATGAAGAATAAAAGAATCCGGCGCGCAGGAAAAATTCGTTATAAATGTAAGGTAAATATTTTCTTCGTTCTTTAACAGACTGGCGGTCTTGACATCCTGCTGTCCGTAATACCAGTACATATTGGAAAATATTTCCTGGTCGTCAAAGGGCAGAATGTCAAAAGGTACAATGGAATAACCGCGGGTGGTAAACTTCCGGGGAATGCCCATGTTCGCCTCCGGCGTAAACGCGTTGTACGGCCTGCCCAGCAGCGCAATAACCGGCCTGTCCGCGCAGCGCGCCTCGGCAAGGGCCTGTTCCCCAAGTTTCCGCGCAGCTTCAAAATACTCGTTCTGTTTGGCCATCGCCTTTTCGAAAGCCGCCTTAGTCTCTTCCTCGCCGATACCGAGTTTCTCGCTCATCACCTGGAAAAGCTCCAGCGCCTTTTCCTGCCCGAATTTAAAACTGACAACCAGGGGCAGCCATTTCTTTTTATCAACATCCGGGAAAGCTTTTTCTATATAATACGGCAGACTCTGCGTAATAGGACAAAAGTTCGCGTGCACTTTTTCCTCGTAACTGGGCATGTCCCTAAAATGCGGCAGAAGAACAAAATCCGCCCCCTTGTTAAGACAATCCTGCACCGCTCCGTGAGCGATCTCCGCCGGGAAACAATAAGCCGACTCTGCCCTGGCCACGCCTTCGTGAGCAACCTCGTCCGACAAAAAAGTCCGTATACCAAGTTCATAAAAGAACCACGAGTACAGCGGATAAAGGGTGTGCGCAGAGAAAGCCCGCGGGATGCCGACGGTGTAGTTTCTGGTTAGTGGGGAGTGGTTAGTGGTTAGTGGGGAGTGGGGAGTGGTTAGTGGGGAGTGGGGAGTGGGGAGTGGGGACGAAGCGATTTTTTCAGTGCTGTCAACAAACGTCCCACCATTTGCAACTGAGTTAGTAATTGTTCCATTGCCTCGTTTTTCAATAATTTGACTCTCTCCGCTATTAGAATGTGAGTTTCCAATTCCTTTAGTGATCCGTTCGCTATCGAGAGGAAGCGGAGATACTCCTTGCGGCTCATCCTGCCGTTGCCTTCCGCAATGTTCGCAGGAACCGACACAGCAGCCCGCCTCATCTGGCTGGTCAGCCCGTACATCTCCTCCCTTGGAAAAGTTTTGGTCTGCAAATAAACCATCTCGACCAAATTTATCGCTTCCTTCCAAACCAGCAGATCCCTGTAAGTTTTTATCAACTATTTTTCCCTCCCCAGCGCCCACTTCACCACTAACTACTTCACTACTAACTACTTCACTACTAACTACTTCACTACTAACTACTTCACTACTCCCTATCTTCGGCGCAGCATACTCCTCAAAAATCAACTTTTCCCTTTTTTCAACATAATCAAATACCGGGAAGTCCTTTATTGTTTTGCGCATGTTGGTGTACTTGTTGCAGCGGCCGCCGAACATGTACTTGTGTCCTTCGACATTCAGGACCTGGATGGGGCAGAGGTTTTCGCAGGATTTGCAGGTAAAAATACGTTCATAACCGATTTCGCGGTTTATAAGCCGGTCGATGTCGATTTTTATTTCGTCCAAAAGGCCGTCCGCCTGTTTGCGTTTTGCCAGCAGGGCAACTCCAAAACAGCCCATGAGCTCAGGGGAGGGCGGCACCAGGATTTCCTTGTCCAGGAGCATGGCAAAGGCCAAAGGGACGGCCGGGTTTTTGGCGACGCCGCCCTGTAAAAATATTTTGCCGCCTATGGTGCGGTTGCCCACAACGCGGTTTAGGTAGTTTGAGACAATCGAGCAGACAATGCCCGCGGTAATGTTCTCGCGGCTTGCCCCCTGCTGAACCGCCTTGCGGATATCGCTGTTGATAAAGGCCGAACAATGCTCCCCAAACTTTAGCGGCGCGTCGGCGTTGAGCGCTATTGGGCCGATTTCCTGGGCGCTGTGGATCGAGAGATCGCCGGCCGCACTTTCTTCCAGGAAGGAACCGGTTCCGGCCGAACACGCCTCGTTCATTGCGTAGTCTATGGGGACTCCGTTTTTTAACAGAACATATTTTGCGTCCTGGCCGCCGATTTCAAAAATGGTTTCCACTCCGGGATTAAAGTAAGTGGTCCCTACCGAATGCGCGATAATTTCATTATAGACTCCGGGTGTTTCAAGAAAAACTCCAAGAATTTCCCGGCTGGAACCGGTGGTCGCCACCAGGCGTATATCGATATTTTTGGAACCGGTGTCTTCAATAATTTTTTTCTGGATAACACCCAGGCATTCTTTTAACGCCTTTACAGGATCGCCGTGGGTTCTGCCGTAATGGCTGGCTGTGATCTCGTCGGTTTCCATATCCACAAGGCATGCTTTGGTGGTCGTGGAACCGCCGTCAACTCCCAGGATATATTTGCGGCCGGCCTGTACCTTGCCGCCGCTTTTTTCAAAAGTCCTTACTTTGGATGTCCAGCTGCGCAGGGCGCCCAGGGACGAAAAACGTATCTCGTTGGCGCGCAGGAGTTTATTAAAGACCGGAAGCGGACTGCCGGATTCCGGCGCGAGGACAGCCGCGCCCAGAGCTTCGAATACGGGAGCGGTTTCCGGTATTATAAATTCGATATCCGGCGCCTTTTCTCTTATAAAACGGACAATGTGGCGGTTGAGGGTAATTCCGCCGGTCAATACCACCCTGCCGGACGTGACCCTCGCGCGCTTTAAAAAATCAATAACCTTAACAGCCATTACATCGGACAGCGAAAGAACAATATCGTCTTTGGTAGCTTCCCGCTTGTTTAGCCTGTGGGTGCAGTCGCTCTTCATAAAAACCGAACATCTGGTGGAAAGGGCATAAACTTTGGCGGTGTCCGGGACTTTTTCGATATCTTCCAGGGTCATATCCATCCTGGCAAGCTGCTGTTTCAAAAATTCGCCGGTGCCGGATGCGCATTTGTTTCCGGAGAAATTGTTGATAATTTTGCCGTTTTCCAGGGAATAAACAATAAGGTCTTCCCCGCCCATGCTTACAACGGCATCAGCATCCAGCTTAAGGGCCTTGAGCGCGGCTTCCACACAGAGCGGTTCCAGGGTGCCGGCCGCGTCAAACATAAAACGGCCCTCGTTGCCTGTTACCAAAACGGGAATTCCTTCCGGAACCTTTCCTTCTTCTAAAAGTTTTTTCGCCGCGGCGCCAAAATCTCCTTCGTGGGGAGTCGCCGCTGTCCAAACCGGCCTGTTATCTTCCGCAAGAACCATTTTTAAATTGGTAGAACCAATATTTATACCTAAAGATTTCATTATATCTCATACCTCTTTTATTTACTTGTATTCCTGCCCAAAAAAATCAACTATTATATAATAAAGGGTATTAATACCGCAGGACAAGCCCTGCACCCGGCTCCTGCCGCTTTGGGTTTTATACCTGTTTCCATTGAAAAAATCAATAAGAAATATTATACTAAAATAGTTACCTTGGATGAGGTAAATGAATTTACATATACAGGAGAAAAAAAATGAAAAAATGGGTTTGTTCAGTTTGCGGTTATGTACATACAGGAGATCAACCCCCGGCAGCCTGCCCCCAGTGCAAAGCTCCGGCGTCGAAATTCAGCGAGCAAAAAGCCGGCGGTGATTTTGCCGCGGTACATACAGTCGGAGTCGCCAAAGGCGTTGACGCCGATATCGTAAAAGACCTCCAGGCCAATTTTAACGGCGAATGCACAGAAGTCGGAATGTATCTGGCTATGGCGCGCGTAGCCTTCAGGGAAGGTTATCCTGAAATAGGCATGTACTGGGAAAAAGCTGCTCACGAAGAAGCCGAACACGCTTCCAAGTTTGCCGAACTCCTGGGCGAAGTAATCACCGACAGCACAAAGAAGAACCTCGAAATGAGAATCGAAGCCGAACACGGCGCCTGCGCGGGAAAAACCGATGTCGCCAAACGCGCAAAAGAAAAAGGCCTGGACGCGATCCACGATACAGTCCACGAGATGGCCAGGGACGAAGCCCGCCACTGCGCGGCGTTCAAGGGATTATTGGCAAGGTATTTTAAATAATTCCAGCCGGAACCCAATTTCTCTACAATAATAAAACCGGCGTCATACGGCGCCGGTTTTTTCATACCTTTTTATTACACGTCTTTTTATTACTGATTAAACGATTTTTGGGATAGTCTCAAAACCTTTTTCCAGTTCCTCGTCTGTGGGAATGTGGTCGGTCATGGTTTTATTGTTGTAGGACATATAGGCGCTAAGATCAAAATAGCCTGTTCCGCTTAACCCAAACAGAATAACTTTCTTTTCGTTGGTCTTTTTGCATATCATTGCTTCGTCAATGGCGGCTTTAATCGCGTGGGCAGATTCCGGCGCGGGAAGTATGCCTTCGACCTTCATGAATTTAACAGCGGCTTCAAAGACATTGGTCTGAACTTCGGACCTGGCTTCCAGGTAACCATCCTGATAAAGCCTGGACAGGGTGGAATTCATGCCGTGGTAGCGCAGGCCTCCCGCGTGGTTGGACGAAGGAATAAATCCGCTGCCAAGGGTCATCATTTTTACAAGCGGCGTTGTTTTTGCCGTATCCCCAAAGTCATAGGCAAAACGGCCCCTGGTAAACGAAGGGCAGGAAGCCGGTTCGACCGCGATAAACCTTGCATTGGATTTACCTGCGATTTTTTCGCCCATATAGGGGGCAATGAGTCCGCCCAGGTTAGAACCTCCTCCCGCGCAGCCGATTATAATGTCCGGCTTGATTCCGTATTTATCCATGGCCGCTTTGGTCTCCTGCCCGATTATCGACTGGTGCAGCAAAACATGGTTAAGAACGCTGCCAAGAACATACCGGCATTTATCGGTTTTGACCGCCCTTTCTACCGCCTCCGAAATCGCAACTCCAAGCGAACCGCCTGTATTGGGATCTTTGGCCAGAATCGCCTTCCCGGCCTCGGTAGTTGCAGAAGGCGAAGGAATCAATTTTGCGCCGTAAGTTTCGATTAAGGCTTTGCGGTAAGGTTTTTGCTCGGAGCTCACCTTGACCATAAAAACCGTCAGGTCCAGGCCGTAGAAACCGGCGGCCATGGCCATAGCCGTCCCCCACTGCCCCGCCCCGGTCTCTGTAGTAAGGGAAGTAAGGCCTTCTTCCTTTGCGTAATACGCCTGCGGCCCCGCGGAGTTAAGCTTATGCGAGCCGGAAGTATTTGTACCTTCGAATTTATAGTAGATTTCTGCCGGCGTCCCAAGTTCTTTCTCCAAAAAATACGCCCGAATAAGAGGCGCCGGTCTGTAGGCCCTGTAAAAATCCTGGATTCCTTCCGGAATCGCAATAAAACGGGTGGTATCATCAAGCTCCTGCTTAATGGGACCCATGCAGAACACCGCAGACAAATCAGCCTCGGTAACCGGTTTAAGCGTACCCGGATGCAAAACCGGTTCCGGTTTATTTTTCATGTCCGCCCGCAGATTATACCAGCACTTTGGTATCTCATCTTCTGAAAGGTATAGTCTGGTCGGAATTTTCGCTGCCATTTTAGGCCTCCTGTTAATATGTTTCTTTTAATAGAAACGTTTCTGTATAAAGAAACATACCGCAAATAAAAATTTATGTCAAGCAATAAAGTGAGAAATTGTCAGCGACCAGTAGAAATGAGCCATGTTTCCGTTCAGTAGAAATGCTACCTTGCGTTCAGTAGAAATGAGCCCTGAGATCTGCTGTATAGCAAGGTAGGAATGGAATTAATAGTTGAACAT
>Ga0123357_10002997_pt1 | contig 19115 bp, 17 predicted proteins | sample TergutEmb28metaG_FD_89873 | JGI IMG/M metagenome (GOLD analysis project Ga0123357, IMG submission 89873) | Embiratermes neotenicus P4 segment gut microbial communities from Petit-Saut dam, French Guiana - Emb289 P4 | ecosystem: Host-associated > Arthropoda: Insects > Digestive system > Gut ...
GGGTAAATTTTTTTGTTTTTCCAAACCTGTGTTTTGAAAATTTTTTGGGTTTAAAAAAAAGTTTTCGGGGGGGGGGGGGGGAGTTGTCAGAAGAAATTTTTAATTTCTGTTCTTTTTTTTCCTTCCTTCTTTCTTTCCTGCCATCATTATTGCAATACAAACACATAAAGAAGTGATCCCCTTGTTGGCGTGTAATGCAACATTCAGTGGGTGCCAGGCATGACCTGAAGATTTACGTGTGTGATACTGGTGCCTGGAAAGTGAGATGGAAGAACTGAATGAAAACATGTCTTCATGGATCTGTACAGTTGGGAAGTGCTATTTGCATTGTGGCTACATTTGTTTCTGTCATTACTTTATTTTTACCTTCGGTAAAGTGAAAATACTTGAAGCATAGAACTAGATTAGGTATTGTAGTTGCAAAGCCCTGTATCTCTAACAAATGGTGTGATACAATTATATACAACAGCTGTTTCACTTACAGACCTATACAAAACAGAAACAGAACAGTCAATGTATGGACACTAGTTTTATAACTTTACAGCAGACCCACTTCGTTAGTGGGTACAAGCATTGTGGTTTGCTGATTATTGGAAGAATTATTGTGGTAACCATTGTACATCACAGTGTAGGTGCTGCAGTCATTCACAGTCAGACTTGTGTAAATATATGAAGTAATAAACATGCTGCATCTGCATTTTAGCCTCACTCTGTAGCTACATGGATATTCTGCAATAATGGAATGTATTTCAGTAGTACTTTCTGAAGTTTTTAGAAAAAATTGTTGTTTCTTTTTTAATTTTACCTTGGAACAGTGATGCACAGGTTGGTGAAGAGCCTAAGGGCAAAATTAAAGGAATGTGATTTCTCTCTGAGCGGAAGTGGGGGTGCTGGGTAAATAGAACAGAGGAAGAAGCAGTACTGTAATCAGATGCCATCATGGTGTACGGAAATTTATGAGTAATTTCATGAAGAAAAATGAAGATTATATCGGGTGAAGCATTATGGCCAGTGTTCCATGGGTAAAAAATGTCTTGTGTAATTTGCTGTTGCCTGTTGCTTCAAAAGATGGGAAGGGCCTTACATGTATGGCTAGAAGATGAGGCACAGAAATGGTTGTTGGTCAGTGGCAGTGTGGTGAGGGAGAAGGCTGTGCCAGTAAAGGTTGCACTGAAAGCTGTATTTGAAGGCCAAAACTGTAACATTTGAGGTTGGCCTTATCCTGTATAACAACTAACGGCTTCCATAGAATCTTTGTCTTGCCCATCCAAATATCCAACCAAAGTACGTAACCAACACCATAATCTCCTCACTGCTAACACCACTCACCCAGGAAATTACCACAGCATGCAAGAGCTATTTCACACACTGCACCTTTCACAGTGTTTAATGCAAATGAGATGACTTTTGTTTGTGTCAGTAAATGCTGAAATCATACAGCTTAGCTGACTGCATAGTATATAAAGGAGTCAATTGAAGAGCTGATGGTCAGTGCTGTGAGTGGCTGCTGGAAGAAGCTTTGGCTTGAAGCAGTTAATGACTTCTAGAGATTTATCAACTAGCAGGGTGAAATAAAGAACATCCTTGTGTTAGTGTATAAAATTCCAGAAGGATTCTCTAATTTGGAGGGGCTGCTATTCAGAAGTTCGCAAGTCTCATGCTGCTGCATTGACTGAGGAGTGCCTTGAACAGCTGACTTATTGCTGTGAAGACAGATGGTAGATGATAGCCAATTATATCTTTGAGGGCAATTATTTCATGGACTGGTGCCTAAAATTTGGGCACATGATAGAGGTCGTCATGGCATCATACAAGGAGGTGTACAAGGACATGCAGAAGATGGCAGAGCAATTAAAGATCACCTCTTTCTTTACTAAGTCTTCTGTCTCTCCTTTATCATTCACTCTATGTTACTTGATCACCCTGAAGGCTTACACCCTGGGACATTGACATCATTCCAGAAAACACAAACACAAATGCTGTCATGTTTATTAATCATCAGTATACACAGAGTGTTTCCTGTGTACAAAGAACTTCAATGGACCAGTGAAGAAGCACTTCTTACCAGGGAAATGAGAAAAATTAGGTTCATTTTTTGGATGCACTTTTGTATTTTTATCCCAAGTGACTGTTTCATAATATTAGAATTCTAAAGATCACAAACGTACATGATCAGGGAAATTTCGATGTACAGTTGCTTTAGTCCTAAGAGGAAATTCATAAAACAGAGGTTGTTATGGACCACCTTAAAATATGAGTTCAAAGTCATTTGTTGTTGGCACAGGTCTATTTTCCTCATTTTCTCACCTGTGACCTCCACCTTATGGCTCTCTACAAAAATCTTCATTTCGCATTAAATTACAACAGATTATCCCTTGCAACAGAATATTCAAAACTACACTTGAGTTCAAACTTTACTGCCACCATGTCTATGAAAGGCTTCAGTTAGCAAAGATAAATAACAAGAACTTTAGAACAGAAAATAAATGACAGTTGGTAGGCTGCAGTTTTGCACTGAAATGGTCCATGAATGACGATCAACTGTGGCAGCGTTTGACCATCAAGAAATGTATAATGGTTGTAGAGCCTTTTGAGTGTGTTAAAGGGGAATTTTTGTTTAAAAATATGAAAATAATGAAATACTAAAACAGGACAACCTTCTACACAAGAGCTATATGTGTGGCAAAATGAAATGTTATTCTTATGGGAGTTTTGGCAGGAAAAATGTAACTTATTCCAGGGCAAAACTTTGTATCTTCCAAACAATGTGGTGGCATGTTTCATTTGTCTCTGGTACCATTTACGCTGTTTTTTGCAAGAGGTCATAACTTCATACACCGGAGTTTCAACATTAACAGCGTTTTTGTTTGTGAACCTAACCGCTGCAAATGGTGAGGGTTTGCTGTCTTGCATTGAACCATTATTACAGCACCATACAGGCACTCCACAACTTTATATTGTATACTGTGCAAGTTCCTACCTGGAAACTGAGTAACAGTAATGACTGTGACCAGTACTTTTGTGGTACCAGTAATTAGTTAAGAGGGCTCTTGTAAAGCATTTTTGAATTGTTGTTCCAAGAGTATCTGTCAAAAGATGTTGCAGAATTTTTAGATGTGTAGAACTTGGTTAACCTTTTGGCGCCGGAATTATTTTTTAAATTTTAGAACACCATGTATATAAAATGTGAATAATACAGGAACCAAATAAGTTAGATTTATGAAACAAACTGCATTTTGAAGAAGATAAAATGGAGAGTATATGCCATGTTTAAAATATTCAGTACCTGTATTTGTTGAATAAATATATAAAATGCAACATTTAGAGGTTAGCGGTACAGTACGACCACTATAGTCGTCGTTAGGCATCAAAAGGTTAAAGGCAGATGAATTTCCTTGAATGTTCTGGTTAATTTTGTGAGGAAGGTGCCATCCTTAGTTTCTAGCACTACTGACCTCTTGAACTTGCCTGTTGTCTAGTAATATAGGTGGAAAACAGTGATTAAGAAACCAGATCTATTTTGAAGCCCAGGTAAAATAGTGGTGAGGCACCTTCTCAGTTTGTTCTGTTGCAATCTGATCCCATTACTCAGAAGTATCCTGTTTGGAATGCTACACAATGGACATTGAACAAAAAGTCTAAGTATTAAAGCATAGTATACCATCAGAACCATAAGAAATAGTTTAGCATTCCTTAGTAGAGAGAGGATTGGCAAGACATAATAAGCTAGTAGGTTTGAAATAAAATGTTCCTGTACAAAAATGAATGTGTTGGCCTGAAACACATCATGCACATTGTAGTGATCCAAGCTGCTGTGTTCCTACTGCAGCATTTAAGTACTGTGCAGTATCTTGTAAACTGTTGGTTCATCATAGTATGCAGTTTAATTTCCTTACTTGTGGGAACAAAAAAACTTTTCATGTAAGGATGTTTTAACCCCTTTTGGGGTGGACACATTGGTTTAAATTTAAGTATAGTTTCACAAGTTGAACGTGCTGAATGGGACACACACTAAAGGATTCTATTAAAAGATGAAGCAGTATGCAACCACACTGCAGTCTTGTGGGTTATGACAACATATAGTCTTAGCTGGGTATCAATGCTTTGGAAGAGAATAATGCTCCCATCGTGTTGATTGATGTGAGTAAAGTTGGAAGTGTGGCTGGTTGTGCAGAAGTGGTGTTTGAAGGGAATGAAATGGTCTTCATTGGTCTGTCTGGTTCCCCATCCTAGTCTCTGGTTACCCATTCCTGTCCTACTTAATCAGTTCCTTTCCCCATATTTCCTTATCATCTTTCACTTTTACAACTTGGTTAACCTGCACCCTGAATATGAAGGCAGTATGTCTCAAGCATGACTACATGGTGTCACAATCCAGTCTACAGTATGAATCTTCACTATGTCAAGGGTGAAATGCTGTCATAACTCTACCCTTGAGCCCCAATTGTTTATATGTCAAAAAGGTGAGAGTTGCATGTTTATTAATGAATATTATGATTGTCAGTTCCATATCAGACATAACAGCACACCTTTGTTTAATGTTACTTTGAGAGGGGAGATGCACTGTAGCAGGCAGCAAATCTAAGCATGTGAGGTCCATGACACTTTCCTCCACAATTGCCCATTTATTTCCAGCTTCCTTCCATGTAACCTGCAGTCTGTGTAAATACTGTAGATTTACATGAACCTTGCATATTCCAATAATGCTACTGCATATACCTAAAAAAGATGTAACTCCATACAATACGGCTTAATAAAGGGACAAGATCCACACTGAATGTTACCTATATACAGTATTCTGCCTGCCTTCTTAATATTTGATGCCTTTAAACAAGCAAAGAGGTAATGTTTTTATTAATTTTGCTGACGGAGTTTAGTTTTAGTTGTTTATTAAATGTGAGTGACTGCATTTTTGTACAGGTTGCTTTTTAAGAGAATTATTCATTACTATCACTTAGTTTTTATTGTGCGGTTTATGCCATTAAGGCTGTGATCGTTAGTTTGTGTGATTTGGTGCCTATATTTGGAGATTCATATTTAGGTGTCATCAAGGTTCATAAAATTGATACAGCTGACATTTCCTATCCCCACTGTATTTTTACTAAATATGTGGTCAGAAACATGCCACAGCTAGGCAACTTGACAGCTACAATTATAATTACAGTGACAAACACAGCTGCTTACCGTTGGCCAAACCATGTTTTATACAGAGACCAATGAACATTTGTCACAAAGTTGGTTCAGAATGACTTCCATCTCTCTTCTCCTCCCCCAGGAAAGGAGCCCCCAACTAGTTATAAAGCAGTGTAAAGAAATGAGAAGTAACTGACTAGAGGACAGTAAACCTGTCACTATGTATTGTTACTTCCTGATTGCCAACAAAGTGGAACATGACATAACTGCTGTCAAGGTCAGATCAGTTGTGATGCAATTCATGGAGATTTTGTATACAACTTGCATCAGGTTCCCCATGATGGCCAAATGAAACAGGAAAAAATAATTCTTTGAACAAACTAATTTTATCATTACAGTTTACGTGTATAAACCAAAGTAAGGATTTCAATATATATGCGTATAAACCAGGGTTATGCTTGGATATGTGTGTGTATACTCAGCAACACTACAATTTGGATATTGTAATGCAAACTACATTAACCATAGTAGTAGTCACTTTACACAAGTCTTAGGCTTACCCTGACACACAGAAAAAAAACAGAATTAACAGTCATCTTGATAATTCTGTGTTATACCTACCACATTTCTCAGTGAATTGATAAGCAACTTCCACCTACTTATTCTATAAAGCAATGTTACACTTCTGCTTTGTTTCCTGATGCTGACAGCAATATAATGTCATGTCATTTATTCGCATTCCATTCATAAGGTGGAAGATGTTTCCCTTACTTGCGACAATAATAGGACTCAAATTCAGGCAGACCATCACACTGTATTGGCACATTCACATAGTGTTTGGGACAGTGACTCAGCTATGGGCCGGATGACCAGTGAATCTTGTTTTGATTCTTGGCAGAGGCAAGACATTTTTTTCTGCAAATTGTCCAGATGATTTATGGGGCTCACCTAGCCTGCTCTCAGTGAGTATCAGGAACAACTGGCCAGGGCATAGAACAGCATGTCTGTGAACATTCTCACCGAGTGCGGTGATTGTTAAGTTCTACCTCCATTAAATTCTTCCCCAGGGAAGAACCAAACCTTTCACATAATGAGTTCCCTGCAGAAGCATCCTTCTTGATAAGCTAATAGCTCAGCTAGTCCATACATTCCTTGCATTGTGTTGAACCCAACAGCTTCATTGCTATCTTCCTAATAGCCTGTCACTTATTCCTAATCTCACCCTTACATGCCCTACCATATATACCCTTCTGTAAGCAGGGATTTTTGTTTTTTTTTTTAATAATTCGCCTTCAGCTGGGAGATCTGTCACCTTAAATTGTGTACAAAGCTAATCACATTCTGACATCCTATACTGATAATTTTCGCGAAAATTAAACAAACCTCTAACTACCCTCAATTCTGGTACCCACTCATTAAACACCAGCAGATCTAGTGTACGGAAAACAGCATTCATGTATAACGCGCAGGCGCCCTAACGGACACAACCATAACGTCAGGCGCGTCCCTCTAGCGGCGACACATGTACTACACCCTCCGAATACGGATAAATGGCGTTTCTCTTGCCGCTCACTTCCGTGGTTCGCATGATTTGGACGTGAACGTAATGATCCGTGCGAGTGCCTTTACTGTCGGTAATCCGTGAGAAACAACGAATTCCATCCCGCAAAGTGACTGTGATCCAGGAGGTAAAACCTGTCCCTGTGAAAGATGCTAAGGGAATATGTCAGACAATAAGTAAGAAGTTGATGTGTATATGATATGCTTATTCCTTCTGTGTTGACGTAGAGTAAATCTTTATTTGAGCTAACAAGTTTTGGAACAGACCAAAGCGTTAGCAAATTATATAACAAATTTGAAAATGATAATATTAGTGCTGTCGTATGTCGGTACATGTTGGCACTAACTTGGTTAGGGGTGTCTTACTTTGATGACAGCTGATTCTCACACTGTTTGGATGTTTTTATGACGTTTGTATGATGGATTCGTTTGCCAACAGTGATGATACACTTCTAGAAGGGGATTTAGGAGATGATGTTGACTATGATTTAGGGAATGAAGATGAAGATGCATTACTAGCCGATGATTATGATGTACAGGTGAGTGTCACCTCCGAAGATATTTAATATACAGTTTTGATATGCTGAGACATGTGTGTAAAGGGGTGGAAGGGTTAGTATAAGCGACGATGTACACGATGTGTATTCTGTGTTATAGGGTTCAAGTCATCGTACAGTTTTTCTAGAAGGACAAGAGGTGTTGGGTAGCCAAGATGGATATCAGTAAGTACACCTTACTAATAGTGTGTAGGCAAGTGGCATGAGAGTAACATTGTAAACAATTTTACTGATTATGACACCCAACTATTCTGGTGTAGTTTTACCATCTCTCTCTATGTTAGTTTTATTTTTTGAAAGCTGTAGGAGGTGCGTTGGAGGAAAAGAGGACTTCACAAACTACACACAGCAAAGTAAATTGTGATCATGTGGTACTGTGGGTGATCTATGGTGTTGTTGTGCTAGGGGCATGATGTATCTTCTGAAGCTTGGCCTACCGTTATATCAGCCTCATCTTTATGTGGTGCCATGTATTTATTCAAATAGGTTTCATACCACCATAACCACCACATTTGGTGTAGAGGGACTGTCACAGTTCAAATGGGAAGTCTGTTGCTACTGCATCTTCAAATAGGCTGGCTGACTTTAGCAGCCATTGATGATAGTTGAGTATAAAGTACTGGTGAAATTTTAATTGGCATGGGAAAACTGAAGTTCTTGGAGAAAATTCAGCCTTATGTTCCAATGCTGCTTTGTTCACAACATATCCTTTATGTCTGTCCTATAATTGAACCCAGACTTGTGTTGTGAGAAGCCAGTGATTGACCCTTTGGTGTGTACCATCAAATATACCCACTGTGCAGTGTAATGCTCAAAATGCTTGACGTTAGGTTAAGATCACAGCACTTAATGGCCATCCTGATGCTGAACTCATTTAAATTCTAGTCTTCTGCAGATTCTATCAGGCATTTAATTCCGGTGCCAAGGGGTTAAGGGTTTGAGCTCTGACATAGCATTCTAGGTTAAATTAGTTTAGGTTTATGTCTGAAAGTTTGTATGTGATATCTGTGGGAAACCTAGCAAACTTTCCCATGAGACTGCTGAAATTTTATGTAATTAACATGCACATGATGTGTCCATGTGCTGTTGCATGTTTTTGATGGTAGTGAAATCACTAAGAGTGTTGTAAAGATATTGTTTTGAGGTGTACATGATGACATCAATTTCCTGTCCATTATTAAATTTCTTGCACATGTAGCTGTTCACATTTTCATAGGTTCCAAATTTATGAACTCTTAAGAGACTGATCGCCAAAAATTGATATCTGCAGATTCAAGTGCTGCAAACATTTTATCCTCCTTATTTAATGCTCTTAAGCTGTTTGTTTTAATAACATTGAAAAACTCGGTTCCAATCTCACATAAAATGTGGTCTTCATTATGAAAGCTGGTTGGTTAATGTTGTTTAGGGAAATAATTATTGTTTATTCTGAGAATCGTAAAAAGCTCACATATAATCTCTGTGGTTCAGATGTGGAGTTTTTAAAAGCAGATCGTAAATATTGTAGCCACTGTGCTTTTAAAATGCTTAAGAGGGTACCTGGACTGTATTATGAAGTTACAACACAGTATGGTCATGCATTCTAATTGTCTTCCATTTCACAACCTTCAACAGCAGGGAACCAGAAGAACCATTCGATGATGTGTTGGATTTGGGCGTCACAGAAGGAGACGATTTGGACTCGGAGCTTCAGGAGTCGCAAGAGCCAGAGAAGCTGAGGCACATGAAGGATCCAAATTTGTTACACCGTACAGAACACCAGAAGCATGGTGAGGGCAACACTTATCTCAAGATCTGAGGCTGTGGTGAATGTTGGCAACACTGGTGTACTTATGTGACTCAAATTCTAATTCCATAAATGTATACTGAAAGATCAGTCCAGTCCACTGGTATTGCCAGCAGTTGAACATGGAAATTCTACTGTAATGACTATGAAGCCGGAAACATTTGATACTTCTGTGGCTAAAGCCTCCAGTCTCCTCAGCTGTTCTCACCATCTTGCCTTGGCTGTGGTTTAGGAGTCCATTTACATTACGAGGTGGTGCCTCTTCTTCCCTTTTGCCGCAGTGATGAAAAGGAGGATGGCCGGAAGAGATGCATCCTGGTATTCCCCACATTCACTCCAAACATAGTGTTTTAGTAGTTGGAACTCCTGGTTCTTATTTGGAACATCCAAAGTTGAAATCGTAGCCTAAAGACTGGCTGTTCAGCTGAAAATTATTAATAGTTTTCCTTGGTCTCGTCTGTCAAATACCAGGCTATTACTTCACATAGTACTAGAATTCCATCCTTCTGTGTCTGTTCCAATTCAGTAGTACTATTATTATGCTGTATTACACTTTATAATCTGAGATACTGAGAGTGTATAGGTCCCCCCAAATTCAAAATAATTTAGCCATGCAGGAAGTTGTCTACAAGGAAGCCTGTGCTGCTTGCAATGAGTCCATTTACTTTATGTTATTGAATCTTTCTCTTTGCAGCAGACCTGACAGACACACCCCATGTCTCGCTGGAGACAAGTTATGTGGCAGGAGAGAGCTTAGCAGTGAATCAAGATGTGGCTGGGGTTGAATCTGAAGAAGAGGAAGATGACACAGAGGAGTCGAGAGGAGATCGCTTCAAGACTGAGCGGACCACTGTGGTGTCCCTCAAGGCTCCCAACAAGTCATATGGGAACATTCCAGATTCTCTGGGTAAGCTTTGTTGAGGGCTTTTAGCTGTTAAGTGTGGAGAATGTCATATTGATGCTGAGCAGGTTCATACTGTTGTGTGATACCTGGGCTGAGTCTTGAAATCCTGCCCTGTTATTGTATTAGTTTATGAAGGAACCATTCAGCCCTTCATGAGTAAGATTTTTTAATTACAGTTTTAAAATTAAAGATTGTTACTCTCCAACACACCTCTCAGTATACTGACATTAGTGTGTTTTAAATATACTGCCAGTTACAGACCATATGCTAGGGACATCTGGTATAAATTTTCTTAAGGGATGCATGGTGTAGAAGAAAAATGCATTCATAGTTGTAGTGGGGAAACCTGAAGGTGAGACGTTACTTCGAAGACTTAGACACAGTGGGCTGTTAATACTGAAATGGATGTTAAAAAAAAATAGGATAGGGTTGTGTGGGCTGGATTCATCTTGGTCCTGATACAGGGAGGTGGCGGGCTGTTTTGAACGACGAGTCTTATGGTTCCAGCAAATGCAGGGAACATCTTGAGCAGCAGAGGATGTACTAGTTTTTCAAGAAAGGCTCATTCATACGGTTCATTATTCTATCATATGATGCTGTGTATGAGGGTGAATAAAAGGAATGTACAAGTCCTATTATTTGAGATGCCAAACTTGTAGAAATTTTAACTGCTGTTGATATGTATGACGGAGAGCTCTAGTGTTCATGTTAATGTGATATGAAGCATATGCACAGAAGGAGCACGGCTGTGGCAGTCCATCACCATGATCCACTTTGGAAAACTGGTTTCACTTTGAAGTTTGAGGAGTTACATGTTTGTTGGGCACAAAAAGTATACATGGCTGTTGTTTATTGACAGCTTGTGGAAGTGCATGGCAGTGATGTGATGTCAGGCAACATGTTGCCAAATGGTGCCACATGTAGCATCCAGTACAGACAATGTGATGGATTACTGTCCAATTGGATGACAAAAGCTCCTCATTGTTAAATAAACATTGCATCCACCAAGGATCTTACTTACATGGACAGACATATAACTTTGCAGTGTATGGCATATGGCCTTAGTTTATTTTATGGCGCTGCACAGCATATTTTGGTGGATGTGTTATGGTAGTGTAAGATCTGTGCCAGTTGGATGCCTCATACATTAATAGGCTACAGCAAAGTGGCAAGTATGATGGCCTGTCTTTGTTTCCTGTAACATTTTGCAGTAGACGGAAGCAACTGTCTCTGTTGTGTTGTTATTGGTGTTGATACATAGATCCATCATTTCACTGACACCAGAAAGCAACCAACCATGGAATGGAAACATCATGGCTCATCTAGGAAGAAGGCGTTTAAATTGACACCATCGCCTGTGAAAGTGTTGGCCATCATATTAATGGACTTGTTACATGTATTTCTGCTGGACATCCTGCAACATGGATGTACAGTTAATGCCAGCAGGCACTGCATCACATTGAAAAGCTTGCAAGAGGCCATCAGGAGAAGACATCCTGGTCTTCTTAACGATGGTGTGATTCTCATCCGTGATGGTGCCGTACTTCATATGGCGCAGCATACACTGAACTTGCTGCAAAAGTTCATTTGGGAATCTGGACTCTCTGCATATAATCTTTATTTGGCACCTAGCGATTTTCATTGGTTTCCTGCCTTGAAGGAGAATGTCTCAGAACGCTGTTTTACCTGCACTGAAGACATCAAACATGCTACCATCATGTGGCTGATGAAACAGATACATACAATTCTATTTGTCCAGGATGGATAAACTTACTACAAACACACACTGTGACATGTGCATAAACTGTATAAGGGGCTGTGTTGAATAATAGCATACCAATGACACCTTCATTGTTTATTATCAGTTTACACTTTTAAAATTTTTCCTTCAATTTATGCATCCTGTAAACTTACTTTCTAATCCACCTTCATAAACTGAACAATTATTAGCATCATTAAAGAAATCAGAAATGAAGACATTGAAGTCTACCCATGGTATTTTATGATGATGATGATGATGATGATGATATATACAGTTTATTATTTTCCTGTGTGTGCTGTATGTCCATAAATTCTTATTGGTTTAGTTGCTAAGTCATGGCTTAAAATTGAGAAGGATCTCATTGTGCCGTTTCCTCTAGTCCTTTGACACTGGTGTGGTCTGAGATCCATTGCACTCTTCAGCAATAGTTCCTTGAACTCCTCCAGCCTGTGAGATTTGAAGTTTTTGTAGTGGATGTTAAAAATACAGTTATGCCATTTGTTTTGGTAGATGGAGGCCAGCAGGTTTCTTCAAAATGCTGGTAATTTCCAGCCAAGCTGTGTAGTGGCACATCACAGAAGACTGGAGTGTTAACTGTCATGTTATGTTCTCTGTGTTCTTTGCTCGCATTAAGGTACCATGTTACACATTGTGGTTTTCAGTATTTGAATCTTTGAAATTCCATATATCAGATGGACTAAAAAAGCATTTTGAAACAGGTAGTAAAATAAAATTTTTGAAAGAAATGGTAATATATATAATAGCTATGTTTATTCTACATTTTGCTTGCATCATGAGTAATATGATACCTAAGTGTTGGACATTTTGAAAGGATTTATTTGCTATTCAAATATTATGATTTTTTTTTCTCATTTAAAAACTACTGTTATTGCGTTAACTATAATTCTTTATTGAAATGAGGAAATATTTTATTGTAAAACATCTGATTTGACAGTTGGCCAAAATTTCAAATTATTAAATGTTTGGTGCCAAAAGATTTGTGTGTGTGTGTGTGTGTGTGTGTGTGTAAATATAAAATGTACAGTGCAGTGCTCAAAATGCCAGACTTCATATAAATATATCTACTCTTCGGCAGCCCCAACCAGTCTTCTGCAGATCAGTACAGACATTTAATTACAGCACCAAAGGGTTAAGTACGTAGTCTTAATTGGTGAGCTGTAACCATATTTTGTGTTTCAGACAAAGTGTGTGTAGATGACACTAAGCAGATGGTCAGAAGAGATGGTGCTTGGAGAGGGGGACGCAGGGGTAGGGGACTAGTGGTTGGTTATGGTGCTGTTGGCGGTCCACGACCACACTTTGCGGCAGCAGCTGGGAACATTAACATCCATCCACAGCAGCAGCAGGGTTTTGGGGGACCTCATTTTGGAGTGGATGGTTTTGTACGTCCACCTGGTCATCCAGGTACTAGAGGAGGCATTCACAGTCGATCCCAGTTGAGTCAGCAACAGTCACCGCACAAGATTCTGATCAACCCGCACTTCAGAGGAGCCGTGCAGCCACATCCTGAAGGCAAGACATGCTATTTTAATATTTTCCTCTCATCAAGTGTTTTCACTTTGCATGTAATCCCCTCCTTCTCAGTTCTTTCTATTCCTTGTTTCTCCCAGTCTATCAGCCCCACAATTTTGTATTGTCCAAAAAATACTGGGTAAACAGTAGATGAGTCTTTTCAACCTGTGAAACACATTGTTTTAGTATCAATGAACATTCTGTCAAACCTTGATATAGCACCACTGTTCACTTAAATTTGTGGTGTTATATCATTGGTGGTGGTAAAACAAAATGCAAAACATGAGCATATTTCATAATTGCCATTGTGGACAGGTTACTGCTATTATATGTTTTAAAAACATAATGTTAGTTTTGTTATTCCCTCCCCAGATATGATCATTCTGGGAATACTGAAGGTCAGAACCAGGAATTCTTAATGATTGACATGATAAAATGACACTTTGAGGAATACTGCATCTATTATAATTGTAAGTTGTTTATATGGGTGATTTTTTGGTACCAGAAGAAATGAATAATGATTGCAGGAAAACTATGTATGCAGGAACAGTGGGTAGAATTTTCACCATACTGTATAACAGGGAATTTCGGTTCACAGACTTTCAAGAGCACTAAGTAGGGGTGGCAAAGTGTGAAGTTTGTTGTTTTGGGTATAGGTTTGCCTGTGTCATTTACCTGACTTGTGCTGTCTACTGCAGATCTCTCCTTACACAGGTCCTCAGCGCTTCTGAAGTCGCAGAAGATTGTGATCTATAACAAAATCTTTCAAAAATACACTTGAAGTTCAGACCTTCTTGCAACATCTCTACGATACACTTCAGTTAGTAAAGAAGCCTGTAGATGTTGCACTCGGTGACATAGTATGCACACTTTGTTAAGATATTCTTTACTCTTAAAATGTCATATGGTTTCATAGTACAGACATAAATGTAATTTCACTTATGCCCATAAGGAAAGTATGGCCTGCCTTGCACCGCTTGTTACAAAACTTACAAGTGCTCAACAGCAGTATGTGCAGATCTAATTACTGATTTTCATATATGTGACATAGCAAATGTGGTAGTTATCAGTTGGAATTTATTTAAATACCTAAATAAAGTGCAGTAATACACTGCTTAATGCTCAGGAAATGTTCCTAGAATGTGGAGTGTTAACAGAGGTCATTTTAATGTTATGTAAATGGGGCTGTGTGAAAACACAAATACAAATATAACCTAATCAATATTTATTGAGAAATTTTATATGAAATGTACTGCCCCTAATTCTGCACCACATGGGGGACTGGGCTGTGGGTCTTCCGCGAACCTCAGCTTCTTCGTGATGTAGAATTCAAAAGTTGTCTTTTCTCGAGTTTTCTCAGTAGCAGGATATTATTTCAAGAACACCTCGCCTTGTCCTAGAGCTTCACTCATGAGGGAGGTTACCTGTGAATTGGTCCATGATTTGCATGATTGCGTTGATGCCTGTTCTGAGGAATTTTGTAGAAATTTATCGCATTGGTCCCATTTGTTTGCATTTTTTGATAATTGTTCTGACTGTGGGTGTTGCCAGAAGAACCCACAGCAATGTGACGCTGCGAGCTTCCAGCCAGCCTGACACTTGCAGTTTCATATCCAAACAAATCCTTTTCCTTTGCATCTTAGATGCATTAACATCACTTGCAGGCTTTTTTTTTAATTCGATGAAGGAGGAGCACTAGAAAAATACATGTTGTGAAACAACATACTTTACACAACAGCTGAACATGTGTATACCACACGAAAGACACTGATTGAGTAAATGAATTTTAGGACTTATGCAGTAATTGCCACTCTCAAGAACTGTCAGTCATTGGCTCAAGTACACTATAATGAAAAAGTGACAAATGGTGCAGCGTTAATTAGGGTATTATCTTATAGCTCACAGTGTGTCATTGTTAGCAAAAGTCATAACCACTCAATGAATTTTTGTGGATGTTTCCTGTATTGAATATTATGCAAATTTACTAGAATATTGTTCCATTTAATTCTGCATGAAATTTTTAATTTTCACCATCAAAAAACATTTTGAGTCTTATCTTCCATAGTTTTGACACATTCTTGCATACAACAAGAATTTTTAAAACTGCAACTGATAGATGAATTTCCTGTTCTTGCTGGAACTACTCCTTATGTACTGATTCTTCCTACACATGTTTTGCTGTTCTCACCTTTCTTTGGCTCAGTTCCGCACTTAGAGATGGAGTTCTTTGTCTCATATTTTAAATTGACACAGAAATTCAATGTTCTTATGTGATTTTCTTTTGTGAGGAACATTTTGAGTAGCATCCACCATGTTCATAACATCCAGCTTTCCTTTAACTTAGAGCAGTTTCCATTCTTTGCCAGTTTTGAAGATCATATGTTCAGTAAATACTCTACAGGTTGAAGACTGCACATAAGCAATCAAGTGAATATTAAGAAGTATGTAAATTTTGCACACAGAATACTTCTAATTACTGAAATTAAAGTAGACACAGTTACAGCAACAAAATGCTCCATTAAAGCCCTGCTTATTCATGTTGTATATAACACACAAGCCAGGACTTTGCATTGTGATGTCTGAGATGCACATGTGGAAATTGATGGCTGCACAGTTGAACTGTGACATTGCTTCCTGCTACACATTTTGATGGATTAATGTTGAATTATCTATACATATGGTCTGTGTTGGAAATGACTGGAGAGTAATCCTCATGAACTAAAAGCATTATTTCATCACTGAATATTGGTAATAAATTGAAGAAGTGGGATATTGCTTAAGATTTTGATGTGAAAATATATTAAGTGGGTGAAAAATTTATGCTTCTTAAGTGGGAAATCCTTGTAGATGCAGACATATTAAAAAGGCAATGTTTGTGTTAAATGTATGGGAAAATTTTGTTCGTACATTACCCCAACATCTTACTCTGAAATACTCCATGAATGGAATCATCTTAAGCAAGTTTCACTGTACATGTCACTAGATGAATCATTTGTACTGACTGTAGGTGATTACTGGGCTTAAGTAGTGTAGTTTGGTTGCTGGGTACTTACGCTACAGGCTTGTTTCCGTTCGTAGAGTCATCAGTGAGGGTTCTGTGGGTTTGAACAGGGTAAGAGTGTACATTTTTCAGCAATTTGTTTTCCACTGCTGCTCATTTCTTTATTCATCATATTGTCAACCATAACTGTGCAATATGCCTGACTATCCAGTTTTTCACATCAGTCCTTACCTCTGACCTGGCCTGTGGGTGGACTCAGTGAGGAGTTTCGGTTATGAATACATTGAGAAATGTGTTGGTAAACAGATATTCTATCTGACTGAAGCATTATTGCAAATTTTAAGATATAGCTGCTAAATGTATGAGTGGTATTAGAAGATATAAAGGGCAGTCTAGCAGTTTTGGTCTCTAGTACATAATGAGGGGACTGGGAAGTTTCATGATGGGTGCATGAGATGTGTTTCGTACATTGTCATATACAGGTCAAAGGATTGAAAAGTAGTGACAGGTTTCTGTTTTATATTTTCTGTGCATGGAGTAAATAAAGTTTAACTTTTTTTGTTTGTAATGTTGTATCCATTGTTTTAATTGAAATATTGTCACCACATGGAATTTCACTCCAAGGCCACGGGTTGTGTCAGTTGAAAGAGGTTCTGAACAGATTCTTCAGAACCCCAAAATTTACCGCCTGTGTGGTTTATCCTCCCTTATGTGATTTGGCTGTAATCATTTCAGCGAGACTGATTTGGGATACTGAGATACCAGCTAACCAGACACTGCTACCATCGCAGCCACTCACACCTGCCATGCAGCCCTTGGAACCGGCATACCAAACCACACCACCAGGAGGAGGTGGTTATGCAGCACAGCAGTTTCAACCACCACCACTGCAGCATGATCCCCATCCAGTAGCACCACCCTCACAGCAAGGGGTCTGCTACCCCACAGAGCAATCCTATGTGGTAAGTACTGGCTCTTGGCAGTATAAATCAAGAGCTTTATTTCTAGATGCATATTAAGAATTCATATCAGTGCTTGAGGCATCCACCTATCTGCTTACTGTTATATTTTCTTCCAGCCCCTTCTGTCCTATAGCAACCAGTCCAGATCTCTCATCAGTGGAGGCTGTCAGTTATTACTAGCAAGGGTCATCCAAGCAGATTGGCAACATTGGCCATAGTGTGATTTAGTTTTGTTTCATTGAAGGGCCACTGTGAGGTCTAAATAGACTTTTACAAAACTTGTATCTTTTGAGTCCTTTGATATACTTGTATCATACACTGTACCTGACTTTCCTGTTTTGTTTTAATCTCTAATTTCCATTAACTTTAGCATATTCTGAGGTCCACTTGTAAGGCAGGTGTTACCATGTGTGATATTCACTCTGTTTTATGGCATGTGCTACGCAGGGATCTGAGTACATAATGTTCAACAAAAGCAAGCTAAGTCCCAGCTGCAAGTGACGTAACCATACAGCTGGAGTCATAATTGCAGTCAACCATTATTTTCTTATTTTTGTCTACATATGGCTTTTTTTTTTTTCTATTCGTTATAGTTATTTATGTCAAGATATCTGTTAACAGATGACACTAATGTGTCTCCCTAATTTTGAGATAAATATGGATTTTTTTCATTAATTTTCTGAAGTGTGTGGCAAGATGCCATAGCACAATGTTACTGAAGACTACCCTGCAATTAAAACATGCATATTCACATGTAGCCAAATGGACAAGGTAGGAGACAAGTGTTCTTTGGAGGTGAAATTTGCTAGTTTGAGTTTTGGTCATGAAAATAACTCTTTTAAGGGCTAACATAATAATTCACATTTTGTATAAGTAAGTGACATACTTGAAGAAACAAGTACTTGTAAATCATTTATGTTTTGCAGATGATGTTGGTTGCCTACAGTCACGTTTGAATGTAGACTGTATACAAGAGATTGCAAAGAAAGAGTAAATCATGGGCTGGGAGGAACAGAATTGTCTGCTTCACTCATGCTGTCTAGTCTCACAAGTGCAGCACCAGTAACTCCTGGAATAAATATTTGAATAACATAACTGTACAATTGTTTGCTCTGTACTCTCCCAAAAACATAACATCTTGGTTGATGCTGAGACTTGAGGTATCTTATTTTACTGTCAAAGTGCACTGTTCACCTGCTTTAAATGCTGAGCTACAAGTGATTTTGGATCTAATTGAGCGTATACATCAGCTGTGCTTGGCCCCAAAACCTGTACTACTGTATTTGGTAATAGATTTCTGGCATGAATGTTGGTAAGGAGTGGAATGCAGAGAAAGGCCATTCACAGACACTTATAATGGCAGCTGTATGGTTGCATCTCTTCCAATTTGGGGCTAGGAAATTTTAGTCGCTTGATTTTTGTTGTTCACATTGTACATTTTGTGCACATGGGCATTGAGGTTCTCACAGATTAAATATTCTTGTTTATGTTCTTCTGGGTTGTGACATCATGTAATGTGATACAGGCACACATGATTTGAATGTCTGCGTGTATTTGACTTCGAACTTTATAATGATCTGTGACACAAATGCAATATGTGCTTGTGACAGCAACTTGTAAAATAACAACAACACAACACCAACAACATTTTCTGTTTGAAATACGACATACACATAATATAGAAGGTAGTTATTTGGGTAGAGCCAGCTGTTAATGTGTGTTATTTCTGTATATGGATCCAGTAATATATTTGCAAACATAATACATATGACTTTTTTTTTTTTTTTTTTTTTATTTTTGTTGAAAAAATTTTTTTTTTTTTTTTTTTTTTTTGTTTTTTGGAGAAACTGCTTGGGGTATAGCAGCTGAGAAAGGCAACAAGGAGATTTTGGAGGAACTGTCGGGTTGGGGTAGAGA
>Ga0123357_10002998_pt1 | contig 19115 bp, 16 predicted proteins | sample TergutEmb28metaG_FD_89873 | JGI IMG/M metagenome (GOLD analysis project Ga0123357, IMG submission 89873) | Embiratermes neotenicus P4 segment gut microbial communities from Petit-Saut dam, French Guiana - Emb289 P4 | ecosystem: Host-associated > Arthropoda: Insects > Digestive system > Gut ...
CACGCCGTATCGCAGGACCGAGGCGTACTGTACGTACGCCGCAGGTCCGAGAAACGCCGTACGTCCTTTGCAGCAAAGGGATCGGCTCGTCTGAGTGGAGTCGTCATGAATTATCCGGGCTAGGGGCCTGTCCCTGAATTCCGGACCGAGGCGGCGAGAGCGCGTTTTGTGCGGGATTCGAGGCGCGAGGAGGAGGCGTACTGGAGTACGTCGACGACGAGCAACGAAGAAGACCGCCGCCAATCACGTTTGCCGCCGAGTCCGCCGACGTGGAGTCGAATTCAGGGACAGGCCCTAGCCTCGATTCGCTCGCGATGGCTGTAGAACACGCTCTAAAGCGGCCATTGGCACGGACGCCTTCCAGGAGGCGCCGGTGTCCAGCGTCATGGCGGCGTGAGCCAAGCATGTGTTTCTCGTCATGGACGAGACGAAGCTCGAAGCGACGCTGCGCTGTGCGTTCGAGATTGCTCGCAGCGGCCGGCCGGGGCCGGTGGTGGTCGATATTCCGAAAAACGTACAGAACGCAAATGTGTTTTTTGATGGGGCCTGCACGTTGCCAATCCCAGGCTATCGCGCTCGTCTGCACGCCATTAAGAACTCCATCCTCAACGAGGCGGACTGTGCTGCGTTCTTCGATGCGCTCAGCCGTGCAGAGCGGCCGCTCCTGTATGTTGGCGGAGGCGTCATCGCCGCCGAGGCGTCGGCTGCTCTGCGGCAGTTTGCGAACACCTTCGGCATTCCCGTGACCACGACCCTGATGGGGCTCGGTGCCGTGGATACGACGCAGCCGCTGTCGCTGCACATGCTGGGTATGCACGGCACGGCCTACGCCAACTACGCGGTTGAGGACTGCGATTTTCTCTTTGCCGTGGGCAGTCGATTCGACGAACGCGTTGCCAGTGTACCGGGAAGGTTCGCTCGAGGCGCCAAGTTCGTTGCGCATCTCGATATCGATCCTGCCGAGATCAACAAGGTCAGACGCGTGCATTGGCATCATCTAGCTAGTGCCGTTCGGCAGAAGTTTGGCTGGATTCGCCGAACTTCTGCGCGATGCGCGGCTTCGCAGCGCCCGAACGGCACTATCCCTTCTTGGGGGCTCCGCCCTCCGTCCCCGAAGCCGCTCCCGCGGCTTCTCCTCGTGCCGCCCTTTCCGGGCAAGTCCAACAAAACTTCTGCTGGGCGGCACTAGGAGATTTGAATGTTTCGCTGCACGCGCTCTGCGATTACGGCAAAAAGCATGGCTTTGCAGATGGCGGTAAGAAATATGGGGAGTGGCACGCGCATATCGCGCATTTGAAGAAGACCTATGCGATGAATTATGCGCGCGATGCAGCCATGATTCAGCCCTACGCGGTGATTGAGGAGATTAACCGGCACACGCAAGGGCGTGCGATCATTACGACGGGTGTTGGTCAGCACCAGATGTGGGCTGCCCAGTACTTCGATTTCCGCGAACCACGGCTGTGGCTGACATCGGGTTCGATGGGAACGATGGGCTTTGGCCTCCCCGCGGCGGTGCGGCGGTTGGAGCCCAGTTCGCATGATCCGATCGAATCGTGATCGACATCGACGGGGACGCCAGCATTCGTATGAACCTAGGCGAGCTCGAGATGGTCGTTTTTCCGGCAGTGACAAGAGCCTGCACAAGAAAGATTTCGTCAAGGCTGCGCAGGCGGACGGTTTCCCGTGGGTGCAGCGCCTCGACAAAAAGGAGGATCTGTCTCACGTGGTGGCCGACTTCATTGCATTTGAGGGGCCGGCCTTTCTCGAAGTCATCATCGATCCGGATGCGGGCGTCTACCCGATGGTCGCCCCTGGCATGACCTACGCCGACATGATTATGGGTGATTATATCCCATCGAGGCAGGAGACGTCTGCTCAACGAGAAATCGAACCAACGGACATGTTCTAGCCCGGATCATTCATTTGGATTAAATGCCGCCGCGCAAAAATAACCGGTATGCTGGATTGCGACTTTCGTCGCAATACAAATACCCAAGATGTGCAAGGAAATCGGAAAACGCAGGACGGTCGCGTTCGGGAACCTGGATGCCTACGAGAATTCGCCCGTAGTCTGCACCATGATTGCGGTAATGAAACAAGCTAATGTTCCAAGCCGGATCGAGCGCCTCGAGAAAGCGTATCAGTGCGCCCGGCCGTTCTGGAAAATCGAAACGGTAAAGCAACTCCTCGTTCGCCAGATCTCCGCGCCCGCCGACCATGTAGCGAAGATGCAGCTTGGCTAGCTCGTCTTGCGTCAGGTCGAGCACTTCGAATCCGCCCTCCGCAATGGCCTGGGCAATCCGCGCAGACTCGCCGCGATCACGTGTTTGGATACCGACGAACAGACGCGCATATTGCGTATCTCCAATACGGTAGTTGAATTCGGTGATGCTTCGTGCTCCGAGCAGCGCGCAGAAACGGCGGAAGCTGCCGCGTTCTTCTGGAATGGTCACCGCGAAGATGGCCTCTCGCGCCTCACCGACTTCGGCGCGTTCGGCGACAAAACGCAGACGATCGAAGTTGAGATTTGCTCCGCTTGCCACGGCAATCAACGTCTGTTCGCGCAGGCGCTCGCGTTCAGCATACTGCTTGGCGCCAGCAATTGCGAGTGCTCCCGCCGGTTCGAGCATGCTGCGCGTGTCGTTGAAACCATCTTTGATGGCTGCGCAGAGTGCATCGGTATTCACGCGCAGAATTTCGTCGACATACTTACGGCACAATTGCCAAGTTTCTTCTCCGACCAGCTTGACAGCGGTGCCGTCGGAAAAGAGTCCAACCTCCGCTAATTCCACGCGCTTCCCCTTTGCAAGCGAACACGCCATCGCGTCGGAATCCTCGGTCTGCACCCCGATGATCCGGATATCCGGTCGCACGGCCTTGACGTAGGTGGCGATGCCCGCGATGAGACCGCCGCCGCCAATGGGTACGAAGATCGCGTGAATGGGGGCCTGATGCTGGCGCAGAATTTCCATCGCCACCGTGCCCTGACCCGCGATGACGTCGGGATCATCGAAGGGGTGCACGAATGTCAATCTACGCTCGGCCCCGATTCCCATCGCGGCCTCGTATGCATCGCTATACGACTCGCCTGCGAGCACGATCTCCACGGCCTCGCCGCCGTGCGCCTTGACCGCGTCAATCTTGATCTCCGGTGTCGTTACCGGCATCACGATGACTGCTCGCATACCGAGCTTGCGCGCGGACAGCGCCACGCCCTGGGCGTGATTTCCGGCGGAAGCCGCGAATACGCCGCGTGCTCGTTCCTCCGGCGTCAACTGTGCCATCTTGTTGTAGGCGCCACGCAACTTGAACGAAAAAACCGGTTGGTTGTCTTCGCGTTTCAGGTACACGCGGTTCGCGAGCCGCGCCGACAGGTGCGGCGCGTAGTCGAGCTCTGTCTCGCGCGCCACGTCGTAGACGCACGCGGTTAGAATGCGGCGCAAGTAGTTATTGGTGGGATCTTCGTTCGTCATGCTTGTCCCGCGCGTTGTTGAAATGGAAACCGGGCGGGGAGATCATGGCTACGCGGATGAGCGCACGGCGTCAACCGCGGCGAAGATTACGCCGACGGAGTCTTCGAAGCATGGCATGGGGGCAACCTTTTTGTTGCTCATGCCATGCGTAAGTCTCGATGGAGCAACAGTGGGCAGCCTTCCCGGACGAGGGAAGGTGGTGCAACCAACTGGCGCGGGTACATCAGTTCCAGAAGCGAATTGCCTTCGTCCCGCCGCCGCCAACGATGATGCGTCCATCAGGTTGAAACCAGAGCTGCTTTGCGGAACAGCCATTGACCGGTGCGGTCTCGCCGTTCGCATTGCCGAACGTGTTGTCGAGCGTACCGTCACTATTGTATCGGACGACGACGCATTGGTTTTGGTCCGTGGTTGCCGCCTGGAGGATGTGCCCGCTGCTGTCCACCCGTATGGCCCCCGTTGTGGATGTTGTCGTGAACTGACCAGAGACGCTGCCTAGATCTGGATCGATCGTGCCGTCCTCGAGCACGCGCGCGAAAGAGAAGCTCTTATTCGTGCTGTCGTATCCGGAGATGAGGTAGCGGCCATCGGCGTCGACAGCCATCGATTGGACATCCACTGTCGAAGCGACGACATTGGCATAACCGTTTTTGTTGACGCCGAAGGTGGAATCGAAGCTGCCGCCAGCCGTTGTGAGCCGGATGAGCGAGCTTTTCCCGACGGCGAGGAATGCACTCCCGCTATAGACGCCGGTTTGGAGTGTTGATGGCAATGCCTTGCTCGTGGTGCCTGCATCCGTGCCGTCGGAAGTGAACCATCGGATCTGCATCCCACTGCCATTTTGGGCCATCCCCGTGACCGCGATGTTGCCCGTCTGCGACACGGCAATGTCATTCGCGATCTCCACGTTCGCCGGATCACTCGTCAGCTTCCCTGCTTCGCCGAAGGTGGTGTCGAGCACGCCGTCGAGCGAGAACCGCTGAATATTGGGGCCGGAGCTAACGAAGTACAGCGCTCGTCCGGCCAAGAACATCGCGCTTGCGCCCATGCTCGTGACCGATCCGTCGGTGCCGAACGTCACGTCAGGTGCGCCGTCGACAGTGTAACGGCGCGCGATGCTAGGCGTGTCGGTGAGACTGATCGTGCCGGTGCCGAGATAGATGCGGCCGGTGCTATCGACTCCGAGGTTGAATACTCCTCCATCGCCATTCGCGCTGCCGTCTGCATTGATGTCGAGAACACCCTGCGCGGCGAACGTTGTGTCGAGCTCGCCCGGTGCGCCGCGCACGAATACATGGATTGGAGCCGAGACCGTGTCCGTTGCATCAGGCACCGTGCCGTCGACGGTGAGGCCCGCGAGATCGCCCTGCGGGACGCTTGCATCCGCTGCCAACGTTAGCGTGCCGGACGTTTCGCTTGGCCCGAGCTTGAGCGAAGTTACCAACAGGCCCGCCGGCGCATTGCCTATCGTTACGTCGACTTCGCCGCCGTACTTGTTCTTACGTGCAACCGTTACGTTTACCGTGACCGTTGCACCATGCATGAGTGTGAGGTTGTTGGTTGGTACCACCAGGTCGAACTGGGTTCCTGCCGTAGCCGTAGCAGTGCCTTCGTCCTCATCGTTCTCGACAGCGCGGAACGATGCGCAGGCGACAAGACCCAACCCAAGAACTCCAAATGCCAGTCCCGTGTGTTTCATGGCGCCCGAACCCCCAAAGACTGCTGCGTAGCACGCAAGCACATTGTTGCTCGGAATGAACTGGGAGCCAATCTGGCATCTTTTGATATGTCCGGCAAGATCACGCCGCGACAATCATCGCGTGTTTCATTCAATGCGCTCGATGCGTGGACAGTCGGTTTCATTCGGATCACTCGAACGCGGTTGTACGTGCACGCGCTCGGGTTCGCCGAACGACGCGATCAACGCAAAATGTTCGAATGCGCATGGCGTCACGATCATATGTTCAACGTGCTCCGCACGCAGTTTGCGCCCGGTCGCAAGCTGCGTGCGACGATCTTCATGAGATGACGTGCCCGGGACGTTATCGCCCCAGAGCGCGCGCAGATTCACAATCCATCCCACGAGGAGTGTGAGCGGGACAACCATCCACGTGACGCGCGCGCCCTTCATTAGCTCTGGCAAGACGCGGCCGAGCGCATCGACGGTGAACATGGCGAGCACGAATACGATCCCAAGAAGTGCACGTTCTGGATGATGTGCGGGTGCGCCGTCGCGAACGTTGCCGCACGCGAGAAAGATCATGGACGTTGTGGCGCACGCGAGCGGAACGCTCCATACGCGGCGGACCTCAGCACGGCGCAACGAGAGCATCGCACATGCTGCTCCGCCGACGACGTCGGGGCGCGTCGCGATCAAGAGACGTGGATAGAAGAGCAGCGCGGTGAGTGCATCGGTCGACCCTTCGCCGATCGCGCGCTTGTAGTTCGAGACGCGGTGGAAAAAATGAAAAAAACTTCCGTGCGCGTGCGCATTCCACACCATCCACGCGAGCGGCCCGAGAACGAGGAGCGCGATCGCGACGATCGTCTCTGCGCGACGACGCCTCCACTGACGCGCGCCGAGCACAATCGCGAGTACCGCAGCAACAGGCCACGATTCGTAACGCGACAGGCATGCCGCAAAGAGCGGAAGAGCAAACCAAGGTTGTAGTTTGCACGCACTCGGTTCCGCAGCGAAACCGCCCAACGCGATCGCGGACGCTGCCGTGAAGCTCGCCGTGAAAGACTCGGGCACCGTGGAAGCACCAAGCCACAAACTCCATGGTGAGATCATGGCAAACGCAACTGCCGCGAGCGCGCGAGCGCGCGAGGCGCGTGCGGGTCCGATCTGCAGTGCAAGGTAAGGAAGCGTTGCAGCGAGACTCGCGAACGCAATGCTCGCGACACGTGCGACGTGGAGCGATCGTCCAAATATCGCCATCGCTGTGCCCAGCAACCAAAACGGGAAGGGCAACCAACTGGTTGCACTTGGATCGAGCCGCGGCGCATGCGCGAACACCTGCGCAATGGTTACGCGGGCGAAGTCATCGTCCGAGACATGATCGAATGCTCCCGCGAGAACCCATGCGCATGCCAATGCATGCACGCTCGCGATGGCCCCCGCGTCGATAACCATGGGCGAAAATCGCTTCCACATGGTCGCGGGCGAAAACGTTCGATTCTAAGGCGTTTTTGTGTCGCCTGGTGCTGGTGCCGGAGCAGGTTCACCGGGAGGCGTTGCCGTGCCGGGACTTGCGGCCGGCGCGGCGGGTGCGGACTCACGGGGCGTGCCCTTGTCCTTCTTCTTGGCTTGCTCCTCCGCCCTCTGGCGGAGGGCACGATCTTGCGACGAAGCTTCATGCGCGAGCGTGACGCTCGTGATCATGAAGACGGCGGCGCAGATGGCAGTGGCGCGCGTAAGGAGGTTGCCGGCGCCGCTGCCCCCGAAGACTTGCGCAGATGCGCCCCCGAATGCCGAGCCCATGCCACCGCCCTTGCCCTGCTGAAGCAGCACGACGCCCATGAGTACGAGACAGACGAAGACGTGAATGATGGTGACGAAGACGGCCATTGCGGGAGCGTTCTGCGAACCTAGCGCTTGGTTTTCATTTGGAAACGTCGCGAGCGACGCAAAGCTAGGAAGGCCGACCGAGGAATACTCGGAGTATTTTGAGGGAGGTCGACCAACGATTTGCGTCGCGCAGCAGTTTCCGAATGAAAACTAGTGATTTGCGGCTTTCGCAATAGCACCGAATGATGCTGCCTCCAAGCAGGCTCCACCAACGAGCGCGCCGTCAACGTTCGGGCACGCGAAGAGCGTTGCGGCGTTGTCCGGTTTGACCGAGCCGCCGTAGAGGATGCGCGTGCGAACGGCGAGTGCGTCGCTCTTTTCGGCGAGCCAGGTGCGGATGGCAGCGTGGACCTCTTCGGCCTCGCCCGGACCCGCTACTTTGCCGGTGCCGATGGCCCACACGGGCTCGTATGCAATGGCGACGGCACGCGGACTGCGAGCAAGGATGTCGAGGAATGCATGAAGCTGCTGCTGCACGACGCGCAGCGTTTCATGTGCCTGGCGCTGATCGAGCGTTTCGCCAACGCAGACGATGGGAATGAGATCGCTGGCGAGCGCGCTCGCAACCTTCTCCCCAACGAACGAATCACTTTCGCCGAAGTACTGACGCCGTTCGCTGTGCCCGACGATGACCCACTCGCAGCCGCAATCCTTCAACATCAACGGGCTGATTTCGCCCGTGAACGCGCCTTCGTTCTTCGGATAGAAATTCTGCGCGGCAAGTTTGACCGACGAGTCTTCAATGGTCGAAGCGATCGCGGCAAGCACGGTGAATGGGGGCGCGATCACCAGATCGACTCCTGAGCCGAGCGTGCGCGAGATCTCCACGACTCCCTGCGCGAGCTCGACGCCCGTGCGACCGCCTTTGTACATCTTCCAATTGCCAGCGATGAGCGGGCGTCGAGATGGATTCATGAGTGCACTCTACCTTTAATTCGTGGAGTTAAGTGGTTCCAACACCGGTCACTTTTCATACTTCAGAGCCCCAACCACCATGGCGCTGGCCATGGCCGATGGGGCTCCTTGAGCCACGTGGGGCTGTTTAGCGGCGGAGGATTTCGATGCCGGGTAGCTTCTTGCCCTCGATGAGTTCGAGCGAAGCACCGCCGCCGGTCGAGATGTGACTGAACTTCTTCGCCACGTCGTCGCCCGCTTCCTTTACCGCCGCGGCGCTGTCGCCGCCGCCGATGACCGTGAACGCCTTCGAGTTGGCGAGTGAACGAGCAACGCTGAAAGTGCCCTTCGAGAAGGGCGCTTTCTCGAACAGACCCATGGGGCCGTTCCAGAAGACGCTCTTCGCTTTGTCGAACCACTTCTGGAATTCGGCGAGCGACTTCGGACCCACGTCGAGCGCCATGTGGTTGTCCGGGATTGCGCCAACGTCGACCGTCTTGCCTTCGGTGGCTTCGATGCTTTGCGCGACGACGACGTCGACGGGCAACGCGATCGTGACCTTCTTCTCGCGTGCCTTTTCGAGGATGGTGCGGGCGAGGGCCAGCTTGTCCTCTTCGATCTTCGAGGCCTTCATGGCAACGCCTTTGGCCGCGAGGAACGTGTTCGCCATGGCGCCGCCAATGACGAGCGCGTCTACCTTCTCGAGCAGTGAGTCGAGAACGGCGATCTTGTCGGAAACTTTCGCGCCGCCAAGGACCGCGACGAACGGCTTCTCCGGGTTCGTGACGATCTTGCCGAGCGCCTTGATTTCCTTTTCGAGAAGGAAGCCGCAACCGCGCTCTTCCATCAACTTCGGCAACGCATGCACCGATGCGTGCGCCCGGTGGACGGCACCGAACGCATCATCGACGTACACGTCACAAAGTGAGGCGAGCTGCGCGGCGAACGTCGCGTCGTCCTTTTCTTCCTCCGCGTGAAAGCGGAGATTTTCGAGCAGGCAAACCTGTCCTGCGCGAAGATCGAAGACGACCTTCTTCGCCGCGTCGCCAATGGAGTCTTCGGGCAGGTGAACCTCCACGCCGAGGAGCTCTGCGAGGCGGACCGCGCATGGCTCGAGCGACAGCTTCGGATCAGGACCTTTCTTCGGACGGCCAAGGTGGCTTGCAACGATGACCCGTGCGCCGCGATCCATCGCATGCTTGATGGTGGGCAGGGCTTCGCGAATGCGCGCGTCGTCCGTGATGACTCGCTTCCCGCTCTTCTCTTCGAGCGGAACGTTGAAGTCGACGCGGATGAAGACGCGCTTGTTGTCGATCGGCAGTTCGTTGATGGGCGTGATGCCTGCGAGTGTGGTCATCGCGTTTGTCCTCAGAGCTTGCCGGCCACGAGCTGCGTGAGTTCCACCATGCGGCAGGAGAAGCCCCACTCGTTGTCGTACCAGCTCATGATCTTCGCGAAGTTGTCGCCCATGACTTGCGTGACCGTGGCGTCGAAGCTCGACGAGTGCGGATCGCCGATGAAGTCGCTCGAGACGAGCGGCTCGTCGATGTACGCGAGGATGTTCTTCATGGGGCCTTCGCTTGCGGCCTTCATGGCGGCGTGGATCGCGTCTTTCGTGATGGGTTTCTCCGTCTCGAACGTGAGATCCACGACGCTGACGTCCATGGTCGGGACGCGGATGGCCTGGCCGTCGAACTTGCCCTTGAGCGCCGGAATGACTTCGGCGAGAGCCTTGGCAGCTCCGGTGGACGACGGGATCATGTTCTGAGCAGCGGCGCGGGCGCGGCGCAGATCACCCTTGCGGTGCGGGACGTCGAGGACGGCCTGATCGTTCGTGTACGAGTGCACCGTGGTCATGAGCGCGCGCTTGACGCCGAACGAGTCGTGAAGAACCTTCGCGACGGGCGCGAGGCAGTTCGTCGTGCACGAGCCGCACGAGATCACGTGATGTTTGCTGCCGTCGTACTGCTGCGTGTTGACGCCGAGGACGATCGTGGCGTCTTGGTTTTTGGCGGGGGCGGAGATGATGATCTTCTTCGCGCCCGCTTCGAGATGAACTTTGGCTTTCTCCTTATCCGTAAAGAGCCCCGTACATTCGAGGACAATGTCGACGCCGAGCTCCTTCCACGGAAGCTTGCTCGGATCCTTCTCTGCGAGGATCTTGATCGACTTGCCAGCGATCTTAAGGGCGCCATCGCTTAACTCGGCGCGCGGATGCGCGCGGCCGTGGACGGTGTCGTAATTGTACAGATGGGCCAACGTCTTATCTGTCGTGAGATCGTTGATGGCAACGACCTCGATATCCTTCACGTTGCGCTCGTGCATGGCGCGGACGATACAGCGACCAATTCGACCAAAGCCGTTGATGGCAATCTTTTTGGACATAGCAACTCCTTAAAAGAACCCTTGGGCGCGCAAGGTAGTCGTGCATGGACGGGTCGGCAAGGGGCCCTTCGCGTCGCAATATATATGTGACGCGAAGTAATGCCTTATCGGATGTAGGGGCACAGCATGCTGCGCCCCTACCTTATTCACCGGCTCACGAGGTCACGGGCTTCGGCGGTCCGCCAAAGATGCTCGCAGCCTTGCGCTTGTCTTGCTTCGCTTTCTCTTTTTCCGCGTACGTCGGAATGATGACTTTGGTGCGCGGCGGGATTTCGCGATATTCGAAGATTGCTTTTAGGTCTTGTGCGTCGAGTGTTTCGAATTCGAGCAGCGCTTTGGCAATGGCTTCTACGCGGTCGCGTTTTTCCAAGAGGAGCGCTTTGACCTTGTCGTACTGATCCTGAATGAGCGCGCGCACTTCTTGGTCGATCTCTCGTGCCGTTTGCTCGGAGTAATCTTGGCTGCGCTGAGCGTAGTCGCGGCCGAGGAAGATAGCCCCTTCCTCGCCACCGTATGCAAGGGGTCCCATCTTCTCGCTCATGCCGTACTCGCACACCATGGCGCGCGCGATCTGCGTGAGCTGTTTGATGTCGTTCGACGCACCCGTGGTGAGTTTACCGAAGAACACTTCTTCTGCGATGCGCCCCCCGAGCGCCGATTGAATCTGCGCCTCGAATTGCTCCTTCGTACGGCCGAGGACATCGCCCTTCGGTAGCGGCATGGTGACGCCGAGCGCACGGCCGCGGGGGATGATCGTGACCTTGTGGACCGGGTCGTGATGCTCGTTCGCGATCATCATGACCGCATGGCCGGCTTCATGGACAGCCGTGTTCCATCTCTCTTCGTCCGTCATGACCATCGAGCGGCGCTCGGAGCCCATGAGGACTTTGTCTTTCGCGAGCTCGAAGTCCGCCATGCTGACGGCGTCTTTGTCTTGGCGCGCCGCGAGCAAAGCCGCTTCGTTGACGAGGTTCTCCAGATCTGCACCCGCAAAGCCTGGCGTGCCGCGCGCGATGACCTCCATCTCCACGTCGGCCGAGAGCGGGACGCGTTTGGTGTGGACGCGCAAGATCGCTTCGCGACCGCGCACGTCCGGGCGGTTGACCGTGATGCGGCGGTCGAAGCGGCCGGGGCGGAGGATCGCCGGATCGAGCACGTCCGGACGGTTCGTTGCGGCGATGATGATGACGCCTTCGTTCGATTCGAAGCCGTCCATCTCGACGAGGAGTTGGTTCAGCGTCTGCTCGCGTTCGTCGTGACCGCCGCCGAGGCCCGCGCCACGATGACGACCCACGGCGTCGATCTCGTCGATGAAAATGATGCAGGGTGCATGCTTTTTGCCCTGCTCGAAGAGATCGCGAACGCGGCTTGCGCCCACCCCGACGAACATTTCGACGAAGTCCGAGCCAGAGATGCTGAAGAACGGGACGCCCGCTTCGCCCGCGATGGCGCGCGCGAGGAGCGTTTTGCCGGTGCCCGGCGGGCCGATCATGAGAACGCCCTTGGGGATACGCCCGCCGAGGCGCTGGAACTTCTTCGGGTCCTTGAGGAATGCAATGATCTCCTCGACCTCGTCTTTGGCTTCTTCGGCGCCTGCGACGTCGGCGAACGTGACCTTGTTTTGCGAGTCCGAAAGCATGCGCGCCTTGGACTTGCCGAAGCTCATGGCCTTGCCGCCACCCGCCTGAAGCTGCCTCATGAAGAGGAAGAACATCAGGATGATGAACGCCATTGGGATCAGCGTGATGATCGTGCTCGACCAGATCGGCGATTGATCTTCCTTCTCGAAGACGATCTTTGGTGGCTGCACCGATGGGTCGGTGGGCTTCAGCGTGTCGAGGAGCTTCTCGTCCGCAACGGGACCGACAGACTCTTTCGTTCCGCCACCCTTGGTGGGATCGGCGCCCTTGATTCGGAACGTGTAGTCGCGATCCTTGATGCGGATCTCTTCCACGTTGCCCTTGTGGACCTCGCTCACGAAATCGCTGAACGCGATGGGGCCCTTTCGCTCTCCCTGGTTCAAGAAATTCCATATCGCGAGAAACGCCACGATAAGGACGACCCAGAGGAGCAGCGTTTTGTGCGATTGCTTCACGTTGACCTCGGACCTTTCAGGCTAACACTTCAGATGCTCCGCATGGAGGTTCAGATGCTCTTTATGGAGGGCAGGGTTCGACGGGGCATGCGATTTCACTTCATTTTTGTAGTGTCGGACGCACGAGTTTGCAGGAATGTTGCGTTCGTTACTTCTCCATAGCCATCGATGCGGCTCGCCGCCATTCGCTGCCGTGGACGAGGTCCTACCTTCGTGTCGTCTACAACGGCGGCGACGAGACCGCCGGGAAGCCAGACCCTGGCCGTTGGCGAGCGAGATTCTGCGAGGTCGTGCAGCAAAAGCTCGGTTGCGCGCGGTAGCGGGAAACTCGATGCTTGCCCTTTCCCGCGCAGTGCCAGGAGCTGATCGGCGACGGCTTCGAGATGTCGCACGATGCCCGGACCAAGCTCCTCGAGAAGAGGCAAAAGTTCGTGTCTTACGCGTGCACGAAGAAAGCGCGGATCGCTGTTCGACGGATCCGATGCAAACGAGATCCGGTGTCGCGCAAGATGAGCGAGCACGTCCGAGCGGCGCGCGCGGAGCATGGGGCGGACGAGTTCGATCTCGAATTCGAGCGGCGTTCGCGGCGAGAGCGCTGCAAGACCTCGAGGACCTGCGCCGCGTAAGAGGCGCATGAGCACGGTCTCGGCGCGATCGTCTGCATGATGCGCAGTTGCGATGGCGCCGGCACCCGCGCTTCGCGCAGCCGTGCAAAGCGCCGCGTACCGAGCCTTTCGCGCGCGCGCTTGAAGGTTACTGCCACGGCCGACATCGACGCGCGTTCGATCGAAGGGCACGCCGAGACTCGTCGCAAAAGAGGCGGCGAGCTCGAGTTCCGCTGACGCGCTTTCACGAAGACCGTGATCGACTCCGTGCGCGCGGAGGCAGATGCCGAGTTTCGGAGCGACGCGATGCGCGACGTCTAACAGCGCCATCGAGTCGGGGCCGCCGCTCACCGCGACGATGAGCGTGCTACCGCGAGGGAGCCTCGTTTCTCCTGCGAAAGCGCGACCGATCACGGTGATGAGCGACGGTGTCATCGTTTCATGCTCTTGGACGTGCGGACGAGGGCCGCGATGGTCTCGACGTGGCTTGTCTGCGGGAACATCTCGAAAGTCTCGAGGACGCGGAGTTCGTATCCGCCGCCGGCGAGTATGGCGAGATCGCGCCCGAGAGTTTTTGGATCGCACGAAACATAGACGACGGCGGCGACGGGTTTGCGTAAGAGCGCATGCACGACGTCTTTGGCGCCGGTACGCGGAGGGTCCAAGACGAGAAGTTTGGTTCCCGAAGGGATCGCGTAGGTGGCCGCGTCCGCCTCGACGACCTTGGCGGCAAGGCCGCGTGCTTCGAGGTTTCGTCGCGCAGCCGCACACGCGTCGCGATCCGATTCGACGGCGACGACGCGTCGCTCGCGCGCGAGGAGCACGGTCAAGTTGCCGGCGCCCGCATAGAGCTCGAGGACGGTCGCATCTCTGTTCGGCGTGAGCTCGATCGCGAGATCGGCGGCGCGCCTCGCAAGGAGCACGTTGCCGAGTTCGGTCGCCTGCGAAAAACCACCCGGTGCAACGCGGAGGGATTCGCCGTCCGGGCCTACGATCCACGGCGTGGGATCGCCGATGGTTGCAGGCACCTTCACCTCGCCGTTGAAGACGCGTGCGCCCGCAATCTCACCGCTCAGGACGGCGCGCTCGAGGCGCGCGAAGACTTCGGGGGCGAGCTCGCCATGGAAACGAAGATCGATGACGGCTCTGCGTCCCTCGGCAATCGAACCGAGCGAGAGCTGCACCTCGCCCTCGCCGCGTGATCCTGCGAGCCAGTGGCCGAGCGTACGCCGCACCGGCTCGAGGATCGGATCGTGTATGATGCACGTATCAATTTCGACGGGCTCGCGCGTGCGCCGGCCGTACGTGCCAACCACGGTCTTTCCATGCTTGCAGATTGCATGCATCCGAGCGCGCGTGCGATAGCCGAATGCAGCCTCGGCAGGATGGCTTCGCACGAGCGCGCGGGAGAACGCGGCGGGCAGCGAGCTCGTGACGATGGCCGCGTGCCCGCGCATCTGCGCGTCGGGCGTCATGTGCATCCAGTTGCATCCGCCGCAGCGATCTGTGTGGGGGCACGGCGCCGTCCGCCGATCGGGGCTCGGCGACACCACGTCGAGCACCCGCGCGCGTGCAGGGCGCGTCGTGAAGTCGGCTTCGATCTCGACGTCTTCTCCGACGAGAACACCCGGAACGAACACCGCGCGCCGCTCCCCCTGATGCGTGCAGATTGCAACGCCATCGCCACCTGCGGCGAGCTCCGCGACGGTCACGCGATATTTCACATGCCGGTGCCGATGGCGAGTCGAAGTTGCTGGCTCGTGAAGGAGCCGCGCTCGTCGACGCTGTAGTCGTCTTTTTCGAGCTTGAAGGTGCGCGATGCCGTGACGTCCGCCTTGCCAACCACGTGGAAATTCACGATGGGCGTGGTGTACGTCTCTTTCGCGATCAAGAGCGCGAGATCCATGGGAATCGTGACTGGGATGCGCACGGTCGTCATGGCGTTCGCGGCGAGCCACATGCCGTCGCCCGGAGCACGGAAGTCGATCGGCATCACGTACTTGTCCGCGATGGTGACTTGCCCTCGCATGGCGCGGATCGCGACGTCGTACGAGTTGGGATTATGAACGTCGAGGACCTGCGTCATCACGATCCCGGCGCCCGGCGGCATCGCGAAGCGCACGCCGTTGATCTCAGCGTGATTGAGCTGCATGGTCGGCTTCTTCGCGCAACCGACGGACGTGAGTGCGAGGCCGCAGACGAGCAAGAACGGAGTGAGTCTCTTCGAAGCAGTCAAAGGCACAACAAACCAGATTACACCCGCGAACGCTTTCGCGGAACTCTTCGTCCTCGCAGTCCTCGTGCGCGGCGAGGCGCGCGAAGAACGAAGGTGGTAGTTTAGGCACGTAGCATGTCCCGTCTGCTCTTCACGATCCCGTCGTACGATTACCTCGAGCCCGCATTCCTTGCCGCCGGTGATTTCGAACGCGGTCGCATCGAACGCAAATACTTTCCTGACGGCGAACGTTACTTGCGCATCCTCTCGGAGTTATGGGGGCGCGATGTCGTCGTGCTCGGAGGAACGCCGACCGACGTGGACTGGCTCGAGGTGTTCGATCTCGCGAGCGGCATCGCGCGCGCGGGCGCACGATCGCTCGCGATCGTCATGCCGTACTTCGGTTACTCCACGATGGAGCGCGCCGTTCTGTCAGGCGAGGTCGTCATCGCCAAAACGCGCGCACGGCTTCTCAGCTCCATCCCTGCGCCGGAGGGCGGCACGCGCGTGTTCCTCTTTGATCTGCACACGGTGGGCATCGAGTTCTACTTGGATGATCGCGTGCTCACGCGGCACATCTTCGGCGCGCCTCTCGTCACGAAGAAGATCAAAGAGCGCGTGGGCGGTTCTTCCTTCGTGCTCGGTGCGTGCGACGCGGGACGCGCCAAGTGGGTGCAGAGCCTGGCGCACGACATGGGCGTGACACCTGCGTACGTCTACAAGCAGCGCGATCCGGAGAGCGGCGATCTCGTGGTGACGGGCGTGAATGCCGACGTGAATGGCAAAGAGGTCGTTCTCTACGACGACATGATCCGCACGGGTTCGTCGCTCCTGCAGGCGGGCCAGGCGTACCTTGGCGCAGGCGCCAAGCGCGTTCACGCGATTGCGAGCCACCTCGTCTTGCCGGGCGGCGCACTCGATAAGCTCGTGGCGTCCGGCGTATTCGCATCCATCATGGGGACGGATTCGCATCCAGGGAGTTTGAAGCTTCCAAGGACGGACATCATCAGCATTGCGCCGCGCATGATTGAATGTCTCGACTCATAACTTTTGGTTATCTCTGATCTCGCCTGCGTGCCTCACCTGTCGATTTCGTCGATTGGTGTTGAAAACGTGCCGCCCGATCCGCGACCCTTGCGGCCATGACTCGATCGCCCGACAGTTCCGGTCCGCCCTCGAAAGTCGCTCCGCCTCTCATCGAGGACGACCGCACGGGAATGGACGATGCCACGTTGCGCCGCGCCTTCCTCGATCATTTGCACTATTCGCGAGGCAAGGGCTGGACGAGTTCGACGAACCTCGATCGCTTCTTTGCGCTCGCATTGGCTGTGCGCGATCGTCTCACCTTCCGCTGGGCGCAGACGCAAGCGACGTACTCGAAGGTAGATGCAAAGCGCATTTATTACCTGTCGGCCGAGTTTCTTCTCGGTCGTGCACTCTCAAACAACCTCCAGGCGCTCGACTTGTACGACCGGGCCAAGGAGCTATTGCAAGAAGCGGGGCTCGAGTTATCGGATCTCATCGAAGACGAGGCCGAACCAGGGCTGGGCAACGGCGGTCTCGGCCGCCTCGCGGCGTGCTTTCTCGATTCCATGGCCACTCTCGGTTATGCCGGTTACGGCTACGGCATTCGCTACGAATTCGGCATCTTCGAACAGGAGATCAAGAATGGCTGGCAGGTCGAGAGGCCGGACGAGTGGCTGCGTTTCGGCAATCCATGGGAGTACGTGCGCCCTGAATACGCCGTTAGCGTCCACTTCGGCGGGCGCATCGAGAACTCGTTGGATAAGAAGGGAGAAACTGTCGCGCACTGGGTCGACACGCAGACCGTGCTCGGCGTTCCCTTCGACACGCCCATTGCGGGCTTTCGCAACGACACGGTGAATACGCTGCGCCTCTGGCAGGCGCGCGCTGGTCACGAGTTCGATCTCAAGGTCTTCAACGACGGTGATTACGTCCATGCGGTCGAGGACAAGAATTCGAGCGAAGTGATCTCGAAGGTGCTCTACCCGAATGATCAGAATCAAGCGGGGCGCGATTTGCGTCTGAAGCAAGAATATTTCTTTGTTGCATGCGCCATTTTCGACATTGTTCGACGCTATACAGAGACGCATAAGACGTTCGACGATTTTGCAAAGAAGAACGCCATTCAGCTCAATGACACGCACCCCGCGATCGCCGTTGCGGAGCTCATGCGCGTGCTCGTCGACTTGCATCATGTGCCGTGGGATCGAGCCTGGGAGATCACGGTCGCCACGCTCGGCTACACGAATCACACCCTTCTTGCGGAGGCACTCGAGCGGTGGCCCGTCGCGATGTTCGAGCGCCTTCTGCCGCGCCACTTGCAGATCATCTACGAAATCAATCGGCGCTTCATTCGTTCCATCATGGCGCGTTTCCCGGGCGACGACGCCCGCTTGCGTCGCATGTCAATCATTGAAGAGGGCACGGAGAAGAAAGTCGCAATGGCGCATCTTGCCGTCGTTGGTTCGCACGCCGTCAATGGCGTTGCTGCGCTCCACAGCGATCTGCTCAAACGCGACGTGCTGCGCGACTTCGCCGAAATGACGCCGAAGAAGTTTTCGAACAAGACGAACGGCGTCACGCCTCGCCGTTGGCTCTGGCACAACAATCCTCGGTTGAGCGCGCTCATCACGGAAGCGATCGGACCTTCGTGGGTGACCGATCTCGACCAGCTCGACAAGCTTTCAGCGTTCGCGAACGACGCGTCGTTCGTTGAACGCGTGGGCGCCGTCAAACGAGCAAACAAAGCCGATTTCGCCGCCTACGCGGAGCGTACGTGGGGTTTCCGCTTCGATCCGGATTCGATGTTCGACGTGCAGATCAAGCGCCTGCACGAGTACAAGCGTCAGCTCCTCAACGCGATGCACGTCATTCGCCTTTATCTCGACGCCAAACGCGATCCAAATACGCTCGTGGCTCCGCGTACGGTGCTTTTCGGCGCGAAAGCCGCACCCGGATACCGCGCCGCAAAGCTCGTCATCAAACTCATTAACTCAATTGCAGATATTGTGAATGGCGACGTCGATCTGTTTGGGCGTTTGCGCGTCGCCTTCTTACCGAATTATCGCGTGTCCCTCGCCGAGCGCGTCATCCCCGCGGCCGATCTCTCCGAGCAGATCTCCACGGCAGGGAAGGAGGCTTCCGGCACGGGCAACATGAAGATGTCGTTGAACGGCGCGCTGACGATCGGCACGCTCGACGGCGCCAACGTGGAAATCCGCGACGCCGTGGGCGCAGAGAACTTTTTCCTTTTCGGCCTCACCACCGAGCAGGTGCTCGATCTGCAACGAACGGGCTACCACCCGCGCGCGGTGTACGACAGAAACCCGCGACTCAAAGAGGTCATAGACCTTATCGCGAGCGGCTTCTTCGGCGGTGACGATCCGACGATGTTCCGTCCGCTGACCGACAGCCTCCTCGACCATGATCCGTACATGATCCTCGAGGACTTCGACGCATATGTCGACTGTCAGAAAAAAGTGAATGAGGCCTTCCTCGACAAGAAGGGCTGGCACGAAAAAGCCGTCAAGAATATCTCTCGTATGGGCATGTTTTCGTCGGATCGGACCATCCGCGAATACGCAAAAGAGATCTGGGGAGCCGAGCCGGTGAAGATCAACCTACGGCCTTACAAGCCGGAGTAACTTGCTGCGCGGGACCGCGCACCGCAGGCCCCCCTGAGAGCGTGTTTACCGGCCGTTGCGAGCGAATCGAGGCTAGGGCGTGTCCTAGATACGGAACGAAAGATGTGGACGATGGAGACCGCAGCGGCAACTCGTCGGCGTGATCGTTGACTTTGACGTTTGACGTGAACGGCGACGGCGACGAACCGGTCGTTTCGTTCACGTCG
>Ga0123357_10002999_pt1 | contig 19114 bp, 10 predicted proteins | sample TergutEmb28metaG_FD_89873 | JGI IMG/M metagenome (GOLD analysis project Ga0123357, IMG submission 89873) | Embiratermes neotenicus P4 segment gut microbial communities from Petit-Saut dam, French Guiana - Emb289 P4 | ecosystem: Host-associated > Arthropoda: Insects > Digestive system > Gut ...
AAGCACAAAGCAGCCCGATTACATTTGCTCCCTATGTTGTCGAGATATAGACGAATGAGTGAAAGCGTGCGCATGACGAGTGGTGCTCGTCATTCCATGACAGGTGATGTTTTCCCCATGACGAGCAGTGCTCGTCAATCCACACTGAAGGGTTAATGTCCGAAAAACATGGTGAGCACATAAGAAGTGAAATAAAATAGCAAGTGACATCAAGTTGGTCTTTTATTCTTCAACTACCTACAAACTCCTGTTTAAAAAAAAAGGCATTTATAAAAGGACTTTTTAATTCAAACTATCTTGTGCATGGTAACAGCCCATACAAAGCAAATAAAACAAATCACCTTTTGCAGAGAGAATGGTATATTTCCTATCACAATTCTCATCATATTCCTGCATGAATATACATGATTCCTAAAGCCTTCATCCCTTCTATCATGTGCCTTTATTTACTGCCATAGTTTTTCTGAGTTATTACACTACGTAGCAGGGTTACTGATGCCCTGTGTTTTGAACAAATGCACCATCTTCAGCTCCAGTGTCTGAGGAGCACTAGAAGAATATTTCCAGCACCCCTCAACCTTTGTTGAAGAGGAAAGTGGTACATTCTGTCAAAACACCACAAATCAATAACCCTCTTACTCAGCCCAGAAGACCTGATTCCTCAACAGCCATGCTGTGGGAACTTCAAATAATAATAATAATAATAATAATAATATTTATTTACTGCAATTGGGTTGTTACCTGATGACAGTGGAAATAACACTGTGGAGTCGAGTGATTGCGTCACGACAGGGGCCAGTTGCAGGCTCTTGTAACACAATACTTTAAGACTCTTCATGACAAACTGAGACATTACTGGCTTCTCAAGCAGGGCTCTTTACATGGAAGAAATCTGGTCCCTGAGTTAATATATATAGCACATGTTCACAAAGATTCAATACCAACTTGTTGCACTGTATTATTTATTTGTTGGTTAGGTCTCTGACATGTTTTGGCATGACTTAATAGGCCACCTTCAGGGAGATGTCTATAATGTGTGCAGTATTTGTTTCAACTTGACTATTATAGAGTTTTCACATGTGATTAAAATCGGTGTTATATTAAGTTATGGTTAAGTTACAATAAGTACAGTATAAAATTATAAAAATTATATGTTGTGTCCAAACATCTGATTGGTCTTTCTTAGTATGATGCAAGTTATGAAATCGGATGTTGGGTGCGTAATGTATGCACTATGAATGAATATGCTATACACCAAACATCTGATTTTGTAACATGCAACGTACAAAGAAAGACTGAATCAGATGGATGGACACAACATATAAATTTTATTATCTTATACCGTACTGTACACTGTACTTATTGTAGCTTTACTGTATTTTAACTATAATCTACAACACCAATTTTAATCATATGTGACAGTTAATTTGAAACAAACCTTGCACACATGACATTAGTCCCCCTGACAATGGCGTATGAAGTCAGGTCGAAATATGTCAGAGAACCAACAAATAAATGATACAGTGCAACAAGTTGGTATTGATTCTTTGTGAATATAACACAGTTGCATAGTAAATTTACAATGTTAAATTCGGAAAGAAAATTAGTGTGGGTCACCCACCTTGACAAATGGGGAAACTTCTGCATCCCACAATGTTCCAACTTAGTAATAACTGACCGTTTCCATTAACTTATGGGCAACAAATTCCTTTTTGTATTTTTATCATGAAGTCTAGTACTTCAAATACACGCAAGCACAAGGAAGAGATCTTTCGGTCATCTCATACTTGGGCACATTATGGAAGATTGTGCGAACTTCAATTTACAAAATGCGATTATACACCGTAAAGACGCATCTTCCTTGAAGAGACAGCAGATGAAACAGTAGTTGTACCTATACAGAAATCGTAGTTATGTCATGAACTTTCCGCACTACATGCGCCGATTGACATTAAAACGAAATGTAAAGAACACAGCTTTCAAAACTATTTATACGTAATGTATGTACTTAAAATCAATGTTCACGCGAGTAATACTAAGAGTTCGTTAACTCCAACATTTGACCTGTGCTGTGATACACGCGCACTACAGGACATGACCCTCATTCCACACACACCATTTTAAAATTCTTTGCGGACGCCAAATTCACAGATGAGAGCCCACACGAAAGCGATACCTACTCTGATCCATGAGCGATACTATCATTGTCGGTTTCAGAGTTGAAGCACAGAAACAAAGTGGCGCTGTACAATTGGTACCCTGCCTTTTGAATGATAATGCAGTTATAAAATTACCGGAGTAACGCATATTCGAGCATTTCACATGCACGTCACCTCACATTTCACATAGCCTTCCTCATCGCTGTGCGCGTCAGGCAGGTGCAAATCTCCCACGTAGCTGACATACAGTAATAGTGGGGACTACATTGTTTCTTTTTCACACCATTGTTCATATTTTAATATGAGTTATGGTTGAGGTGTGTTGTAAACTAGTGTAATTATGCTGAGCTATGGTAAGAAGGCAACTATGATCTATGATTGTGCCCTTAGCCAGGCAGAGCACATTTAAAACTGGTCTCGTGGTAAGCACGGATACAAACTGCCAAGCGCTGATAAGTTTAGTAATGCGCGTTAAACCCAGTTCATCTGCACATGTTGTAAAACACACTCGTCGACTGGTCAGCCAATGAGATCATTGCAAGTGGACGAAGGTACGTGACGTGATTATTTCCACGTTGGAAGTCACGGGAAGTGCGTGTCAGTTAGGGCAATATCGCGTATAAAATTTGTTCGTTGTATAGTAGTTATTGCGGATTCGTTAATATATTCGTGCTCCACGAATTCTAAATGAAACTACATTTGTATTTGCTGTAATTGTCAGCAAGAGCACTTTACATCTGGGTTTTTGTTCCTCTTTTTTCTGAAATTGTGAGGCGTATAAGTAGTGGTGACACTGTTAGAAGTGGTATGAGATTGTACATCGTGTGTACAATGTTACCATATGCTGTGTAATTACCCCTGACGCGGGACATAATACAGCATGAAATCGTGGCTTTAGTAATACATGCGTCTGTGAGAAGGGCGGTGGACAGCTTGTTGGCTTAATATAGTCCCTTCAGCTGTACTCGTAACCAACATAAGGTTACTGTTTTTAACCGATCAGTAGATAGTAAAAAAAAAAAAAAAAAAACAATGTCAGTGCCTACGGACATAAGTTTGATGGATTTTCTGTTGGAGAGAGAAGATAATGTTCTCAGCTTGGATAAAGATTCAGTTAGTAAAAGTGATACAGAAATATGTTGAAGGAATGGATATAAGTTAACAGTTTTGGTGGCATGTAAAAATTACGTTTAATTAAGATTCTTCTCTTCTGTTTCTGTAGGCAGAAAGCTGGCCAACAAATACAGATGATTTCTTGGATTCAATTCTAAAATTTGAAAACCACCCATTTGAAATACTGGAAGATGGTGGGCTTCTGTCTGGGGCATGTACGGTGGAAACAGATGTCCCGGCACCTGCCAGCAGTTGCTCTGACAGTGGAGTCTCTAGTGACCAACAGTTGTCACCAGTGCTGGATGAGGTTGAAGAGGATGATAGAGGAGACTTCCTGTCATCCTTGTCTAGTGGTAGTGAAAGTAGTCCATTGGAGACATCCCATGTGTACAGTGACCAGGAGAGCTCGGTACAAGAAGATGTTGAAGTAGATCCTTCCGTTTTCAGTATTCTTGACACAAGTTGCTTTGGGGAGGTTAAAGTGGAGGACAATCAAGCCATCATTAGCATGAGTATGTTATATATTTTGAAGGAGGTAAGAATTTACTATTAACTAGGATTAGTAGAAAAGTTGTACATATAGCATATCTTTTACAGATGTGTTGCCTGCATCACAGCAGACTGAAACTGTAACACAAAACCTCCAAAACAGTCATCATATGACCACTAGTACTCCGTTAAGGCAGTTGATCCACTTGACACCAGTGTCTGGAAATCCTCGGTCTATTCTGTTGCCAGTAAGTCTGAAGGATGTGAAAGACATCAGAACGATTAAAATTATCAATGCATCAAGGCAGAATGTCACAAGAAAGCAGCAGTCTGTAACTGGAATGCGTATTACAACTGGCAACAGAGCAACTCTACAAACTAATCCAGTTCTTGTGAAGAGTAGTAGTGAGCAAGAAGACTTCGTCACCACTAGTTCTTCTAATGGAAGTGTGTCAGAAGAAATGGGTGATGATTCAGATTCACAGTATCCAAGATTGCAGTTAACATGTAAGTTTACTATAAGTATAATAGTTCTTCAGGTTGCGGGAAGTTGTAGGATTGTTCAGTACAGTACAAAGTATATAAATTAGGTCTTACAGGAGCTTGAATTTTTGAACACACTATAAACAGATTCTGATACTGCATGTCTTGCACTTTTTATAATCTGGGTACATTCTGCCAGCGAGATATACAAGTCACACCTGAAAGTGGGATTGTAAGATACATGAGATAGATTTAACTGCTGTCATGGTGTAAAATGCCATTATGTGAAAGATCAAAGTATTTTACTCTGTTGTGACTTGAGCAGTGTATTGGGGTAACAAGAAATCAATGTTTTACGCACCTCGTGTTTTGTAATTGTGTATTTCATGAAATTACTTTCACGTTAGTTACAGTGTTACTGTCATGAAGTTCATGTATGTAACATTGTATTTCTGAAGTTACTATATGCAAGGTGCCAGTGTTGGAATGTGATGTACTAGGCAGCAGTTTACTTCAGTTATCTTCATAAGCAGTTTGAAGTTGTGCAGATTGGTGATGCATGTTGGTTTCTTGAAGATATGTGTATATGACTTAAGTAATGAATGTTGAAAATATTCCTTTACAGCTGAAGAAAAGAGACTTCTTCAAAAAGAAGGTGTCAGATTGCCATCACATTATCCTCTCACAAAACACGAAGAACGGGAACTTAAAAGAATTAGAAGAAAAATTCGTAACAAGATATCAGCTCAGGATTCACGCAAGAGGAAGAAGGAATACATAGATGGCTTGGAAGAAAGGTAAAAAATCCTATACTTCTGTAATTCATTGTTCAGTATATACTTTATCTGCATCCTTTTCAAGTTATAAACTTGTATATACAGAGTCTTTCTTTTGTCTCACTGGCATGGTAACTTTATTGCATAGAAAGCCTGCATCTGCCTGGACATCCCAATGACAGCTGTGGTCTTGGGGCAGGTGGGGAAGAAGAAGAAAAAATAAAAGAAAGAAGAAGAGAGATTTTGTTAATTTACATTGTGAGAAATGTTACTTTTACAGAAACTATATTTTTGTATGGCCTGTTACTCTGAACTTAAGGCAGCATTAGAAATGCTCATACCTTACATTTTTGTATGTATTTCAGTGACAGAATATTCATACCAAGTGTAATAAAAATCACCAGGTTTAGAAATAGAAGTGGGGGTGGGGAGAACACTGTCAGTATTGAGTTCTGTCTACAGTAGTAAGTGTTGCACAACATAATGGATGATGCACCAAGACTAGGTGTTTACAAATTTCAGCTACATGACTGTAGTATAAATATACATGTGTCACTGGAGTTCATACAAGTGAACACATAGCTTGTTCCTGTTTATTGAGATGAAACAGGGGGGATTGTGTATCCCCATTTTTTAAATTTGTCTTCTTTTATTGTGCCAGTAAGAATTTTCGACAGAATGAGGACAGTATGGCACCGAATGGCCTGAGCCATGCACTTTGTACCTTCCTGGGGGAGATTACATACAGAATGACCGTTTGTGAGGGGATGATTGAAACACTTTGAAGTGTGAGAACGGAATGTTTACTGGTACATAGCAGAACTGGACTATCATCTTGATGTGACTAGAACCAAGATTCCATGCTGAGGTGGATTAAAGCCCAAGTAACCTTTTTGGAGTTCTGGAACAATACACAAAATAGTGCATATTTCCATCTGTCTGGTTTGTCATGTCGCAAGAGTTGAAAGTAGGAACAGAACTTTGTGGACATCCCATATATATATATATATATATATATATATATATATATATATATATACACACACACACACACATTAGTATTCAGCCTTGAAGGCCGGGCTTGGCAGGAACCAGTCATGTGACCGGTATGGCTCTGGCATACTGCATCCTGGGCAAGTTCTTGGGAGTAGTTTGCCGTTGCTTACCCCCGCCTTTAGACGTTCCCACTTTAGCCGCCAGGTGCCTCTGTCCGCAACGACGTGAGAGATCCTAGCAGCGAAAGGTGGAACTGTGGGCGAGAAATATGTCCGGTAGTAATTTTGCCTAAGTTCCTACTTCCAATTAAATTTAGGGATCTTTTACATGCCGCAAATCTACAACATGGGACTGACGGCTTTACTTCCCCTCCGAAGGAAGGTGTGCTGAGGATTTTTTTGCCCTAAAAATCCAATGACTTCGGCCGGGTTTGAACCCGCAAACTTGGGTACTAAAGGCCAGCATGCTACCCCTAGACCACCAACGCTGATATATGTATATATAAAAAACTAGTTATACTAATTATATGAATGTGACATGAAACCACTATCAGCAAGTTATAATATAAATGTACTAAACTGACTGGTTCAAAATTAAATGTATGGCACCACAAAGATATAGAAAGGTGGAATTTCCTTAGCCATTTCCTCCCCTGAATCAGTATTGGGGATGGAAGTTATGGTGTTTTTACTTCTCTACCTCCAACTTTGTCTCTGGTGATTCATCGCCACATAATTTAATACTGTTTTGTTACAGGGTAAAACAATGCACAGAGGAAAATATACACCTAGTGAAACGTATCAAAGCTTTGCAGACACAAAATCAAACTCTAGTAACCCAGTTGAAGAAACTACAGACTGTGTTGGCCCGAGGAACAGTAAAGACAGCACAGCCAGCCACTTGCCTTATGGTGCTTCTACTTTCCATGGCCCTTGTAATGGCTCCAAACTTACGGCTGAATCAGAGTTCACCCTCCAGCTCCGACAGTCAGCAGGATAAAGATCTTTCACAGTCGGAAAACAAAGTGGCACCTCTGGCAGGTTAGATATGAAAGAACTCTTCTTAACTGAACTTTGTAATCCTACCCTGTCATATATATGGCCAATTTCATAAATGATGCATTTTTTGGGCTGCAGAAGTGTTTTCAGATGTTGTCAACCTGAAAGTAGGACATAAAAGATTTATTTCAGTATAGGCAGGTGGTCTCGTTTTCTGGGATTTCTTTTTCATGACTTTGCTCTAACGTGACTTGAAAATGTACACCATTTTTTAATTTGTGCGATAATTTTCGGTTAATGCAGCTTGGCGTAGACAATCTGTGGCCACACTTACCTTCTTTAGGAGGCTAGCAGAAAGTGATGTCACTGTCACGCCATCAGTCACATGCATGGATTGATTGCGTTGGTCATATAATCACATGGCTGGTGTAGTTTCCTCTTCAGTAGCATTGGTTTTTCACACAGTCAGTGAGAAACGTAAATCTACATCATCTAGTGCAATCCCAGTTAAAAATCGGCAAGGGACAGTAGGTACTGAAGGGTTATAACAAGCTGACTTTAAAAAGGTGAACAAATAGTTTACATGTTAGGCTTGCTTATAGTAGCATATGTACAGTTTGTGATATTGTGATATAGCTGATAGAATAAAAGAAGATGCTAAGTCAGGAATTAAAGTGGTGACAGTCTATCAGAATGGACCACACCAAAAACTATGGATGCGAGTCTCGTACATTTTTATTGCATGAGAAATAATTAAATAAATTGCATACAAATGTATGTATACTGTATAGAAGTTTATATACGCTGTATATACAGTACATACATACCCAACAGGTCCGTTTGTCCACTAGTGGTGGTCATGTGCCTTATGGGACTATAGGATGAGGTTGTCAGTCCCCTAACCCACAGGCAATACACTGTTTTAAATGGGAATTTTTTGATTTGCATGATGTTTTTCAGGAACATAACCCTGGCATAAAATAAGACCTGCCTGTACTTGATTAATGCATTCATGTATGTTTAGCAGTTGGACCAGTAATGCTGCTTGTGTTATATGCAAGTCTCGATAGAACTCTATTAGAATATTCATTTTTTTTGGAAAAGTTGCACTCCTTCAGTTTGAAGTAAAAGGACCCTGCCCCTTCTGATGTAAAATTGAAATCGTGACGGAAAAAAATGGGATGATTACTGTAGGTGGAATAGGCAGAGGGTTCATATATTTAAGGTGGACATCTTTTGGGATGCAACACTGCATTGTTGGGCCAGTAGTTCCTGATGTTTCAATGGATTGCAGTGCCTTCATCTTCTGGGTCCTTCAGAACATCAGGACTGTTCACCCAACAACACATCATGACATACCAGAAGCTACTATTCATGAAAACCTCAAATCTTGTGGTTAACATACTGTATATGTATCCCTCCTCCCCACCATAAAATTCCTAGGATAAAAAAAAATTGTTTTATGTATAAGATTTGCTTATCCATTGAATCACATTAAGTGGCTCCATTGTTATGGCATGGAACAATAGAAAAAGTGAGTTATGTGGGGCAAATAAAGTATAATTACTATTTTCAAAACTTAATGACATATCCATCCTTCGTTTCTTTTCTGGCAGCCTGTTCATCATGAGTGTCATGCAGGATAATGTCTTCCCATATATCAAATGTGAATGTCATACATTTACCTTTACTGGCTGTATGTTATAATGGTGCATGTACATGCATGGCTCAGTTTGGAGAGCATTGCATCTTTTCAGCAATAGCACTGTTGCCCCGGTGGTAATATACAACCACCAGCTCTGTAACTGTAAGGGATTTAAAATTCCAATTCCTGGATAACAAAAGTTTGTGGTTAACACAAGACTGATATGTTTAGAAGCCCCCCCCTCCCCCCCAAGTTGACACAACTCAGAGGAACAGTCTGAATAGTCGTTGCTGTAGCACTTCTTATCACACATATAACATCATTCATCAGGATGTTTTTGAATAACATCACCTTATCCTTCACAGGGCGTTCAAGAAACCTGTTGGAATTCCCAAAGAAGGGGCTTTCTGAAGATGGCAGCATGAACAGCGCAGATCAGGATGATGAAGCTAAATTCATTGCTGATATGGCTGAACTTCTGCAGTTTAATAATCCTGCTGTGGGTGACCATGATTATGAAGTTCCACCCTTAAAACGTTTCCGCACAGACGAAAGACCAGAAGATATAAAACCTTCACTACTCTCTGCAGGGAGAGATTATATCGTACCACCACCAGATGAAATATGGCCACCACCAGCACCTGGTGATAATCATATCACCAACATGATTGAGAAGGCCTTGGGAGAGGAGATGAAGGTCAACATTTCAGATGCTGGTGGGATGAGAACAGTGGTGCTTCAGGTACCTAAAGAACAGTAAAAAATATGCATACAGAACATTTGTTACCAACTTTAAGAATGTTCTCATTGAATTTTGGTACTATTAGTTGTTGCAGTTTGCAGAGTGAGGGTTTCATTCATGTTTCATTTAACACTGTGGATGCCATTTGTGTTGATCATTAACCGTTTGGCACCAGAAGTAAATGCCTGATGTGATCTGCAGCAAACCACAATTTAAATAGGGGCTGCATAAGATCAGTCACAAGTACCTTTGGTGCAAAAGGGTTAGCAAGTATATCACAATGGAACTGTCTTGCCCACTGTAGCAGAATGTATAAGCTCTGTGTGCAAGTAGTTCATTGTTGGGGCAAATAGAGCAGCTGACACAATTCAAATGTCTGGTTAGAGAATTTGTATTTATGTTCCTTATTTGAAGTGTTGTAGAAGTGCAGCTCTATGTACATTTGTATTCTTTGTGAGATTACCTAGAGATTAGATATTGCAGAATGTGGAATCACTTTATCTTTCTGCCTACCTTTGAGCTGAGCCACTATTCAATTAAATGCCATCTGTGGGACAGTGTTACCCTTTCAGATTGAAAGGGCACAAATTTAATGGGCCAACATCATGTTTGCCCAGTAAAGGTTCAAGTGAATTTAATTCAGTAACAGTTTTTTTGCCTTGGGAATTCATATAAGCTTGTTTCAGGAACTTCGTATCGTCAAGTGTTGTGTACTTAAAATAAGGATTATTCTTACTATGGAGTACACTTAATCTTAAAAGGGGACAAGGCTGTAAGTTATATTGAAGTAGATCAGACAGCATATGTGTGATGCTGGTGTAGAAAATAAATGGAGTGTGTGTGAAATACTGCCTCCAGAATTGTATGTGTATATATCCAGTTTTAGAGATGTCTTTTTGTGTTGGTATGTACTGTGTGGCGCATAGGTCTTTTTGTACTTTTAGTAACATCTTCCTGCTATATGATTTTGCTCCATTCTAATGATTAAGGGGGGCAGAACTTGTAACGTAATTAAATTTTACTGTGTAATGAGTCATTTTGCCCTGACATGGATGTTTTGTAATGCTTTGTGTATCCTTGTTTAATAAATGTTAAGCTGAGAGTGATTTGCTTTTAACTCTTAATTTTTATATGTCCAGATTAATGAGTTAATCAGAATTTTGTTTATTCATATTAACATTTTAGTTTATTTTTTTTTTAAGTTTTGATAAACAGAATATTTTACATGGATATTCCTATGGGGTTTCTCACTATAAAAGCAGTTCTCACAATGCACGCATGAGGGGGAAGAATTGATGACAGTCAATATGGCAATTGGCAACAATGGCCTTGGGGAAAACAAGAACAAATTGAACAATCACATATCTAATTAAAGCATGACTAAAACAATGGACCCATCTTTGTTTACCAATGATCTAGACCTAACTGAAGAACTGAAAAGAAATACTCATATTGTCACAAAACTTATACTACATAAGAACACAATTTGCTCAATACATATATACAATGTTGTCTTAAATAATAAATGTCATACACTTCTGACGCCATCACAATACTTTAAAAAAGCCATTCACTTCATTCTGTCTTGGTTCAGCATGGGTACAGGGACCAGCTAGTGGTTTAATAAAACATCATACTTCACTTCATCACTAAAACATTATATTTTGCAAATCATTATGTAAGTCCCATTAACATGTTTTTAACACATTAATGTGACATAATGATTAACAATAAAACCACCCTGTCTTAGGTAGAGACCATATAACAAAACTGGCTGAACACTGCTTTGGCATACCTAATATTTTAAATTGTCCAAGACATTTTATCAATGACAAATCATACAGTCACTATTTTTCTCCCTTTGGCAGCTGCAACAAGTCATATTTTAAGTCTAAAAATGAAGCCAAAACAGGCAAGTTTCATCTTTTGCAGACTTAGAGAAGATGCACTACAGTGAATCACCTTGGCTGCCACAATTCTTGGAATATCAGTCCCACTTCATTCACTGGGATGCCTATATACAAAGTTGGAAGCTGGATCAACCCCCACTAGAACAAATGTAATTTTTATCACAGTGATTTTTGTCCATTCACACGGGAAAAAAACTACAATTTACACGTTTTCCGTTCTGACCACATATAATCAAATTTTATACCAAACACAGCTAAAAAATAAAATTTGGGTTAAGATGGCAAAACAGTCTCCTCCTCATAGCAGGGACAGATATATACTGCCTGTCTCCAACCAAATGTTAAACATTATTAAATGATTTGGAGCTGCCTGCTGTACTTCTTATGCAAACCCAAGCAGTTACAAACTCAACATGTAAGATTTTCACAAAACATCCTTGCTAATTCCACTAACAAAATTCTTCTGCTGAAAATCCTTCTACAAACACGTCTCTCTGAAATTAGTGCCATAAAGTATATGCATATTCACAATTTCATATTCCAGAGTAAATGTTTGAAGTTGAATCATCTTAGCAGCAGTTTCATAAACCGTATTCTTTTCATGTGCCTGATGGTGTTGCACCGTGTTAAAATGGAACAATATGACATATTTCAACAGCACATAACAATATGAACACAACACACTATGCACAAAAAATGTGTTGTAGTAAAAAAATTCTACCTTGCAGGTCAAAATTTGCACATTATTAACAGTGTGGAGAAAGCAATGGATGATACAGTCACACTACTGTGGCTTTGCAAGATATGCAGATATATATGAAACCAATGTGTTAATGGGGGGAGGGGGGAGGTGGGATGTCTGCTACAAACTCTGGCTGTGAGCAATAGGTACAATAAGTAATGTACTAAAACAGGTCACACATGCAGTATTTCCACAGTTATCATTATGTCAGGAGTTGTTGCAAAACATATTCTACATACCGAGTGAGGAGGAATACTTCCTGAGCAACATCTGCATAAAACTCTCTGGAAATGTATAAACATAATGCTATGCATAAGTCTATTCCTATGAAATTAAATATCATAAAAATTAGTTCATTAACGATAACATTACATCTGGGGTTAAAGTTTGTTCAGAAGTGACTGAGCAACCCCGTCTTCAGTGTTGATTCTTACATACAAAATTTAAAATGTTATGAAGGCGACAGGCACAGGGGTCTGTAGTGCTGGCAAATAACTGTGTATTTCAGACTTTATGTGTGAGTTTACCTGGATTAAAGTTTAACAAATGTGCTTTAAGACCGAGCATATCATCAGGCTATATTCTCTTTTCTATTAAAAAGTAAACGCTGAAGAATTTGATGTGATTGCTTTTGTTACAAAGAATAAGTTCTTCAAATTGTGTGAGAAACAAATTGCAGCTTTACCTACAGTTCTGTGGGTGAAAAGGTAACGTAACCTCATACAGTCCTGGACAGGGCCTGAGGGTTCCAGGAGTCTGAGGCTCCCAGATTTAAAGACAGTCGGCACATGGTGGTGGTAAGGTCAGCCCTACGCACTGGCCCTTTACCCACCAGGAAATGTTCCTGGTACTCATTTCTGTTAGAGGCTGAGTCAACTCCAGGGATCGGAAGGATTATGTCAATGAAAAATTCCAATGACACCATGGGGAATCTAACACGTGACCTTCTGGCTTGTAGCGCAGTGCCTGCATCTCCGCGTTCCCCTCTGTGGGTGGAAGATGGAAGATATTTTAAGTATTTGAAAACAAAGTGATTCTTGTGAAGAAGTTGTATGGAAAAATTGTATGGTACTAGTTACAGCTGGAAGTTAAGAAATACAGTATACAGTCATAATGGGATTCCTTAAAATACGATATTTTTGTTCATGCCAAACAAATTTTTCAACTATTTAATTCAAGCAACATGAAATGACATGTATGGACCATGTTGTTCAACCAGACCTGTTGCTTTGCTGAATGGCCAAAATTAATTTTTAACTTAATGGCTCTGAGTTAACAGACTCTTCAATTCAGTTCACAGTACTAGAGAAAATGCACACCCCTGAAAGAGTTTCATAACTGAATTCCATGTTGGTCTTTTCCCCTCTCTCTTTTGTGGGGAGAGGGGAAGATAATTTGTGGAAACTGCTAAAATAAGCATGAAATGCTGCCATTTCACTACTATGTCAATAGGCCAAGAATAATGTAATATTCACTGGACTGGACTGAATTTCTAAGATTTGACACAGCACAGGAAAAAAATGGCTGTCAGCATGTAAACTTACATCTAGTGCCCACCATTTGTGGCAATATTAAACACATGTGACTTGGCTTATTAAGTGAAAAGTTTAATTTAAATAATGTACCCTTCCTTACTTTTCTGAAGCTAGTCTTTAACAGCAATGGGACAGAGTAATTTTTTCTTTGTCTTGGACATTTTTTACTGTACTGTAATATTTATCATCAGTTAGGCAGTAAAACTTTCTTTGATACTGCATACAGACTTTCTGGACTTTTAACCAAAAAGCTCTTGTCATGGTCACTTGAAGTTACTTTCTTCACCTTCCAGTATTCTGTGTCATATTCCATTTTCCATGCAGTATGGAGAAGGGGCTCTTATTTCCCAGAGAGAAGGGCAATTCAAAATGAAACTGATCACTCAACAACATTTAGTGCTGTGGAAAGAAATGGGCATATCTCAATCTCCATAGGCCTTACATGGGCATTAAAAAAGGTAAGAATGAAAACTACAGTGCATGAAATATGAACACCAAAGAAATGTCACATTCACATGTTCCAAAGAAAATTAATATCAACACACCTAAGTCTACAAATTGCTTTGGTGATATTCTCAAGCAGAAGGGCAAAATCTCAAAGTTGGATGTCTATACATCTCTAGTGTGGTCCACACAGGTGACTTGCATTAGAACGGTACACATTACCATACATACCTTAAACTAAGGCGAAGAGTTTTTTTTCCCCTTAACTTCACTACTTAAAAAAGTTCGGGTCACCATAAAATCACCAACTAAAAACTAATTGAAACTTTTGCATTTTTTACATTATATTAAAATTTGAGGCTGTCCTTGTTTCAGGAAAATATGGTTATGTGCTTGGTAAACGCAATGAAGAACAATGGACATCGATGATGATAATGACTAAATGTCATGCAACTATCTAAATCCATGCAAGTGTTAGATGCATGATTAAGCAGTCTTGGTAATGAACTATGAACTAGAATAATGTATCTCAATCTCACAAATACGACTAATATTTCTGTTAATTGCCCCTTATCTACTACCCTTCTGCTTTGTAGTACCTGTACTTCACGTAATGATGGGTCCCAGTACAAATTCCTACATTAATTGATGTGGCATTGAATGATGGGTGGTGGAATGGTTAGCTGTTGGATCCAGCCAGCTGCTTCAGTTGCAAAGATGGGCATCGCTCCAGAGAATTTTCGGTTGGTTGGTGTTAATGAATGGGCACTTCACATATAGTGAGATAGACCGTTAAAGGCAAATGTACTTTTGAACTGTCCCACTTGATTCTCCTGTACTGTTCACTACAAGCATGTAGTCACTTGTACCAATCAGTTCAAATTTTCTAAGTATAATTTAAAAATTTATTTGTTATACTGTGATGATAGCTGGAAGAATGTTGCCAGTTTAGAACACTGCATACTGTAATGTTGTCACCTTTAAGTTTACATGATTAACTACTAATACCCTTGATAAAATAATCACTATTTATTACTTATGTACAAGTAACCTCTACTGATTCAGTCCAATTAAATAGCTTTAACTCTTCAAAGTGGCCATATAACTTTCTCAAATCAAAAATGGATATATGGTAATTCATCATAGTATACCACATGTGCATATATCTTTTCCTGTGCCTAAATTCAGAGTCCCTGTGCTATGAAACTGCAATAGCCTCACCCTACAATAATTTGGCTTCTGTGACAATTTCCAACCAAACTTAAAACACTAATTTATTTTTCTTATTTGGATTTGTCTTCTTTCCCAACTGGTCATTCAATCAGGGGTTCAAAATAGTGTCATTAACTCATCTTGCAGATTTATTGCTCATTGACCTTCTTTCAAGCAATCTTTTTGGAGTCTGGGCTGAGTGGCAACTCCCATGTGATGAGAGATCACCACTTGCATCTGTCAAACAGCAAAACTTTGACTCCAAGTAGCTTGGAAACCAAGTTGCTTAAATAGCAATCACAACTGTGAATACTGTCACTTCAGTCCTTTATAATAGGCTGTTCTGCTGCCGAAAGAAGTTCCTATTTTGAACTAAACTTTTCCCATAACTCGCAGGCACAAATGTCTGGTTAACAATACTGAACACTATAAAGACCAATTAGAAATCATATTTGGGTAAGAAGCACTGGATTTGAATTGTAACTTGTCCTGCCACACATCTTGTTGCAATATGGAACAATGTTTGCACTGAATATTAAGGTAAATTCTAAATTTACTAAGAATGGTTCCTACTTAAGTAAGGTTTGTGTTCTTGTAACCATGGGAGGATGGGATTTTGGGGTAAATGACTGACAATAAAAACACAATAAATCACCTGAAAGTAAACACCAGAAATGAAAAAGCACCACAGTACACACAGAGATAGACTAACTTCTGATAATGGGCATTTTCAGTTAAAGTGTAATAACATATACATAAAATTAACTGCAGCATAATTTCTGTGACAATGAGATGACTTCTAACCCCCCAGATCGATAAAAGCATCAAACCAAAAGAAGTACTGATGTCAGTTACTTCTGTTACTGGATGCAAAAGAGAAGCAATTTGAAATTTTATAGTTATGAATTCATTGTACTTGTATCTAAAAATTTGTGGGTCAGAAGAAGATATTCTTGCTATGACACCAGAGAGGTTGATTGGTAATACATGCTGCAAAAATATGACTGACCTCTGATGAGGTCAAAATAATGGAAAATCTTTACTACATTTGATATCGAATACATTTTCACACCGCTAATTGAGACTGATTGTGTGCAAGCTAAAAGATGCAACAAATGTGACTGAAACAAAGAACATATTCCAGAAGTCAATTCTGAAACACACCAACATCTACAGACTTGAAACAATAATTTTATGTTGATCTGGTACAAAAAGACATGTATACAAACAGCAGAATCCCTGTTCTAGTCAAATATTTATATAGGCAGTAAAAGATGTGCAGTAAAGCCAAATCATACACAAATACGAATCAGTTAACAACCTCCACTTCTTCTTTAGCAAGACACCGGAATATTACCAGATGCTCACTTACTGTAAATCAAAGCTTTTTCATTTGTTCCAGGGCTTATATGTTACTCAAAAAAGGAATTTGTAATATACATACAGTGACTGAGTGCTAGAAGATAACTTACTTTATTTCTTAGGAAACATTTCCGTTACATCCAGATGCTCTCTCATTTTCAGTAGCCATATGGAAATAGGAACATTTTCCGAAACTAACAGACTTTAATAATGTTATCTGGCTAACCTGGACACTTAATGAACTGTCTGAATAAAACATTTAATGGCCTGTAAATAACCGAGTACAAATTGTGAAACAAACAGCCCCTTTGCAACAACTCCACACAAAGTGAAAACTTGGAAGGTCTGCTCAAGCTAACCACCAGTGACCATACAGAACTGACATACAGAAAACTTTCTACCAGACAAAATACGGATCCATGAAAGAAACACTGAAGTAAATTCCGGAAACATGTGGACAGTATGTAAGATGAGTTGTAGTTTACAAAGACTATAGTAAAATTTACATTTCAGATTCCTGCCAGTTTCATGTATCATGCATGGCCAAATTAACATGTAAAACACAAGTGTAAACTCTATAATGCTCTTAGTTTCCAAGTAATAACACAGTACAGCATTTCATGACTTGACCTAGTTGAGGTGTGTACCCTTACATTAAGCTGCTCAGTTCTTTTAAAGCTCCCAAGTGAGATTATCATTGTAAACTATTTTATCAAGACTGAGACTAATGGAAAGGCCTGAGCAGTCATCATTTTTCTGACAGCAAGGGCATGGTCCATTAAAAACAGAAGTATATGTGGACTGTAACTCAGCATGTAACAGCTACAATTTCACCATGTCCAATGACTACAGCCACTCAGCTCATATTTCAAAGCAAGTGGCGAGAAAGAAAAGTGTTACACAATGTTAAGCCACATTCGGTCAATAGTCTAGATATGAAATAAAATATACTGCATTTGTGATATTTTGTCCTTTCTCAACAATGAAAACACAGCACAGTATAAGATAAAAATCACAGTTATCTGGTTATACTTATTTAGCCATTTTTTTTTTTTAACTTTTCTGTATTACATTTTACAAATGATCCAAGTCAGACACTTAAATGATGTATGAAATGTCTTTCTGCAATCTCAGTGCTAACCGTCATTTCAGATGGCTCTGTTGTGGATGGAATAAGAATGACGAAAACAACCACAACCCATTCCATCACGAAACAATGGGACCGCTGATTAACAACAGCCTTCATTTCTGGATACCATAAATCATTTGAATAAAAATGAATAAAACAGCACGACATGGTACCTGAACAATTTTTCTGGCACCTCATTCTGCACATAAAATACTGATCATGGAAGGAGTGGGCTGATAAAGGATACACCAAACGGCCACCACCAGCATTTCCCCACAAACATGACACATGAACATAAACTTCTCCTTGTGACAGGTTGAGTCTCCTGCTGCATTACATCTCCAGTTTCATGGTATGTCCCAATATTTCTAAGTGCTTCATGATATACTCCCCCTATCTACAAAGCCACATTCAGCATAAATTCCCACATTAAATACGAATGATCCAACTAGGGTTGATTAAACAAGAATTCAGTCATTTCAGTTGTATCTACCATACAATCAATCATTCATACAGGCTATTGAATAATTCTGGTAATGAAGATCAGATTAATCACAGAATCTGATATGACATCTGACAGAGTTCAATGGACTTCAGCAAGTGAATCATTGTATGAATCCACAAAGAACTGTCTCATCACACGTCTGGCTACATAATGTAACTCTGGGTAACCAGCCATTCTCATGCCATACATATACCAAATGCATACACACACACGCGCGCGCGCACACATACCACAACAGCACACAAGACTTAGTTATCATGTATAATATAATTAATTGTTATACTGTAGTAGTGCATCATCAGGGTGAGGGAGGGAGGCTTGACATAATGGTGGCAGCTGTGTGGGTGCTCCCCGTCTCATCATGTGACACTGGCGGGTGTAGGGTAGCGAGCAAACTCGCTGTTACTAGGATTGTTGAGGACACTGTCCCTAGAATTGGAGTGGGACGTCGCCCGCAGCAACGTCACTGCCTCACGCTCTGGGCTGCACTGCACAACTGCTAGTCATTTTTGACGTCCTGACTTCTTCTTCTTACGTTTGAAGAAGCAACAGCATCTGCAGAGAAATATTACAGGCATGTCTCATTATATGCAGACCACAGCCTCTGTCCACTGACCAGGAATGATCATATTTTAAAAGGAAAAGCTTCATTTACTCAACCATAAGGCAAGAATTTTACAATAGTATAAACAGCCAAGTAGATGCAACAATAACAATTTAGTAGTAATTTCAATCAGCTCAACATGTTCCAGGCGATAATTTCGCCCATCCTCAGGAGCACTAGACTGTGTTTACAGTTGCCTGCTGGTGACAGCAGGCAACTTCTTCGGTGCATTATACCACAAGCTGTAAACACAGTCTAGTGCTCCTGAGG
>Ga0123357_10003000_pt1 | contig 19111 bp, 1 predicted proteins | sample TergutEmb28metaG_FD_89873 | JGI IMG/M metagenome (GOLD analysis project Ga0123357, IMG submission 89873) | Embiratermes neotenicus P4 segment gut microbial communities from Petit-Saut dam, French Guiana - Emb289 P4 | ecosystem: Host-associated > Arthropoda: Insects > Digestive system > Gut ...
CCGGAACCCAGTGCACGTTGAGCACGACGGCTTGGCCGAACATCGACTCGAACTACTCGTGGTTCAGCGATACGTACAGCCCGACCAGTCCGTTCACGGTGAATGCGAATGTCGATGAAACGGTAACGCATGATATCGAACCGATAAACATGCGCACGATCACGGTGACCAAGACGGTGACCGGAGGCTCAACGTCCAGCGTGTTCACCATCCATGTGAATTGCGATGGAAACGATACGCCTCTGTCGCTGACCAGCGGCCAAAGCGGTAAAGCCTACGCGCCGGACGGAGCGGTTTGTACGGTGGCGGAAGAAAACAATGCGTCTGCAGCCGGAACGGGCAACAGCTACACAGCCTTGATCTATCCGGCGGGCTTCACCGTCGCCGGTGACCAAGCCGTGTCGGTTGTCAACCGGATCGAAACCGGCAAGGGCGGCATCACGAAGGCAACGCTGGAAGTGATCAAGAAAGTTGACGACACGAACGGTGGAGTGGCGAAAGCGGCGGGCAACAATACGAACGCCGTGTTCAACATCACCGCGAATTGTGCGACGACAACGAACGCGAGCTTCCAGTTGAAAGAAGGGCAGTACGCCACTGTTGAAGGCGAAGTGAACCAAACGTGCACGATTGGCGAATCGGCTGAACCGAGCGCGCTCTCCGGCTATCAGTACGTGCCGAGCATCTCGCCGAATTCGGTGAAGTTGACGGCAGCGGGAAGAGTTGCAACCGTCACCAACACGGTGGTGCCGTACCCCGGCTCGTACCATACTGTGACGCTGCTCAACCAAGTGGCCGGGTATCCGACTCAGTTCGATCAGAACGGAACGTTCGTGCTGACGCTGGCTTGCCCGACTTACCAGTCATGGACGACGGATCCGATGCTGGCGGCAGATTCTGCGACCTACAGCGTGCCGGATAACACGAGCTGCACCGTGGCAACCAACGCTCGCCCGACCGCGAACAGCGGCTACAGTTGGATGGGTGAGGCCCTCGATTTGATCGCCTCGCTCTCAACTCAGGCGTTGCCGTTCACGACCACGACAAGCGATGTGACTGAAACGGTGTATCACTATCTCGAAGCGGCGAACACCGTGGAGGTGACCATCGACAGCGCATTGGCAGGCGATCAGTCGCTCTACCAGAACGGCAACTTCGACGTGACGGTGAAGTGTGGATCGACGACTTACGGGCCGCTCCACTTCACGCCGGATGGCAGCCAAACGGTGTGGATACCGGAAGGCGAAACGTGTACGGTTGATGAAGATACCTCCGGTGTCTCCCTCAATAACGGCACTGCGCGGAGAACCATCGTTCCGTCCGTGTTCACCACGCCGACATCGAGCGTGCCGGGCAGCAGCGCCAGCATGACGGTCAACGTCGAGAACACGCTGTTGCAAGGTCCGGTGTCGCTGGCGACGTTGACAGTGACCAAGACCGTAACCGAGCAAGTAGCGGGTTATGCGGCATCGGCTGGTTACGACCCGCTGACGACGAAGTTCGACATCACGGTGCAATCGACGACGCAGGCAAGCAAGACGCTGACGATTCTCGGCGGCCAAACGGCGCTGACGGATGTGCCGGTGGGTGACGCGGTGGATATCGCCGAGCCGAGCTTGCCGACGGCGAACTTCGGCTACATGTATGATTCGGCGATCAACCCGTCTCATATTGCGAGCATGTCGTCAGGCGGAAGAACGGTGGATGTGACCAACATGGTTGCTCCATTAGGAGCGACGGACACCATCACCTTCGGGGAAGCGGCGGTGACCAGCGATTCAGGCTCGGGCTATGTTTCCGGTTCGGTTCTGAACACGACGGTGACTTGCGGCAACGTGGGCTACGACTTGCATCTGGCCGAAGGCGACACGTCAACGGTCATCATGCCGGACGGAGTCTCATGTACTTCGGCGGTAGCGGGAACGTTGCCGACGTTGAACAGCGGCTTCCACTGGGATGGCCCGACGACATCGCCGTCGTTCTCGGCAGCGGCGCCGTTCTTGGTGAATTCGAACGGTACCATCAACGTGTTTTACGGAGCGCTGAAGAACCCGTCGCCGCCGAACAACGCGCCGATCCCGACGCTCGATCCGAAAGCGCTGCTGTTGCTGATCGGTCTGCTGACAGGGGTGGTGTTCTGGCGGAGTCGGAGACAGCGGCAATGTTGAGGAGAGGGGTAGGAAGTAGTAGTAGCTTGATGTAGGAAAAAACGGGGCGCGCAAGCGCCCCGTTTTGTTTTTATTGGGGGTGTAGGTTGGTGGTGATCGCAGCGAACCCCAACGGGCGGTGTTTCCATCGTAGGGGCGGGTTTCAAACCCGCCCGTTTCCCGTAGGGGCACGGCGCGCCAATTTGCGTAGGGTGGGCAAAGGCGCGTAGCGCCGTGCCCACCGATCCGTTTTTCATTGCGGAACAAACGGTGGCACGGCTCGTTCCTCGCCTTTGCCCACCCTACACCCTCTCCCGGCGCTACGCGCCACCCTCTCCCACAAGTGGGCGAGGGGAATAAACATTGCGGAACGAACGGTGGGCACGGTTCGTTCCTCGCCTTTGCCCACCCTACGACCTCTCCCGGCGCTACGCACCACCCTCTCCCACAAGTGGGCGAGGGGAACAAACATTGCGGAACGAACGGTGGGCACGACTCGTTCCTCGCCTTTGCCCACCCTACACCCTCTCCCGGCGCTACGCACCACCCTCTCCTACAAGTGGGCGAGGGGAACAAACATTGCGGAACGAACGGTGGGCACGGCTCGTTCCTCGCCTTTGCCTACCCTACGTCCTCTGGTGAGGATGTAGGTTGGGGTGAGGAACGAACCCCAACGGGTCGGTGTTTCGCTATGTTGGGGTTCGCTGTGCTCACCGCCAACCTACGATCTCGTTTTGTCGGAGCGAGGGAAAAGTCGCAAGATTTTTTGTCGAATAAAAGGATAAATAAATACCATCATCGCGGGAAGCTTAATTTAAAAATATTACGCGACTTTGGCGGCAAAGAATGGCGCATTCTTGAAATCTGGTTTGTAACAAGATCAAGTCAACTGTGGCGAAGGGAGTACTTACGGCAACTTCTCAAAACAGCCTGCTAAAGTTTGTTAAAAAGCAGTATTTGCCATTTCAGGCTTGAAAATAAGTGAATGTAAAAAAGGGTGTTTCGTCATCTCAAGACGTTGGGAATTTTTATGTATTCCGTTAAACTTTCATGAGAACGCTGTTAAATGCTTCTAATTGTTAATAAAAATAACAATATAAAACACAATATCAGCTAAAAAATGGGTTTTGTCCGTTGTCAAAACGCGACAGGGATCGCAAAAAAAAGTTCCCAATGTTCTTTTTTAATTTTTTTTTAATGCTTTTGATTTAATCTCAGTGCAGCATATCCTCAATGTGCGAGTGGTTTCGCACAATTTCGTAACGGGAACGCATTTTTCTTTATTTTTTTACGTCGCACTGACGAGTGCGGCGTTGTTGTCGGGAGCGGGACATGAGTGCACATGGTTGTGGTATCAGGGGAACTGACATGAAATCGAGATCGATAGTCAAGAGAGCCTTAGGGGGCGTAGCGTCAACCACTTTTGCAGTGCTTTTTGCGCTTGGCGTTTCGCAGACGGCGAGTGCGCAAACTGCGCCGAACGGAAATCTTTTCAACTGCAATGTTATCTATTACGGGAACACGACGAGTTCCGGTATCTATGCGTTTGATCCTACGAAAACACCGTTGACGGGCAACCTCATCACTTGGAGTCCGTCGCAAGGGAACGCCACGACCAACCCGACGTTTCTTCCCGGCGCAACCGGCAATACAACGATGGCGCTGGGGCCATCGCTGGATGAAAACGGCAACATCATCTACAAGGATGATGGCGAACCACAGTTGACGATGTATCACTGGGGCTGGAACTGGACCAACAGCGGCCTCAACGGCGCAGGGCGCATCAAGTACCTCGATGATAAACCGGGCGCCAAGTGGCAATACCTTCCCACTGCCGCCAACGCCATGGCCGAAGGCAATACGGACTGGTCGGGCGGCGAAGTCGATCAGATCACCGGCGAGTTGTATCTGGCGGGCGGGCTGACGAGCGGGACGGCCGGGCCTAATTGCCCTTCCGGCGTTGGCAACCAAACTGCCCTCACCGCGCGAATCGGTTGTAATTTCCGTTTGGGGATTTTGAATCCTGCTACCGGCGCTTGGCGGCATAGCGGCCAGATGCAGCCGGCGTCGCCGTCGGATGCGGCGTTGGTTGCGAATTACTGGCCTGCTTCCGATATGGCGATCGACGCGCAGGGCAACGCCTATGTGATCGCGGGGAACTCGGCCTCCAATCCTTGGTATCTGGTGCGGATGGTGCCGCAAGCCACCACCGGCGGTTGGAAGTACAACGTTGTTGCACAGTTGAACAACACCAATGTGACAACGGGCGCGCTGCGAAACTGGCCGGGCAGCCCCAACACTTTCTATTCGATGAACTTTTTGAACGGCAAGCTTTACACCGCTCAAAATTCAGCCAGTGTTTACGTTTGTGACCCGTTGGGCGGAATCTGTCAGGTTTTCGGTGACCCGACTTCCGGCACGTACCGCGATTTCGCGGCGTGTCAGGTGGCGCCGGTGATCACAGGGCGGGTTTACAACGACACTTCGGGCAAGGGCAATGTGATCCCCGACGTGACCGACGGCGTGGAGGGCGTTACGGTGTCCATCTATGAGGACAACGGTTCCGGCCCGATTTACAAAGGCAGTCAAACCACCAGCGGTGCGGGCGATTACAGCTTCATCGTTGATTCAACCAATGCCATTTTCTACATCCGTCTCGAACAGCCGCAGATCAACGGCGTCAACGCGCAGCAAACCTGGGCGAGCGCGGGCGGCGACGTGAACGAGTCTGCGGCGTTCTGTCTGGATGAGAACAATCCGACGGCGCCCGCGCGGTGGATTTCGTCCTCATTGGGGCCGGTTCAGGATTACTTCACTTGTTCAGGCGCGCGATTGTTCGGCGCCGACCCGGCGGGTCCGAAGACCCCGGGGACGCCTTGGGACATCACACAGGCGCAAACATACAGCAGGGTCGTGATGACTAACGACCGCGAAGTGGCGTATGCCGACTTCGGGATCAGCGCGATGCCGAGCTACGGCGATGCGTCGAGCAAGAACTTGAGCGGCGGCAATTCCAATTTCGTGTCCTTGTTTGATAACGGCGGCCCGGTTCACAATCTCGCGCTCAATCGGATGTGGTTGGGCGCAACGGCTCCCAACACGTTGCCGCTGCAAACGGACGGTGTTGACGATCCGAATTCCGCTGCGCACACGACCGACGATGGCGTCTTCATCAGCGTCGGCGGCATCAACGTGCCGCTGCAAAACGCGGTGTTGGCAGCGGGCAGAACCGATTACAAGATGACCGTCAAGCTGAGCGGGCAGGACAGTTCGAAAGGCTACTTGAGCATTTGGGACAACGCGACCGCTGGTTACGTCGTCACTCCGAAATTTGCCGATCTTCAAGACACGACCAGCAGCGGGCAAATCCAAGTGAGTTACCCGACGCTCAATGCGGCGAGCGCAGGCATACCGCTGACTTACATCACGCGCGTTCGTTTCAGTTCGACGCCGGGTTTGCCGGCGCAAACCACAACGCAGGGCGGCGGGCAGCAAGCCACCGGCAGCACCAGCACCACCATGCCGTGGGCGCTGGACGGCGAAGTGGAAGATTATCAAACCTATCAGGCGGCAGCCATCGTGCGGGTCGCCACGATTTCGCTGGGCAATACCGGCACGTTCAATTACACCTTCAGCGGCGAAATTTTCACCACGCCGCCATCGACCCCCAACGGCTCTGTGACCACAACAGCGGTGGGCGTCCAGACCAACGAAGCCCCCGGCGCATTGCACGCCACGAGCAACTATACGTCTCCGCAGGCGATGACGATCACGCAGACGATGCCTGCCCCAGACCCGACGAATTGGACGTTTGTCAGCGTGGCGTGTAGCGATTCCGTGACCGGAGTGGCGGTAGCGAATCTCACAATCGACAACACCACCGGCAAGGTGACCATTCCGGGGTCGGCGCTTGGCGTCGGCGCCGACGTGATTTGCGTGTACACCAACCGGCACAGCAGCTTGGATCCGGCGCAATCGACGTTTAACGTCACTCCGGCCGGACCGCTTTATACGAATTCTACTTACACCGCGTCGGTGACGGCGAGAGATTCGGCGGGCGCGATAGTGCCGGACGGCATCGTTGATTTGACGGTGACCGGCGGCACGCTGGCGGCAACGAGTACGGGAACCTTTGACTCGGCGACCGGACAATGTACGGCGGACGGAAGCGGCGTTTGTAATGTGACGTGGACGAGCGCGAGCGCCGGAAGCTTTACGATCAACGCGAAGACGGCAGCGGGTGATCCGATCACCGGCGGCCAAGGCAGCCCGCAGACGCGGGTGTTCGTTGCACCGGCGACGGGGCATTCCACGTTGACGGCCGACAAAACCTCGTTGATTGCGAACCACGACTCGGCCACGCTGACCGTGACGCTGAGAGATGCGAACAACCAACCGACGACCTCGGTCGGCACGACTGAGGTTGACTTTACCAGCAGCGGCCCGGCGGGATCGTGGAGCACGACATCGTGCACCGTTCCCAATGGCGGCAGCAGTTGCAACGTCACCATTTCGAGCACGACGATGGGAGCGACGACGGTGGGTGCGACCGTCAACGGCGAGGCGACCACGCCGCCGTCGGTGACGCTGACCTTTACCTATGATTCCGTGATCGACTGGACTCGTTCCACGCTGACGGCGACCCCGCCAGAGTTGTTGACGAATGACCCCAACACCTCGCAAGTCACCATGACGCTGCGAGATGCTTACGGGAATCTCTACGGGACGGCAACGGCGATAACCTTCACGGCGCCGACGGCGGGCGAAGGCAGCCTCAGCCCGCTGACGTGCACCACTGCTACGTCAACCGGCGCATGCTCGGTGACGTACACGCCACCGGCAGCGTTGCCGGCGGGCGCGGTCAACGACGAATATCCGGTGACCGTTAGCGCCAACATCACAGGCGTTGCCAATGCCAAGACGACGACGATTACGTTGACGGACAGTGGCGCCCGCGAAATCAAGATCACCAAGACCGTGGTTCAGCCGAGCGGTGGCGGCTACATTGCAGGCGGTCAGTTTGACATCACCGTGAAGTGCGGTTCTGCCGCATCTGAGACGCTGCATCTGGCCAGCGGCGACACTCAATCCGTGTTCGGCAACGTGGGCGACACTTGTACGATTACCGAAGCGCCGCCGGCGTCGGGTGCGGGTGGCGCGATCATGGGCGGCTACACCAACACGGCGACGTATCCGTCCACCATCGTGCTCACCGCCAACACTGCTGCGCGAGCGATTGAGGTGGTCAACACCATCACGTTGACCAGCGGAACGGGCGCTATCAACACGTTGTCCGTGTACAAGAGTGTGACCGGCGCCACGCAGTACGATACGCCGGATGCGCTCTTCACGATCAACGTGACTTGCGTGGGCGATGCCAACGTGAAGGCCGTGACCTTGAAGAAGAATGAAATCGGGCACGTCGATGTGGCGACGGGCGCCAAGTGCACGATCAGCGAACCGGCGCCGTTGCCGGCGACAACGAACGCGGCTTGGAAGTATGATCCGATCTTCCGTCCGAGCACGACCACCGTGTCTGCCGACAAGGCGGCGTATGTGGAAAACCACATCACCGACACGGGGACGTTTGCCGTGAACGTGACGAACACCGTGAGCGGCCAAACAACGGCAGCGGGTTACACGACGGGCGGCGCGTTCACTGTCACGCTGAATTGCGGCGCGAGCTACACCTTCACCGACAGCATGCCTGAAGGCGACACCTATACCTACAAAGTTCCGAACAACACGCCTTGCTCGTTGGCAACGACGACATGGCCGACCTTGCCGGTCAGCAATTTCGCCTGGGTTGACACGGACAATCTGGTCAGCCCGGTGACCGGCGATCAAGACGTTACCGTGAACCACGAGGTCAAAGCCAACACCGAAGCGGCGTACTCCACGCTGCAAGTGACCCCGGCAGGCCCCGTGGGCGACAGCACCCACTACGCGACGAACAATGCCTACACGATTACCGTGACGGCAAACGATTCGACGCCGACTCCGCAGCCGAACCAGCCCATCGTGATCACGGTGAGCAGCGGCACGCTGTCGGGCGGCGCAAACTTCACGCCGACGACCGCAATGTCCGGTACGTGTATGACCGACAACACGGGCGTTTGTTCTGTAACATGGACGAGCGCGAATGCCGGAAAAGACTTTACCGTCAGTGCGACCATGGGCGGGGTGGAGATCGGCAGTTCTCTCGTCGCGCCGCAGCCGCAGAATCCGACCAACTGCAATTCGACGGTGGCTTCTTGCAGCCCGCAATCGCGGACGTTCTACGGCACGGTGGATTGCAGCCATTCGACCGTGACAGCGGTTCCGGTTGCCGTGAACGCGGACGGTTCCAGCACATCGGAGGTGACCGTGACGGTGGTCGATGCAAACGGCACACCGGTTCTGGCGCAAATCCCGGTACCCCTCTCGTTGACGAGTTCGAGTTACGGCACGTTGTCGGCTTCGTCATGCACAACCAGTGCGACGACCGGCGCCTGTGCGGTGACCTACACCAGTCCGGCCGCGATTCCGCCCGGAAGCGGAAGCATTGCGACCGTTACGGCGAAGTTGCCGTGCGGCGATAAAACGGTGGATATCGGTCTTGACAACAGCACGCATCAAACCATCACCGTGAAGAAGACGGTGAGCGGCGCGGGCGCGACGGGTCAACCGTTTGCGATCACCGTGAACTGCGGCGCCGGTTACACGCAAACCTTCAATCTGGCCGATGGTCAGACTGATTCAATGATCGCGCCGGTCGGTGTGACCTGTAACGTCAGCGAAGCGAATCCGGCCGGGACGGCGATATCGAGCGGCTACACCAATATGGCCACGATTGCGCCGTCGCAATTCACCATCCTGGGCGGCTCTGACGAAACCGTCGAAGTCACCAACACCATCGCCAGCGGTCCCGTGACCAAAGAGACGATGACCGTTTCCAAAGTGATTGCCGGCGACGGCAACAACGCGACGCTGGGACACATTCCGACCAACGAGTTCAGCATCACCATCGCGTGTACGGGAACCGTTCCGAAGACCTCGACCTTCGTGTTGAAGGCAGGCCAGAGCGCGATCGTTGAAGCGTCGCATGGTGACCAGTGCAGCGTCAAGGAAGGGGCGGAACCGGCGGCGAGGACGGGCTTCAAGTACGTGCCGAACTTCGACCCGCTGGTGATTGCGAGCCTGGACAGAGCGCGCAGCGTCACCGTGACCAACCGTTTGGTTGATGACGATGGGACGCCTTACTATCAGGTGACCCTGAGCAACGCGGTTGTCGGCGATCAAAGCCTGTACAACAGCAGCAGCACCTTCACGTTGGAAATCCATTGCGGCACTTTCCATGAAACTCCGGCGCTTTCCGTCGGCGACGTGGCGGGTTACAGCGTGGCGGGCGGCGCGACGGCAAGCTGCACGGTGGCGACCACCGCGTGGCCGCAACTCCTCGATCCGAGCTATGTCTGGTTCAAGGACACCTACAACCCGGTCAGCCCGTTCGCGGTCACCGGCAACGTCAACGAAGTGGTGACCCACGAACTGGATAATATCAAGACGCGCACCATCACTGTGTCCAAGACCGTCAGCGGTCCGGGTGCGGCGACGGGTTATGTGAGTAACGGCAAGTTTGCGATCAACGTTCAGTGCGGAAGCGCGGCGTCGAAACAACTGCTGCTGGCCGATGGCGCGACCGACAGCACCGTCACGGCGCAAGTGGGCGACATCTGCACCGTCTCCGAGGCGAACCCCTCGACCAGTGTGGTGGCGAGCAACTACACCAACACCGCGCTGATTTACCCGTCGAGATTTGAAGTGTCTGACGACACTACCGTCAACGTGATCAACCGGATCGAAAACGGGACTTTCCCGACCAAGACCGTGACCGTCACCAAGAACGTGATTGACACTTATAACGTGGCGGCGCAAACCGATACGTTTGAAATCAACGTGAATTGTGCCAACACCACGGCGGCGGTCTTTGAATTGCAAGACGGCTGGACGGGAACCGTGCAAGGGCAAGCGGGGGCAAGCTGTACGATCAGCGAGCCGACCACGCCGGCGCCTTCGAACGCGAGCTATAAATACGTTGCGATGGTCATCAATCCGGCTTCGACGACTTTGCCGAGCGCGGCTTCGTCGCGGACGGGAATCGACGCGACGGTCACCAACGTTGTCGTGCCTTACAGCGACACGTTCTACCCGATCACCTTGAACAATGTGGTGACCAACAATCCGTCGCCGAGCGCGTATAACGTGGACGAACCATTCGTGTTGTCAATGAACTGCGGCTCGACGAGCTACAGTTGGCCGGACATCACGATGTATGGCGTTGACACCGCGCAATACCAGGCGCCGATGGGTTCGTCGTGCACGATGGGCACCGTGGATCGTCCGACGATCACCAACGTCAATCACAAGTGGGACAACACGACTGGCACCGTTTACAATCCAGCCAGCCCGTTCCCGGTGAACGCGGCAGTGAACGAAACGGCGACGCACAACATCATTCCGACCGGCATGCGTGACATTACCATCACGAAGAAGGTGACCGGCGATACGACGGGTGCGGCGGTGGGCGTCAACTTTACGATTCATGTGAATTGCGGCAACGGCGATCAACCCTTCCAGTTGGCCGATAATGGCAGCCAAGTGGTTCAAGCGCTGGATAACAGCACTTGTACCATCACGGAAGACGCCGGAACCTCGGTGGGCGCGAACAACAGCTACACCGCGCTGATCTATCCGTCGAAGTTCGTCGTGACCGATGACACCAACGTTACGGTGGAAAACCGGATCGAAACCGGCAAGCCGAACCTCAACAAGGCGAACGTAACCGTGACCAAGACCGTTATCGACACCTTGGGCGGCGACGTGGCGGGCAAACTGTTTACCATAGAAGTCAACTGCAACAACACGACGTTGGCCAGCTTCCAGTTGCAAAAGGGCTGGAGCGCTTCCGTGGAAGGCGAAATCGGCCAAAGCTGCACGACCGAAGAGACGGTCATCCCGACAGCGGCTTCGGCAAGCTATACCTATGCGCCGTCCATCGTCAACGCAACGGCAACCTTGTCGTCGAGCGGACTTCTCGTGAGCGTGTACAACATCGTGGTCGGCTCGACGACGACGATGCACAGCGTGGGCTTGACCAATCTGGTGACGGGCGATCAACCGACGAGCGTTTACAACAACGCGCAGCCGTTCGTGTTGAGTTTCAACTGCGGCACGGGCACGTCTTACAACTTCGGGCAAGTGTCGATGGCGCAGGGTTCGGTTTCGCTCTTCAGCGTGCCGAACGGCAACACCTGCGCCATGAACACGACCAGTTTGCCGATGATTACCAACCCGCTTTACAACTGGTTCAGCGACACCTACACGCCGGCGGCCTCGTTCTCCGTGATGACGGATCAGTTGGCGGTGGTGACTCATGCGTTGAGACCGGTCGGCCAGTCCAACATCACCGTGACCAAGGTCGTGCAAAATGCGACGGCCTTGGCGACGCCCGCTTCGTTCACGATTCATCTGAATTGCGGCCCGGGTTACGTGAAGGATATGATTCTGGCTGACGGCGGTTCGGATAATCTGTGGGTTCCGAGCGGTTCCTCGTGTACCGTGACCGAAGACAATCCGGCGCTTGCGGCGGGCTATAACAACACTGCCGTCATCGCGCCGTCGGGCTTCACCGCGAACGCGGATACGACAGTGACCGTCACCAACCGGATCGCCACGGGGACTTTCCCGGATGGCACGGGCACCTTGTATGTGACCAAGACCATCTCGGGTTACATGGCGGCGCACAATCCGGCGGCCTCGTTCGGTATCGAAGTCAACTGCGCGACCACGCCGCTGGCGAGCTTCGATCTGCTGGAAAACCAAACGGCGTCGGTTCAAGGCGAAGTAGGACAAATCTGTTCGGTCTCCGAGCCGACGATTCCGGCAACGCTGGCGCCTGCGACTTATCGCTACGTGGCGAACATCTGGCCGAGCAAGACGACGCTGCAAGCGACGCAACTCGTGTCCGTCCAGAACGAAGTGGTCACCGGCCCGTACAGCGCCTTGACGCTGACCAACGCGGTGACGAACGATCAGACGCCGAGCTTGTATGATCCGGCTGGAAACTTCACGCTGGCGCTGGTTTGCGGTTCCAGCAATTGGACGCCGAGCATGCACACGGGTGACGAAGGCATCTTCAACGTGCCGACCGGAACCCAATGCTCGTTGACGACGACAGCTTGGCCGACCATTGATCCGAACTACGAATGGTTCATGGATACATACGCGCCGAGCATGCCGCCGTTCACGGTGAGCGCGTCGTTCACGGAAACGGCAACGCACGACATCCAGAAGGCGAATTCGCAGATCATCACGGTGCACAAAGCGGTGAGCGGCGCGGGTTATGTCACAGGACAGACTTTTGCGATCACCGTCGATTGCGGCAACGGCAACTCCAAGGTGATGAACCTGATCAATGGCGGCTCCGACACGATCGTGGCGCAGATCGGCTCTACGTGTAACGTCAGCGAAGCGGACCCGGGTTCGGGCGTGATTGGCGCCAACAACACCAACATGGCGACGATTGCGCCGTCACTGTTCAACGTAATGAAAGGCGTCAACCAAACCGTCGAAGTTCAGAACCAGATTTCGAGCGGAACGACGGCGAAGACAACGCTGCTGGTTTCCAAGACCATCGCGGGCGACACCGACGCCATCGACGCGGGCGATAATCCGCTTACCGAGTTCAGCATCACCGTGAATTGCGGAACGGCGGCGACCACCAAGACCTTCCAGGTGAAATCGAACCAGACCGCGAGCGTTGAAGTGCCGGTAGGCGCAACGTGTACGACCACCGAGCCGCAGACAGCGGCAGACCCGGGCTACATCTACGTTGCGAACATCACGCCTTCGACGACCACGGTTCCTGCCACAGGCGGCGCTGTGAACGTCGAGAACGTTGTGATGCCCGATACCACAGTCGTTCGGTCGGTGAGCGTGACCAACGTGGTCACCGGCGATTCGACGCCGAGCCGGTACAACAATTCCAGCACATTCGGGCTTGAACTGGCGTGCGGCTCCTTCCGGCGCGAGCCGACGATGCGCGTGGGCGATATTGCGACCTACAACGTCGTGATCGGATCGAGCTGTACCGTGAGTACCATCTCGCGGGCGGCGATTCTGGATACGACGCTCTACAGTTGGGGAACCGACACCTACAGTCCGACCAATCCGTTCCCGGTGAACGCGGCGGTGACCGAAGTGGCGACCCACCCGCTGGAACTTACGAAGATGCGCACTATCACCGTAACCAAGACCGTGGTTGACGGCGCGGGCGCGTACACCACGGGCGAGTTCAACGTCACTTTGAATTGCGGCACCGGCTACACGAAGGCCATGACCCTGAACGGCAGCACTGCCAACACGGATTCTCTCGTGGTTCCGGTCGGCAACGTATGTAGCGTCAGAGAAACGGTTCCGGCGGCGAGCGTGATCGGTGGAAGCAACCGCACCAACTTTGCGACCATCTATCCGTCCGACTTTACCGTGTCCGGCGATACCGCCGTCTCGGTGAGCAACCGGATCGAAACCGGAACGCAAACCACCGCGACGCTGAAAGTGACCAAGGAAGTGACCGGCGCCAACAAGAGTGCGGGCGATGTTCCGAACAGCGTGTTCGGCATCACCGTGGCTTGCCCGGGGCTGCCGGATTCGTCGATTGAACTGCAAGACGGCTGGAGTGCAACCGTGCAAGGCGTTCTTGGCGCACAGTGCACCGTGACCGAGCCGACGATACCGTCAGCGAAAGCGGGTTACCAATACGCGCCGAACAACACCGGCACCGTGACCCTGCAAGCGGACAGCGGCGTGACGCCGGGAACCTCGATGATCATCGAGAATCTGGTGGCGCCGAGCAACGTCAACTTCGATCTGGTGAGCATGACCAATGCGGTGACCGGCGACACCACGCCGACGAGTGCGTACAATCATGCAGAACCGTTTGTGCTGGAGATGGATTGTCCGGCCAACACGGATTACAGTTGGACGATCACCGGCAGCGTGGGCGACAAGAGGTATTACAGCGTGCCGCGCGGCTCGACGTGCACGATGAGCACGACGCAGCGTCCGGCGATGACCGACTCCGGCTACAAGTGGAACAACACGATCGGCACCGTCTATACGCCGATGGGCAGCCCGTTCCTCGTGAACGGAGCGATGGACGAAACGGCGACCCACAACATCGTTCCGGCGGTATTGCGCGACATCACCATCACGAAGGCCGTGACCAATGGCACGGGCAGCCAGCTCACCACGCCATTCACCATCCATGTGGATTGCGGCAGCGGCGTTCAAACCTTCACCTTGGCCAATGGTGGCAGCCATGTGGTTCAGGCGTTGGACAACAGAGTTTGTACCGTGACCGAAGACAGCACGACCTCGGTCGGCGCCGACGGTTACACCGCGATGATCGTACCGTCACAATTCACCGTCGATGGCAATCAGACTGTGACGGTAACCAACCGGATCGAAAGCGGCAAGGCGAACATCCAGCCCCACAAGGCATGGATCAACGTGACCAAGCAGTTGAATGGCGCGGTGTCGCAAAGCGATCCGAACACCTTGTTTGAAGTCGAGGTGGATTGCGATAACACGACCGAAGCGATCTTCATGATGAAGGCGGGTTGGAACGCCAGCGTCGAAGCCGAAGTCGGCCAAAGCTGTGCGATCTACGAGTTGAACCTGCCGACGCTGAGCGGAGGTTACGCTTACGCGCCGAGCATCCAGCCGTCTACGTCGAATGCGTTGCCATCCACCGGGCTGAACGTGACCGTGACGAACACCGTGACCACGGATCAAACGTATCAGGTGGTTCTGACCAACGCGGTTTCAGGCGATCAAACGCCGAGCGTGTACAACAACGCGCAGCCGTTCGTGACGACATTCAACTGCGGCACGGGATCGGTTTATGATTTCGGCCAAGTGTCGATGCTGGCTTACGATACCTCGACCTACAGCGTGAAGAGCGGTAACACCTGTAACGTGGGCATCGTCAACAAACCGACGATCACTAACACCAACTACAAGTGGAACGGTGAAACCTACAATCCGTCGGCCAGTTTCGCCGTGAGCGATAACACGATGGAAACCGTCACCCATGCGCTGGCAACATCGCAAACGCGGAAGATCACCGTGACCAAGACGGTGATCGACGCGGCGGGCGGGTACCACGGCGGCTTGTTCGACATCACCGTGACTTGCGGTTCCGATGTGATGCCCATGCAGCTTGCCAGCGGCGGCAGTATGTCGGTCTATGCGACGGACGGCACCGACTGTTACGTGGAAGAAAGCGATCCGGCAGCAAGCGTGATCGGAACGGGTAACAGCAACACCTACGTGATTGCGCCGTCGGGCTTCACCGTGAGCGGCCACGATGTGAACGTCAACATCACCAACCGGATCGGCGCGGGAACCTTCCCGAACGGCACGGGCACGTTGTATGTGACCAAGAGCATCGGCGGCAACACTGCGGCGCACGACCCGGCCAACGTGTTCGGCATCGAGGTGGATTGCGCGTCCACGCCGGTAGCGAACTTCGACCTGCTGGAAAACCAGACGGCCACCGTTCAAGGCGAGTTGGGGCAACAGTGCACGATCTCCGAGCCGACCATCCCGTCGGCTGCCGGAGCGTATCGCTACGTGCCGAACATTTCGCCGAAGAAGACGACGTTGCAGGCCACGCAGCTTGTGTCCGTGCAGAACGCGGTGGTCACCGGGACTTACTACGAAGTGACCCTGACCAACGCCGTGACCGGCGATCAGACGCCGAGCGTGTACGACCACACCGGCAACTTCTCGCTGACGTTGAACTGCGGCACACCGGCCACCACGTGGACGCCGGACATGCACACGGGCGACGAATCGGGCTTCTGGGTACCGGCCAGCAGTTCTTGCCAAGTGAGCACGACGGATTATCCGAACATCCATCCGGATTACACCTGGTTCAGCGACACTTACAGCCCAACCAGTCCGTTCACGGTAAACGGGACGATGACCGAAACTGCGACGCACGACATTCAACCGGCAGCGATGCGGACCATTACGGTGAGCAAGACCGTGACCGGAGGCACAAGCTCCAGCGCGTTCAGCATCCATGTGGTTTGTACGGAAGGCGGGATGACCATTACCAATGCGACCTTGTCGCTGGCGAATGGCCAAAGCGACAAAGCTTACGCGCCGGACGGAGCGGTTTGTACGGTGACGGAAGACAACAACGCAACGGCAGCCGGAGCGGGCAACAGCTACACGGCCTTGATCTATCCGGCGGGCTTCACCATCAACGGCGCGGATCAAGCCGTGGCGGTGGAAAACCGGATCGAAACCGGCAAGCCGAGCCTCACGAAGGCGACGCTGAAAGTGAGCAAGGTGGTTGGCGAGGTGGTAGCGGGCTACAAAGCGGCGGGTCATGATCCGAACGCCTTGTTTACCATCACGGCCGATTGCACGAACACGACGAATGCGAGCTTCAAGCTGATGGATGGGCAGTACGCCACCGTTGAGGGCGAAGTGGGTCAAACGTGTGTGATCGACGAACCGACTGAGCCGAGCGCACGCACCAGTTACCAGTACGTGCCGAGCATCGTGCTGAACTCGTTGACGCTGATGTCAACGGGGAACGCCGTGACCGTCAATAACGATGTGGCAAGTTCCGGCACGACGTACCACAGGGTCTATCTGGTCAACGATGTGGTGGGTTCGCATCCGACGCAGTACGATCAGAGCGCAGGGTTCGTTCTGACGCTGACATGCGGTTCGGTGTTTGCCGAAACGACGCCGTCGATGCCGGCGCTTGCCTCGGCGTTCTACAGTGTGCCGGATAACACGAACTGTAACGTGGAAACCAACTCTCATCCGAACGCGAACACCGGCTACGCCTGGTATGGCGAAACGCTCGATCTGAGCGCGCCGTTCTCGACCTCGGCGTTGCCGTTCAGAACGCAGCCTATGGATGAAACGATCAAGGTGCATCACGATCTCGAAGCGGCAGGTACCGTGGCGGTCACCATCGACAGCTCACTGACAGGCGATTCATCGCTCTATCAGAACGGCGATATCGAAGTGACCATCACGTGCGGCACGCCGCCCAACGAGACCAGCCAAACCGTCACCCTGCCGCCTAATGGCAATCAGGTGGTGTGGGTGCCGCAAGGCGAAGTCTGCACGGTGGTTGAGGACATCTCGGCGGTTGCGGTCAACAACGGCACCACGCGGAGAACCATTGTTCCGTCGCGGTTCAAGACCCCGACCACGCCGGGAGGCGCGATCACGGTAGGCGTCGAGAACGAGATACTGCAAGGACCGGTGAGTTTGGCGGACTTGACGGTGGACAAGATCGTCACCGAACAAGCGGCGGGCTACATGGCAGCGTCCGGCTATGACGCGGCAACGACGATGTTCAGCATTACGGTGCAATCGACATCGCAAGCCGCCAAGACGCAGCAGATTCTCGGCAATCAAAGCTTCTTGGTGGACTTCCCGGTGGGTGACGCTGTGGACATCACCGAGGCGGCGGCAAGCTTGCCGGCTCTGAACTTCGGCTACATGTATGCGCCAACGATCAGCCCGTCGCATATTGCGAGCATGTCGGCAGCCGCGAGAACGGCGTATGTGACCAATATGATTGCTGTGACGGGGACGACGTATCAAGTCACCTTCGGGCAAGCGGCGGTGAACAACACGGCGGGATCGGGGTATGTTTCCGGCTCAGGCGTGCCTCTGGAAACAACCGTGACCTGCGGCAACATCGGCTACTTCCTGCCGTTGGCCGAAGGCGACACGACGACAGCCACCGTACCGGGCGGAGCCGCCTGTACCACGGCGGTGGCGAACACGTTGCCGCCGTTGAACAGCGGGTACTACTGGAATGGACCGACGACCAATCCGACGTTCTCGGCAGGGTCTCCGTTTGTGGTGAGCGCGAATGGCACCATCACCATTGCCTACGGAGCCGGGTTGAGGAATCCGCCAAGCAACAACGAGCCGATCCCGACGCTCGATCCGAAAGCGCTGCTGTTGCTGATCGGTCTGCTGACAGGGGTGGCGTTCTGGCGGAGCCGGAGACAACGGCAAAACTGAAAGGTCGGAACGCTGCGCGAAGTAGCCAGTCGATGCAGTGAACCGAAGCAATAGAAGTCAACAAAACGGGGCGCGAAAGCGCCCCGTTTTGCTTTTCTCCTCTCCCACTTGTGAGGTGGTGCGAAGCGCCGGGAGAGGGCGTAGGTTGGCGGTGAACGGCGTAGGGGTACGGCGTGCCGTGCCCCTACGGGTTTTCCAACCGTTCGGGCTGAGCCTGTCGAAGCCCGCAAGAATGCGCCTTTTGCTTTTGCCCTTCGACAAGCTCAGGGCGAACGGTGTTTTAGTCGGCGTCGTGGGAGGCAGAATGTCGTCCCTACGGAAACACCGACTGCAAATCTTCACCATCCCCGTTGGTCATTTTTTGGTCAGCCAAATGACGGAGAAACGCTGGCGCTTACTTTCCAAATCCGACTGTTTTTGTTGTGCTTTCTTCCGGTGGAAACAAATCGCTTGCTTAACATTGGCATATTTTGCGGAGGTTGTTACCGTCGTTGGGGCGAGCACTATCGTTGAAATCTTGGCTGCGGTTAGGGGTAATCCCGGAATTTCATTTTTCCCGCGCTTGTTTTTCGCCTTGACTTTTTACAAATATTAACTTTTGCTGCTTGTGGAATGCGAAAAAAGGGAAAAGAGCAAGCGGGCAGAGTGATGCAATCAGAAAATCTCGATGAAAGACCACCATAAACATTCAAAAATAATTCACTTAAAGTGATTGAAAAACCTGAAACAAGAAAAATAATAACAAATAGCAGCATAAAGATACATGCCATACGTCTTATGTAAGCATTTAGACATATTTGTGTATTCCGTTCTAATTATATGCGTTCCGTTTAGATTGATACTAATTGTCA
>Ga0123357_10003001_pt1 | contig 19110 bp, 14 predicted proteins | sample TergutEmb28metaG_FD_89873 | JGI IMG/M metagenome (GOLD analysis project Ga0123357, IMG submission 89873) | Embiratermes neotenicus P4 segment gut microbial communities from Petit-Saut dam, French Guiana - Emb289 P4 | ecosystem: Host-associated > Arthropoda: Insects > Digestive system > Gut ...
TACATGCACGCACGCACCCACCCACCTGTTTACACACACACACACAGATACACACACACACACTCTCTCTCTCCCTCCCTCCCTCCCTCCCTCCCTCCCTCCCCCCCTCCCCCCTCTCTCTCTCTAGAAATCCTAACCTCAAAAACAAGGTTTTGTGACTACATCTGATGCTGCAGTGCTGTTTGATCCTTTTCAGCTCAAGAAGGAATTGGAGGAACTAACTGCTCGTGTGGGTCAACAGACAGTTCAGGAAATTAAGGAAGGCTCTTTATCGGAATCTTCATGTAAGGAAGAGGACACCTCAGCTGACAAAAGTGCTGTTCAGGTGAAAGATGAAGTTGGGGCATGTGCAAATAAAGATGGTGCCGAAGAAGAAGCAGAGGTTAGTACACTAGTTACTTCCATTATCGTAGGGTAGTCCTCTGTCTTATTTTCCTTAAGACATGCAATTTGTTCAGGGTGTTTGCTTGAGATGTTGTTAATGTGCAGGTAAAACGTTAGATTCAGAATGAGTTTCGTACTTCATAGAGGAATTAATTTCTTAAATTTGGTTGAAGTTATGTGTGATTCCGTAAGTGATGCATATTTCAATGTAATTTCATGCCACGGTCAAATGGTAGACATGAGTGTCAGTGAATTCACAGTGACTGTTCAGTGTGATTTTATTACCTTCTATGTAATGTTTCTTGAAAGACCTGTTATGTAGCTGATGTAGCCTATCATTTTTAGTATAGTTGTTTCTTAGGATTGCTGGCATCAGTTATGGACAGTTCATGGCATGTGTTGTAATTTTATCTGTCAACGTATATTCAGGACCATTGGTGACAGGTAGGAGGGAAGAGATTTAAATGAGAAAACGTTAGCAGCGGACAATGGACGCTAGCAATCCAGTGTAAATTCAGTCACGTACGAGTGTGGTGTAAGTGGGAGTACAGAGAAGTGACTGTGTCAGTTTTCTAGAAATGATCTAGTTGTTTTACTGGACATATAGCACTCCATTATTTTATATCAAGAATAAAACAAATTAATAAAACATAAGTAAAAAAAAAGAAAATCACTAAACCTAAATGTGATTTGGTGGACCACACCCGTTTCCCAAAAGAGGATCACCTACCAGACTGAGTGTGTCGGTACAACAAAGTTACGAAGGGTGATCGTGTAGACTGAATTGAAACAAACATGTCTGTACTGTTGTGAAACCCCTCTATTATATTCCTGCTGTTTGCATTTTGTGTGATGGTACACACCCAGTACCATTAAAAGAATGTTTAATTTTAATGGACTTTACATTTCCTTGACTTTACATTATCACAGAATTTATAAGTATCATTACATATATATATATATATATATATATACACACACACACACAAACACACATACAGGCGGACCCTGTATCCGCGGGTAATATGTTCCAAGACCAACCTCGGTTACGTGAAACCGCGGTTAATACCGAACTCAATATCTAACGTAATACATAAATACGGTGAAGTTTAATTGATAAATTACACACACTAAGACATTACCAACATTAAATAAAGTAATGATAAAGTGTGCTGTTTCTACATTTACAGTGTACTTTCTCTCTCTCGTTCGTATGAAAGTAAGGGATTCTGACGTTTTAGCCTAATCCTCAAGAGACGATAGAGCAGTGATAAAATACAGTACCTGTACTGTACAGTAGCATGTACAGTTTCAAAGGATGACAGAACAATAAAAATCATGCCTTTTCGTCTAAGCGCTGCATAAGCAATGGAAAAACATGTTATTTTTACACATTTTACAATGAAAATCATACATATGTACGTGTACATAACCTGTAATAAGAAAATTTTATTTGTTAAAAAATATCTTAGCCTATTGTGGGTATTCACTGACTTCTTCTTTCTTCTTGTTGCTTTCTGAACACAAACACTGCGATAACACTGCAACTAATTCGAACAGCAAGAACACTAGAAGCAAAATGATGGCAAGTTTGCAGGGTAGCATGGGTACAGAGACAAAGGAAGATGAGTCAAGTACTGGGTGCATTTGGGCTGCTGGATTTCACCATTTTACAGCCTGTTCTTGCTTGGCACACATTATAAAACTCATGAACCGTTTATTTCTTTAATTTTCCAATTTTTGGGCCATGGTAAACCGCGGATATTGAATCCACAGATACAGGGGTCTGCCCACGTGTGTGTGTGTGTGTGTGTGTGTGTGTATATATATATATATATATTTGTATGTATGTATACTGGCTCATCCTGTGTGGAATACTGGGTAATAGGATGGTAGAATGAAAAGTTCTATCCACTGCTCCACCCGTACGTCTGATACATTGTTGCATAACCTGTGTCCAAATTAGTCTCTGTCAAGTTGTCCCAAGATATATATATATATATATAAAAGAGCATACTGTTGTGCCACACATTATCCCTTGTGACACTGAGAGACCAGATCTCCAAAACATTGATTTCTAACCCAGTGTGACTGATATCCAGTAGGGTGTCAATTCAGTTGCTGGCCATGAACATATATTTTATTTTCATCTGTTACAGGGTGAAGAAGGGGATCGTGAGGTAGATAAAGACCGGCAACTTACATCTCCACCAATTAAGAAAGAAAAGGATATAAAAAGAGATAAGGATGTGAAGAAGGAAATTAAGACTGAAAAGGATCATAGGGAGCAACATAGAGCCAAAGATGCAAAAGGGGCTGAATCAGAGTTGGTGCGTGATCTGAAGGCTCAGCTTAAGTAAGTGACTAAGGAATTTTGTGTGGTTTTTTTCACGCTTGGAAAAGTGATTGTCCTGTCACATGTTGATGTTTATATATTCAAATGAAGTATTATAAAGATGCTTGCTAGAATATGACTCATGATACAGTATTCATTTGCATGTTGCAACTATAAATGACCTTGGTTAATTGCTATATTTCTGGTCCAGGTTCATGTATGACTTTTGTCATTCAGAAATATGAACTTACAGGCTTTGCAGTTTCTCATAACCATGACAGATATTTGGAGACTGTCATTAGAGTCTAAATAATCCACATTGCTTCAGAGGCTGGTTTTGTCTCCTTCAGGAGGAATGGGGAAATGGGAGGACCTTTTATGATGGTCCCATTAGAAACTGTTGGTCTTAATCCCTGGGTTAAGAATAGCTCTTTTCTCTATTTCTGCATTCATCCGAAGATGCGGACAGAACCAGCCTTTGAAACATGTCATGTATTTTATCCACATTTTCTGTCAGTAGTAACCATTGTCAGAATCCTTAAGGGTTAAACTAAGATGCCTCATTTGAAAAGTAGTTTGTTGCTGTATGTAATTTTTATTTATGTCACTAGAAGGTGTATAGAACAACATTTTTTCATTTCCTGAAAGTAGCTGTTTTTACTTTGTTTGTCATGTGCAAATCATGTCTTTATGTGCTGATCTGAATGACGCAAAATGGCAAGAGGAATGTAAATGCCATATGCCATGTGACAGTTTCAGAGAGTTTCATGTAATGTGCTCTTGATTGGTGAATGAAGCACTGGCTGTATTTTCGTTGAAGATTTAAAGGATGAAGAAATTTCTTCTCATAACAAATGGCATAGTGTGGGTTTAATTGACCTTGAATCATCTGGATCATTGCCATTTTACCACCTGCAGCTGTTCATCTCACTGATTGTGTTGGACCAAAGACAGTTATAGAAGTGCCATTTGAAATGTTTGTCACAGCAGAATATTTAGTATATTACCGTTGGCTAACTAATCAGTATGATTGTCCAGTAAATGTTTATTCACTGTATGAAACTTGTACAACTGCTGTTGGCTGTTCATTGAAGAAATTTTTGTCTGTATTTGTGATGGGTATTATAGCACGTTCAAAACGTGATGGCACACGCGCAGGAAACCAGATTTGGTCTTTCAGCGAAACGGACGAGTCCATTTAAATTGGCGGGGGTGTCAGTTCAGTCGACTACTGGCAGTCGAGGAGTACGGACCAGTGGACAGCAATTGTATAGACCGTGTTTCGACGTACAGTGCAAGGCTGCTGGCTACCCACTCCATTTGCATCTTTCCCTTTCACTTCCCCTCCTGTGCGTCACCGTGTGCCATCAGGTTCCAAACGTGCTATACCAAGAAACCTGCGCTGAAAGTATGCTAGACAGAACCAGTTTTGGAAGTATGGTATACTCGAAAACAGTGGCTCAGAACAGAATCAAAAGTATTCTTCCTGTATTGTAGTGATCAGCAGTGTGACTGAGCAGGGCAGAGACAGACTCTGTAGAATATGTATAGTTCTTGAGATTTTGTATTAGAACAGATGGCATTTAATGAAGAAATGTTAGCCTAGAGGGCAAGCTGTATTTGCAGGTCACCCACATTGGAAGTGGTATGACCTGAGAAGACACTGTTTTAGAAATGTTGGATCTATATATTTGAGAGTGCTGTGAAGTTTATGTGGTCAGTTATTACAATAGCTTGAAGCTGTAACATAATTTTTTTTTTACTAGAGCAGCCCAGATTGTGCTGTCATTATGTACTTAAATCACCATCCACATGAACTGAAATGACAACAAAAATTACTACAAAAGGGTGCACTGGCATTCTGATAACAAGGAAATGTATTGGTGCACCACTTGGGAGGTCATATAGCACACACTCTGGAAACCTGAAGGAAATTTACTTCTTGGAAGAAGGCATAGATGGGAGGATAATACTAAAATGGGTCTTAAAGAAATAGGATGGGAGATTGGGGTCTTTTGGTCCTGGTAGTTAATCATTTGATTCCATAAAATGCAAGACGTTTCTTGACTAGCTGAAGGCCTGTTCACTTTTCAGAAACAGCTGTGCTTCATGTAATATGTTAGGTTCTCTGTTTTATTTTGTCTGTTTGTCATTCTATCTGCAATTGTTTGTTTGTTTGTGGGAAGATGAGAGAATTGTAACCATGGTATTAACTGTCTGTTCTGTTTAAGTAGTCAGGCACTACAGGCGTACTCTGCAGAACAAAATCAAAACCAGAATGTATTGTTAACCATGAGAAATTCACATGGCGTGACACTGCTGGTCACTATCAGCACTGTTCAGAAGTCTGTCTTTCCTTATGTAAGCCCTTAATATGACCACAGGAATTTTTCTTGTGCATACTGCAATGCATATTTTTCCACACGTTTGCTGCGTTTAGTACGCATAGTCCATGTTGCAAAACTGGCTTTCTGAGTTGTATGCAGATGGTATCAAAAACCTTGGTCCAAGAACTGCATCATCATCATCATCAACATCATTTTCATTGTAATACCACACATGCTGGTAATATGTCCTCTAGCACTTTCTGCAAACTGCAGATTGTAGATATCCTGCAAGAAAATGCTCATTTTGTTTGAAAAACAAAAAGGCTAGTACATGAGGGTGGTTTTGTGCCAATTGTTGCCCTGCTGATCCATGACCATGTGATTTCGAATACCACAAACTCAACTACTATGAGAACACTTTAAAGGTTTCACCATTGTATTTTTATTAGGGGAAAATTAGAAACAGATGGAGAGTTATTAATTAGCAGTGTCTTGTCATGGTAGCTTTTTAAAATGGCTAGGCTGGAGTGGGTGAGAGGCATAATGATTGAATGTTAAATATAGTGGTGAAATAAATGTGCATGAATAATTGGTTTGATGCATGTACAGGAAAGCTGTGAATGATCAGAAAGAGATGAAGCTTCTCCTGGACATGTACAAAGGTGTGAGTAAGGAGCAGAGAGACAAAGTTCAGCTGATGGCAGCTGAAAAGAAGACTCGTGCTGAGTTGGAAGATATTCGTCAGCAACTCAAGAAGATCCAGGTGCCACATTCATCTGTTACTGAAATGGCAGTAGGCAACATGTAGCATTTGATATAGCAGTTCTAAGACCAGCATTAAAGTAATGGAAGCACAATGCTATGGGACCTAATTTTATTGTATTATGGTCCAGAATACATTGAACCTTACCACCATGATCATTGCACACTTTGATATATTGCAGAGATGTGGTGTTGAGGACATTGGCATCTACCATTTTACCTTTATTTTACTCTGAAGAACTAAAATGCAATACCATACATACCATGCAGACATATCACCTCGGAAATTTGTATACTTCATTAGTTTCTCTTATTTTCTCAAACATTCATTTTTTTAATGCATTATTGAAATGTACATGGAAAAGAACAAGTGCATATCTGTAGTTCCTGAATGAGTGAATTAAGCTTTAAGCTCATGTTTTAAAAATCCATAACTTTTGTTATATAGGGACCACCAGGCTCCCATCTTTGTTCAGATTCTGTATTTAAAGCTGTAGGCACCTTCTACTTATGATCATTGTGTACACTGTCATTGTACCATTTGATGATGATCTTACTTATTGAGTACTTATTAAAAGTGTTATCTGCCTTCACCTTTGTCAAGTGGACAGACACAATTTGGTGAAGACCAAACACAGAGATACAAACTATAACACAAGATGGTAACAAGGTGCTGGTTTTTTATTAGTGAACTTGGTTTGCTGTGTTAAGGTCTGTCATTCTCACCCAGCATCTTGTATGTGTCTACATTTTTAGCTTAATGTGTTTGATTTCTTCAGGAAAATAAACGTGAGGAGCGCAAAAAGCTGTGTGATGAAGACGCAATGCGCAAGATAAAGCAATTGGAGGAGCAGGCATACCAGCTGCAAAAGCAAGTGGCATCCCAGAAACAGGTAGATGGCAGTTGGACTTCACACAGCAACTTTAACCTCATGAGACCATTTGTAAGTTGCTATTACATTCAAGAATCCCAGTGGGTCACAGTGTCTTCATATTCACGTTAGTATATTTTCTTGGGTTGGGGTAAAGAAGTACCACATCCACCACACCACTTCGTATTACTGCTGTTTGTGGAAAAGAATACACTACTGCACTTGAGGCATTACAGTGTTTGCATGATGGTTGGAGAGTTGTGAATGTATGTTACCCCTTATGGCCACCACTGGTAGCCCATTATTTTCTGAGACATTCAGTACAGGTAACTGCTTACCTGCAGTTTTATCATTAACTTTTAAATAACCTACATTTGCATATGCAAACACACATAAAAAACCACCCCTAGAAATTCATGTTATATATAAAAACAACAAGGAAATTTACTGCACTTTTAAGACATGCTGTATCACCTCTGTTTTATTTTCCACTAAGTGCTGTTTATTTCATTATTTTATTTTTTTTCTCTTCTAATGTTTTTCATAAACCATGTGCTAACATTTAAATACCAACCATTTTGGTGGAAGGTTAAATGTCCAAAATACAGACTGTGTACACCCACACCCCACACACACACATGCGCACACGCGTACGCGCGCACAATTCCTAAAGTACTGGACACTTCAACTCTTTTTGTTGTACTTTCCTGTGTTAATCCTCATAATACTTATACCATAGTGTGCTGCATACATTACTGATTGGTTGTTTAACGTAAAATTTTCCTTGACAAAAGGGAAGGCTTTAAACAGATTTAAGTACTTTGCTGTATTATCCTGTTCATATGTATGGATATAATGTATGCTTACTAGTGTAGTCTTGGTCATCAGAGGACTAGAAACATTTACATCTTCTGACTTTCCATGAATCATCATGGATATCTGGCAGTGTCCAGTTTTAAATTTTGAGATTCCAGTATTATAATACTGGTAATGGCAGAAAACAAAAACAGTAACAAGTAGGTTGACTAGGTTTGTCCATCATCACATATTCAAAAAGTAGTGCATTATTTTGGGAACTGCACTTGTCATCTTCAGGTGCAAGGGTATGAAGGTTTATTTCAGTTTGGTCCAACAAAAGGGACTGATATCAATTACTGGGCAACTACCACTACATAGAAAATATACACACTGAGAGAAATTGGATTCATTGCCACCAAACTAGTAACCAACCCATAGATTTTGATTTGGAAGAAAACTGAAATTAACATAATATACTCACTCATATGTTACTGCTTGATTGCTTGTGCCTGCTGTGGAAGAAAATTTGAATTTACAAGAGAAAATAGAGAAATAAGCATGAAGAATGTACCACATTATACAGGACTTTTTATTACTTGCTCTCTTCCGTACCAATCAGGGGAATTTATAGGGGCAGTACTTAAAAAATAGGTTGGTGAACTGGATTTGTCAAACACACCATGTGCATTGATTTCTTGTGTTTTATATACCTGCTATTTCAGTTTCAAAATCATCACTTCATTCCAGCCTATATAGTGATCTTCTTTGTAAGCATGTTGCACCAGTTTAAATTTTTGTAGAGTACCCTCTGTGAGATCACGCCTGTGTTCCTGGAGTTATACAACTAGGGTTCTATGTGCTTACCCAACATTGCTTCTGTCACATTTACAGGGAATGCTATAGACATAATGTGCAATTGCTGCATATATCATTACAGACTTTTTTCTTAGTATGTTGGCCCTGTTTGAAATCCTGTTGATTGTATCACTGGCCACTAGACTTGAAAATTTCACCTGGTCAGTTGAAACCCTCTGATTTGACTACAGATGTGCAGTGTGGCAGTGGACCCTCATCTGATGTAATGACAAAAATTTAGATGTCACTCCACTGTTTCTTTGTAGTACACAGTTTTAATTTTGTGCTTTTTGCTTTTAGTTTATAAATCTCATAAAGGAGCATGTGCATTCGTCCATGCTAGCTCAGTTGTCAAGTGTTTGCTGTGGTGTCAGCATTCATTTCCCACTAATGTTTTTTTCTTTAAGTGTATTACTTAACAGCATTGTCAGTCGCTAAGATTTTATAGCATCAGTAATAGATGAATGAAAGAAGTATGGAGCATTGGTGGAATGGAAATGGCAGGGGAAAACCAAAGTACTCGGAGAAAAATCTGCCTACTGCCACTTTGTCCACTACATATTCCACATGGACTAACCTGGGAGCAGACCCAGGCTTCTGTGGTGAGAGGCTGGGCAGATAACCACCTGATCCATGGCATGGCCCTGAAGTTATCATTTTCAATCAATATGTACTTTTGGGAGGCATAAAAGGATTCTGTCAATGTCTGTTAGGATTAGCAGTGCTGATGAGGTGAAAGAAGGGAAATTAGCTATATCTGTAACATTGAATTTAAAGTGTGTGGTTTCGTCATCACTGAACAGTCTATAAATTTCCTTTATGGCTGCAGGTCATGGTGCAGGAATTAACGTAATGCACGAACAAATTGGGAATGTATGGTGATGTGAATGCATGTTGGAATTAAAGAACAGTGAAAGGGATTATTTCTTTGGCATGGAGCAAGGAAGTTAGACTGGACTTATATTTGAAATTAAATTGGTTGAGATATATTGAACAAGTCCAAGTATTCCAGTAAATTTGTATCCGTATTCTTATGTAAACAGGAGTATCCTCCTGCCAGTTGAGAAATATCGGTTTGTTCAGGTTAATAATATCAAGGCTTTGGTCATCCACTGTATTAGGTTTGAAGAAGTTTTTATTTGTCTGACGTAGAACAGAAAAGTGAAAGTGTCAAAATTTAATCTTCCTACAATGGAATTTTCAGCTTGTTATTATACAGTGCACATTATATATATATATATATATATAGGACGCAAGTACTGCTACCACCCAAAGAGCATATTCCATATATTTAGTCAACCAGTGTACTTAATGTGTTTCTTGAGACATGCTGTACAATCTCCATTTTTTTTTTTGCACAAAATGCTATACATTTCATAATGTTACCTTTTTTTGTTCTTAAAATATTCACATTTTACATAAAGGGCACACTAAAATTAAAAGTTTCAGCCCTTTGGCTAAAGTGTTAAACAGAAAATCAGTTGATAAAGACAAATTATTGTGTACATTCTGGGACGTGGCAGTACTTGTTTAAGTATTCAAAATTGTGCGTCATTCTTGTTCCATCATGCTTGTTACCCACAAGGTTTTTCTTCTTTGTGAAAGTGGAAAAATATCATTTTCAGAAATGTTGTACTGATTCATTGTGCTGTGGGGTCATTGATCTTTTTAACTGGGGAGAATGTCAATAATTGGATTTTACATGTGAGTAGTTCAGTAGTAAGGCAGAACAAACATATTACGTAGTAGATAGGTTTGAGCACTGTACATACCACTTCCCTTGTGTTTACTTACATCATTATATACAAATTTATGATGAATATTAAGTGTAAAGTTTCAAATGCGCGTGTAATCATGTGGTTTATAATTTTATCCTGTCCTTTCACAATTTAAATATTTCTGTTGTACGACATATTGTATTATTAATTTAAACAAATTGTTATCTTCTGCTTGAAAGTGAGAAGGTGGTTAAACACAGACTTATCTTTTAAATTAACGATGGGTGAAGGAACAATATAGAGAAATTACAAAATCACAAAGATGTTACTTTGCATTATTCCAAACAAGAAAACTTAAGTGGGATTTCAGTACAATAGAAAGCCATGAAGACTGAAGATCCATGGCTGTTGTTAAAATACAGGTCAAAAGATATACACAGCTGACAATGAATTGATCTCTTTTCTTCTGTTGCATACTTCAAGACCTCTGCACACATACTAACTTTTATGTCTTTATTGCCAAGCAACATAATAATTTATCTCAGTAATTAACCAACTTGATGCACAAAATTTTTGTTTTATGATAAGTTTATTTCATGCCTCTACATGTTTCGAGCACATTTGCTCGAAACATGTAGAGGCATGAAATAAACTTATTGTAACACAAAAATTTTATGCATCAAGTTGGTTAATTACTGAGATAAATATACTGAGCTGCACGGTCAGCAAAACGTCAACATAATAATGTTTTGATGCTACTTGAAGGGCTTTTCTCCTCATTTTCATATACCTTTTTACTAACAGATAAGTGGGGTGCATAATGTATGCTTAAACACCTTGAAAGTAACATTTTTTTTTACACTGGATATTTATAACAATGCAGTATTGTATACAATATATGTATAATAATGTACATTTAATTATCTTGTACATGTTTTGGATATTACCCTTTCTATCTTCAGGTAGAGCACTTTCAGTGTACAGAAATTGCTGAGTACATATAGTTGTATACAATATTAGCCCACTATTGAATTTTCTGTTTGCATATCCATGTGTCTAATGTATGTACATATGGAACCTGTATATCATAGGGTTATTTTGTATTATAGGTATTCTGTTCAGTAAAATGTTAATATTAAAATTATTAAATGGTAGCAGTGTTCTTTGAGCTTTGTGTAGATAATATCTTCCTACATTTATTACACCTTGGAATAGTAAACAGTCCATACCTGCATTGATTTTTTACAACTTATGCCCATTTCATATATGTTGTCTTCTTCTTGGTATATTCCACACAAACAGAAAAGTGGTCAGCTGGTTCTCCTAGTTACATATCTTTTGCCTATCCCTGGTGTGTTTTGTGCTCAGTCTGATTTTGGCAATGTAGTCAGTTCTGTTGCAGCTATCATTTGCGATCAAGAAAGGACTGACTAAGCTGCCAAGGTAGCTTCATCACAAAATGTACACCAGAGACATAAGAGGGAACAGTAATAATTGGACAACCACCTGACCACGGAACACTTCTCTGTTTTTGTGGAATATGTGAATGTGAGGTACCATATGCCAAATAGGTATAAGCAGTACAAAATAAATGTGCCTGTGGACTGTTTAATATTGTAAGGTGTAACAGGATGTAGAAAGATACACCTTACATGAAACTCAATGAACACTACTGTTAACTAATTTTAATGTTAACACATTAGTAAAGAACACCTGTAATTAATAATATTCCTAAAATGTAAAGGCTACAGAAGTATGAACATTGATTACACAGTTATACATAGAGGAAATTAAGTAGTCAACTAATATGTGTCAATTATAGAACAAGATGCAATAGTATACAGTTTATTTATATCTGCAAACTGCTCTACATGTTTTGGGTGGTATCTCCACCCATCATAAGGAGTTCATATCGCTGTATCTACAGTATCTGGCATTATTGTGACCCGTTACTGCTACCTGTCGCGAATATGACTGGATGGGAACTGGTTTAGGTACACCGAAACCATTTCCCATCCCATTTTATCAAGTACACAGAAGAACTGAATCAAATTAGGAAAGACATATTCAATAAAAGATGTGTATCATCGGTATGAATTTCAAGTCCATCTTGGAAATGTGATAAATTTGGTACATGGGCAGAAGTCATAACACATTACAGAGACAGGTTTGTATATTTTTTATATTTCTGGTTGCCTTAATGAAGTGCATAGGCTTGTATGACCATTATCTACAAGGCCTCAGCATTAAAAAATGATGTGTCTTACTTCCTGAAACGTGCCAAACATCATTGGAATATAAATCCAAGACACTCCTTTGTCATTATTTGCTGAGCTGTGGGTTTGTAATTCTTATCTGTGACAGTATCACTATTTTTTGTACCTAACTGGGTATTTGTGCATTAATGAATGAAGTTCTTCTCTTACTCCTAAGTTATGAAGTGGGCTTAATGTGTGAATTACAGAGACTGGTACAGTCGCCCAGTAACATGATAACCGTGGTCTGAGGTAAACCACAAAGTCAGTCATGTTAGACTACTCTGAATCAAACATGGAATATGTTTTGTAAGTCCTTAAGCAATGAGTCCATGACTTGTTCTGCATAGGGCTATACTCTGAACTTCACTTGAAATGTATGCCAATGTGAAATAGCTCATCCAAGCCATATCCAGATGGAAATCGGTATATAAAATCTGCCACAGTGTTAATGCATCTGGTTGTTTTTAATTTACTAAATCATTTTTTTGTGTCACCATTTAGTATGACTTATTGTCCTCTGGTACATACTGTATTTACTGAAATGCTAGACGTACCTATTCTCAGTCACTGGGCACCAAAGAAATGGTAACTTGTTAAGATATTCATCTGAGAATAGATCTAGTCCAAGGGATAGTAACAGAAAAATGGCTATTGAAAAATTAAAAATTAACTACAACATCAAAACTAAAACCTTGGCCATTCCAGAAATTAAAAACCATAAAAAGAGCCATGAACTCAGACTGATTAGATCATAGACACAACCCAAAAATCCATGTTCTTTATATATTTAAATTCTGAATGCCACTAATACCGTCGGTAGAGAAAACGGTTAAGGTAAGTTTATAAACCAAGCAATGTAAATATATTATTTGGTCGGTGTGGGTCATAAGGGCTTGGCAGCGCATATTACCGAAAGTGATTGGGAAGGGTTTTTCAAGAAATGCTGTATGTCCAATGCAAGGATTAGATGGATGATATGTTGTGAAATGGCAGTGAATAGGATGGGAGTGTTAGGAGTGAGTTTGAGATAACATGTAGGCACTGACTCTGAAGATACAGTGACAGTAATTGATAAAGGTAGACAGAATCTGACATGCTTTGTGCATTGAGTTTGTGAAATTACTAGTAAAATATTTTTTCTTAGCAGATTTTTGTTTTTGGCAGGTCATGCTAGATTTGGATGAATACATTTTCCTTTGGCACACATGTTTTGTTTGCGAGGTCTTCTTTGATTAGAGTAATCTTGCATTCGGGTAAATATGGTAATAGTTCTACCCAGTGTTAGTCCAACCAGTACAGAATGTGCCCCTAGCAGTGAAGAACCCACACTTCTTCACTGTCTGTGTTGTTGCAGCTACTGAAGGAAGCATGGATAGTAACCAACAAAACTAAAAAACTTCACTGGCTGTCATGTTTTTGGGGTACTTCTCAGCTTATATTTTATGACTGATATGGTGTACATAACATTACTTTCTATACATCAACATTTTAGTACACATTATTCTCTGAGCATTTCATTTTCTTATAGATATTTAGTTTCTGGATGGTTGGTTGGTTAGTCAATGAGTCAGTTATTTTGACATTACCTTTACATAACCTGTGTAAAGTGCTTTGATATGTTCAGGTACAGAATAACTATTTGAGGTCAGAGATCCTTGAAATAAGTTTATTGGTTAAAATTTTACAAATCTTACATCAAATAGTGAGTAAATATTACTTGTCTATGCTTTGAGTCAAGAGTATCACGGAATGTCATGGATAAGTATTGCACTTTTATGGAGATGGGATTAGTACAGAAGTAACGTAAATTATGACTGTCTTTTATTTCTTCTTCATAGTTTGAATTAGGTTCTCTTTTGTCCTTTAACCTTTTGGTGTATGCTTTTGTAAGTATGACCTCAAGCGGCTTCGGTGGTCTTGGGGTAGCGTGCTGCCTTTAAGTACCCGAGTTCACGGGTTCAAACCTGGCTGAAGACGTCAGGATTTTTCAGGGCGAAAAAATCCTCAGCACGCCTTCCTTCGGAGGGGAAGTAAAGCCATTGGTCCCATGTCGTGGATTTGCGGCATGTAAAAGATCCCTAAATGGCGTGGAAGTCGTCATTTAGGCAAAATACCGGAACTTTCTAGCCCACACAGCTCCACCTTTCACTGCTAGGATAGTTGTTACGGACATGGGGACACCTGGTGGTGGAAGTGGGAATGTCTAAAAAAAGAGGGGGGGATAGGGTAGTACAATAAGCCTTAAAGGCTGCAGTACATGCGTGGCATTAGCTATGGGCCCTAATGACGACGAAGAAGTAGTATGACCGTATGACCTCCGTATGTCAATAATCTGTATGCATCCTTCAGTGATGTACTGCTTTTCATATAAATACATTTCTAAATAAATCTGAATATTTTAACACATGCATTTTTATGTATGCATGAAAGAAAGGCAGAACAGTGAGAGATTGTCAGGAGGAAGTAAAATATCATACAACAACGTATAGGCTGTATGGTCTTAGGAGGAGGTGCATGAATTTGTCTATTTATACTTTATGTATCAGTTTAAGAGAATTTCAGGGGTTGATAAGCATTCTGTTTCATGTACCAGAAGAACAAAACATGAGAACTCCCATTCTCATCTTACGTTCCCTTCATATTTTAATTGCATGCTTTTGGATATGTTCACAGTTTGTTTCCATAAGAGTAGGTTTCTTAGTTTGAGAGACTGGTGTGGTTATTCTCTGTTCATGTTACGTTGAGAGGAGAGCTGTGAAAATTTGTGTAACCTATTTGAAAGTAATAGTTAAACATGTAAAGAATTAGCTGTGATATTTAATATGGTTTATCATCTTGGTTATTTAAGATAGTATAACAATTTTATAATGTGCTTCATTTATACTGTTAATTTTCTTCCACTTACAAACAGTGATGACCAAGTGGTTCTCAATCACAGCCAGGTCGTATGTATGTTTTGCATTCTTTCAGGAATGTACAAAAAGACAGTGGACTGAATAAATTTTATTGATCATTTTCCTGGTGTAGAGTCGAAGGTGTTTAAGTTAAAAGTATGTCAATGCATGTTCCTCTCTGAGTCCGTAGCGCAAGGTACGCATAGAAGTATGCAGGCAATGCCTGCTTCTGCCATATTAGCTGTGGGTTTGATGTTCACTGCTGTTGTAACTCCTCTTAATCCATTGTTTTTGGAATCAAAATGCTTGGATGCAATTTCTGTAATGTTTCCTTACCCACCAGTTTGTTTCTGGTCTGTCTTAAGACCTTAATTTCAGATTGTGACATGCAAATCATACTTCAGAAGTACAGGTACTCTAAAATGCATGGGTAAATGGTCATTAGCAAGGTGAACACCTTTTTTATCCCTTGTGTGTGTTGATATGCTCGTTTGTAAATGTTGTTGTGCCCCACTTTTTTTATACATGTCCTAGCGAAGTGAAGATAATTTTGGAAGGAATTTTTAATCAAAGCTGGTGGCAAGTTCTAGGATGTATTTCAGAGGTCTAGCATTTTCATGTTCTGAAAGCTACAGTGTAATGCCTCAGACCCTTTGCAAAAACGGAATTTACGAAACCATATAGACAGACATTATGTAATTTTTTTTTTTTAATGTCTTTTGTAAGTGTAAAATATGGCTTTGTAATTTCTGGAACTTCTTGCATACCTCCTGTGACATAATGTTTCAGTATTTATTTTCTGTTTATGTTTAACATTGTCAGGGATTTTGTGCAGAATAAGACAAGATTAGAAGTGTGTATGAATTACGAGGGTTTCTTGTGAACCAGAGTTGCCATAGTAGCTCATTTGTATGAGAGCAACACCACTTGTAGTTGGATAGCTTGGAGGTGGTATCATTATCACATGAGTGCGTCCCATTTCTGAAACGAGTAATTGTTTGCTTCAGTTGGAGCTGTGCTTAAATACAAAAAGCCAGGCTCAAACATCCTGTCTGATGTAGTTCAGGTAATTGTGCTCATTATCTCATATAGTTGTGGTCTCATGAGGTTAATCAGTGTGTGGTTTATAGACAAGAATGACATCATTTTAATTCTAACAGTTTTACTGTGCTGCATTATCTAACCTGTGTCCATTGTTATGTGGCAATTACAATTTTGTTATTGGTTTTGTAGTGAATAATATTTCTTCACATACCTCTTTCACATTTATTGCTGCTTGATTTTTACCTCATATTAGTAGTTTTTTGTGTGTGTGAATGTATGTATTATGTTTCTCTACATTGGTAGCATGCTGGGAAGTTGTTATCAATAAAGTGTATTGTAAAATGTGCCATATTTACACTGGTGATCAAAAGAGCAAGATATGGACAAAGCTTATTGGATGTTCCAGTAGGAATTTGGTGATCGAACCTGGCTTGGATGGTGTGAAGTATCTCTGCCTCTATTCAGAAATTCTCCGATTCCCAAACTTAGCTTATGTTATGCTGTGCAGGAAAAGGTTCTTGCAGCAATGATGTAAGCAGTGTGAGCTAAGGAATAGTTAAATAATTCTGCAGTCTTTACTCTAGAATGTAGCATTTTTATTAGATTTGATGCAGGTGCTTGTAACAAGGAAAATGTTACTAACATAATTTGGTCCATCCTGTTGCATTTTATGTGCAAAATTTATAGTAAGTAGCCATGAAACACAGGTCTTAATTGTTAAAATGCAGTCAGAGCTACATGTTTGGGCCCAGATAAAGCCATCTTCAAGCTGTACCCAATGATATTTAGAGAAAAATTGCATAATCTGTAATAGATTAATAGACTAAGAATTGAAGTCTCAGTTTCATGTTATGTATGGCATACTCATATGTTGTTTTTATTAGTGCACTCATCCTCCCACCTTATATTGTCGCAACTTTACATCGTTTTGCACTTCTGTCATTTTCTCCTTTATGCATTTTATTAAACCAAGCACCCAGATTTGTGCTTTTGATGCTGAAGATGTCTTTGAGGTGCTGAACTCCATTATCAGTTCACCCTTGACCACCTTCCTAAAAGAAGGCAGCAAAGCACCTTAGAAGAAACTGAGGAACCTGAACCTAAAAAGAGGACCATGATGATTTTAATGTTGTTTGATGGGGGCTTGGGCTGATTCAAACTGCCTCAGGGTGTTTGAGGATTGAATGAGCAGCAACCAGCAATAGCTGGACAAGGAATATAAGGATGCTTGCTTGTTACAAGGAGATTTTGAAGGAGAATTCCTTTCCTTGGCAGACTTCACTTCTTGGTTTCTTAGAGTCATTTTTAGTGATCCATGCATCATCATCTCTATTGTTGGACACTGGAGATGATAATCCAGATGACACGTACAGTTTACGGGGAGGTGCATGCTCCTTATATTATCATTTGTCATTTCATACTTTTTGTAAATGTTTCGTAAGTGTGAATAATATATTTTATTGGTCAGAATATATTGTCTTGAACCACTGTCCCTGTTTTAACATTGTGTGTATGAGAAAATATGTCACATTATCATAATCACATAAGGCTCTGGGATATGACTATAACTGCCTTTATCAAAAAAAGTAATGTTCAATCGTGGTAGCCCAGCAGGGATCTTAAATATTCGAGTTCAAGTAGCTGTGTTTTATGATATCGTTAAAAGATATGAAATTAAGTTTTCATTAGAAACTAAAATGGCATATGTATAAGACGTACTTGATAACTTACAGAAGGAAGAGCCGGGGACTATCGGACTTCATATGTATGTTTTGTGGCACCGTATCCCTCAACTCAGTTTTATTCATGTAAAGGTGGCTGCATTGTTGCATATTCTGTTGTTCCATAAATATTTTATAAAAAATAATAAAGTACATTTTAATACTAATGAAAACGTAACATATGGCTCTTTTCATATGTGACATTGAATTGAGATCTCAGTTTTGACGATCTCTTGATACATGTAACTGTAATTTATGCGGTTTTTCTCTGTATGTAATTGGGATGGCTGTATCTGAGGTGAAACATGCAGCTGTGATTTGTTTTAACATAAACAGTTTTGTTGAACAGATATTTATTGGTACAAACATTACTGTATATCTGTGAGTGAGTAACAACATGTTTTAAATCAAAATTACTGCTGCCTCATTCTAAGTTCTAATTGTTAAAGAGAAAGCTGAAAATAATTTGTTCTGAAGTCAGTATAATATGTAATATAGATTTTATTACCTTAACCCTTTGGTGCCAGGATTATATGCCCACTGGGGCTGCAGAAGACTGGAATTTAATTGAGATCTGCATGATGTTAAATGCCATCACCTTAACCTGACGTTTGGTATGTTGAGCACCATGCTGCGTGACTGTTCTACTTAGCGTTAGGCTACAAAGAGTGACAAATATGGTCTGTTAGTGCATCCATTAATTAATGCACTGTAAAAAACTGGCCCTTGTAGAAGTTGAGAAATTCTGGGTGTAGTAAATTTGGAAAGGTGCATACCATATGTTATTAATATACGTAATGTTGCACATAATCCATGCAGTTGTGTTCCAAATATAAGTTTCACTTCCAACTACTGCATGAAGCAGTTTTTCGCTCCCACATGTTTCGGCTACGTATTGTAGCCATCATTAGGAAGCTATAATATTACAAATACATAAACAGTGTATTGTATGTTGGCAGATGTTTTGATACTTTACATTTATTGTAATGTGAATAATAATTTTAGTGATACTGCACATTGATTAACCCTTTGGCCCTGGAGCTGGACATTTACAGTTTAGCACACCATTTATGTAAAATGTGAATATTTTATGAACCAAGAAGAGTAACATTAGGAAATACAAGACATTTTGTGGAGGAATA